>Ga0209941_1000609_pt1 | contig 39333 bp, 28 predicted proteins | sample ThiBiot_300_plan_FD_183945 | JGI IMG/M metagenome (GOLD analysis project Ga0209941, IMG submission 183945) | Wastewater bioreactor microbial communities from Cape Town, South Africa - Thiocy_solids_1 (SPAdes) | ecosystem: Engineered > Bioremediation > Thiocyanate > Unclassified | place: South...
CAGGCACTTGTACGCCACATATTTTTAATGAAAGAAATTTTTGAAAATATGTATCATAGCTTTCTTATTATGAAGTTAACTTATGATATTAAAAAATCGGCTTTGCTGAGTTTTTGAGCAAGCCCTACATAGGAATGACCTCCAACCTGCCCCAGCGTTTTAGATCACATAATGAATTATCAGAGAAAGGATGGACTAAAAATTTCAGGCCATGGAAAATTATCTATCAAGAAAACTATGTACAAAAGGAAGGAGCTTTGAAAAGAGAAAAACAATTAAAGTCTGCTGCTGGCAGAAATTTCATCTGGGAATTAATCAAAAACAATAATCAGTAGGGGCTCATATCCGCCGGCTGGCGGACGGAGGTTCGAACCATCCCCTTCGCAACGAAAGAGTCAACCGCGCCCACAGGAATGTGGGTTTTTATTTTTCGGAGTATCTATCAGCATAATAGTACAAAGATTCCATGTTAATTACTTACCGCTAAATTTTAATACTTTAGCAAATCATAAAGTTCCGCTATGCTTAAGATGCGATGTTTTTTAATAGTTACAGGCATTATACTATTGTCCGGCTGTCATTCAAAAGTAAAAGAACATAAAGATGAAGTCTATTCCCGCCATCTTCAGAAACATATAAGTTTAACAGTTGTAAGCACTCCCGTTCCAAAAGAAAAAAGAGATTTTAATTTATTGCTTCTGAATGATGGACAGGATATTGAAAAGTTAGGAATAAAAAATATAGTAGATAGTTTGAATAGGAAAAAGCTCATTCAGCCATTAGTAGTGGTTGCCATTAATGCTTTTGACAGAATACAGGAATATGGAGTCGCGGGGAATTCGGATTACCAGGGCAATGGAGCCTCTGCGGAAAAGTATTCTAATTTTATTGTTAATGAATTATTGCCTTTTATAAAAAAACAATCGGGCGTAAGAAAATTTAATTCTATAACTTTTGCCGGATGTGCTCTTGGCGGCCTTTCTGCTTTTGATATAGCCTGGGATCATGCAGATAAAATTGATAAAGTAGGAGTGTTCTCTGGCTTATTAGGAATTAGTGATAAGGATACGAATGATCCTTCTTATTCTGATGAGAAGGACAGGATCATTATTAATAAAATAAGATCATCAAGAAAGCGTCCGCACTTAAAATATTGGTTTTATGCCGGCGGAAATGAAGAAACAACAGACCGTGATAAAGATGGGGTTATTGACGTGGTTGACGACACAAAGGATCTCATTGAATTGATCAAAAAGAAAAATGTTTGTCCGCCTGAAGACATTGTCTATACTGAAATAAAAGAAGGCAAAGGAGATTATGATTCATGGCGTAGGGTTTTTCCGCAATTTATCATTTGGGCAGTGGGGAAATAATTTAAAAATCGTTTCTAAGCCTCCTAAACTCTCTAAACCATCTAAACACAATCAACATCCCCGCATCCGCTAATTACCCGGTTATTAATAACTCAATTTCTCTGGGATATGTTGCTGGCGCCGCTTGAGCTGATTTCTGTTTTTTCAGGGCTGCCTTTATAATATAATAAACTCGCCCCGCTTGCTTTTGCTGATAAAGATTTATCAATAGTGATTTTTATATCGCTCGCTCCGGAAAGTTCTGCGATGCAGTTATCAACAACAAGATCATAATTCTTCATATCGCTGGCGCCGCTGGCATTTATCTTTATATTTTTTACTGTACCATTTACTTTCACAATGGAAGCTCCTTCCATATTAAGTAAAAGATTATCAAAATGAAGAGTACCCTTGACCTCACTTGCTCCGGAAAGTTTTATTTTAAAGTTGCTGGCGTTAAGAATTCCGTTGATAATAAAATTACTTGCGTCGGATCCTTCAAGGTTTTCAAGGGTCTTAAAGGAAATATAAGCCCGCAGTTTACGATTAGGGCTTAATCGGAATGAGTTGCCCTCATAAGAAATATGTAAGATACCATTGCGAACTTCGGTTTTAATATTGACATTATATTTTTCATCTGAAGCGCTTACTGCAAGCGCATATCCATTACTTTGTGATAAATAGACGTCAATGCCTCCGGATACTTTGATACCTGTAAAATCAATGATATTTCTTACTTCTGCATTTTTATCATTAATAATTGTTTGAGCAGAAGGTTGAAATGTAAAAGCAGTAAAAAGAAAAAACAGGAGCAATTTCATATATCTTTTTCAGTGTAACGAAGCCAGGCTTTAAAAGTTACAATTTTTAAAAAATCAATTTCATCTTTCCTATCTTTGCGTTTCAATCATTTACCGGGGTGCTTCCGTTTTTTATGGAATGCTGAGAAAATACCCGCATACCTGATCAGGATAATGCCTGCGAAGGGAGGATGAAAACCTTTACCCGCCTTCTTTTTCATGCATTGTATTGATCTTAAATTATACAAACATGAAAAAAAAATTCTTATTAATTACACTTGTCATTTCAGGCTTTTCAACTCGTGCACAAGACACTTCAACTCATCGGTTTGGCGATACGCTGATGCTCAATAATATTGAAGTAACTTCCATAAGAGCCGCTGATAAAGCGCCTTTCACTAAAACCAATTTGAGTAAGGAGCAAATCGCCAAAGTGAATTTTGGCCAGGATCTTCCGTTTGTTTTAAATCAAACTCCTTCTGTGGTAGTGAACTCTGATGCAGGTAACGGTGTTGGATACACGGGAATTCATATTCGCGGAACGGATGCTTCAAGAATTAATGTAACGCTCAACGGGATTCCCTATAATGATGCGGAAAGCCAGGGGACATTTTTTGTAGATCTACCGGATGTTTCTTCGTCAGTAAATTCTATTCAGATACAGCGCGGTGTGGGCACTTCATCTAATGGCGCCGGCGCTTTTGGCGCAACGATCAATCTTTCTACCAATGAAGTAAATAAAGAAAAGTATTTGGAGCTGAATAATAGTTTTGGTTCTTTCAATACCTGGAAAAATACTTTAAAAGCCGGCACGGGCTTGCTGGCCAATCATTTTTTAATTGATGCAAGATTGTCGCGGATTTCAAGCGACGGATATATTGACAGGGCAACTTCTGATCTGAAATCTTTATATTTTAGTGCAGCGTATATCAATGAAAAAAGTTCTTTGCGCTTTAATATTCTAAGTGGAAAAGAAAAAACGTACCAGGCATGGAACGGTATTCCCGAGAGCTATCTTGAAAGTAACCGGACATATAATTCTTCAGGAACTGAAAAGCCCGGTACTCCTTACGCCAATGAAACGGATAATTATACGCAAACGCATTACCAGCTTTTTTTCAATCATAAGATCAATACTACGCTTGGTTTCAATGTCGCTGCGTTTCTTACAAGAGGAAAAGGATATTATGAAAATTATAAGGCGGATCAAAAATTTAAGTCTTATGGCCTTCCGGTAATTGTTCATGGAACCGATACCACTAAAACCACTGACCTGGTAAGGCAGCAATGGCTTGATAATTATTTATATGGAACTATTTTTTCTCTTCAGTATCAAAAAAATAAAACGAACCTGACGTTTGGAGGCGGATGGAATCAATATGAAGGGGGGCATTATGGAATTGTAAAATGGGCTTTAAATGGAGGTTTCCCACTTGATTATAAATATTATAATAATCCTGCCAAAAAAATGGATATGAATTTCTACGGCAAGATTATGCAAACAATAGGATCCGGATTTACAGGCTTTTTAGATATACAGGGAAGGTTTGTAGAATATCATATCAATGGATTTAAAGATAATCCTGCAATAGTTTTGGATGAAAAATATTCTTTTTTTAATCCAAAGGCAGGTATTTCTTTTAATAGAAATAATTACCAGGCTTATCTTTCTTTTTCAGTAGCTGCCAAAGAACCCAACCGTGATGATTTTGAAGCGGGCATCAATCAAATACCGAAGCCGGAAATTTTATATGATGCAGAATTAGGAATGGAAAAAAAGAATGGATCATTTAATTACGGCACTACATTTTATTATATGTATTACCACAATCAACTGGTAAATACCGGGAAGATTAATGATGTAGGAGCATATACAAGAACGAATGCTCCTGAGAGTTACCGTGCCGGTATTGAGTTACAGGCTGATGCAAAATTGGCAAAGTGGATCAATGTAGCAGGTAACATTTCTTTTAGCAGCAATAAAATAAAAGATTTTACAGAATATGTTGATGATTATGATAATGATAATGGAGTGCAGAAGGAAAATATGTATCATAATACAGATATTTCTTTCTCACCCAATACAGTTGCTTCGGCAGGTGTGAGTTTTATTCCTGTAAAAAATGGTGAAATCAATTTTCAATCAAAATATGTAGGAAGACAATTTTTAGATAATACCTCTCATGTGAGCAGGAGCATTGATCCTTACTTTGTAGAGAATATAAAATGCTCCTATACGCTTTTGAAAAGAGTAGGCAAAGAGGTGAATTTTGTTTTCCAGGTGAATAATGTGTTTAATAAAATGTATGAGTCCAATGGCTATACATTCAATTATATTTCTGATGGAAAGTTTACAGTAGAGAATTATTATTTTCCTATGGCCGGTATTAATTTTATGGCAGCGATCAATATAAAATTGTAGGGACAGGTCGCGACCTGTCCTTGCAGTATTATGATTATCGGGCAGGTCGCGACCTGTCCCTACATTTTCAAATGATTTATCTTTGCATTTTAAATAAAATGTATGTTGGATAAAATAAGTGATGCCATTGAAGACATTAAGAATGGTAAATTAGTAATCGTAGTTGATGATGAGGATCGCGAAAATGAAGGAGATTTTATTACTTCCGCAAAGAACGTTACCCCAGAGATAATTAATTTTATGAGTAAGCATGGAAGAGGGCTGATATGTATGCCTCTTTCTGAAAAAAGATGTGAAGAGCTTAACCTAAACCTGATGGTAAATAAAAATACGGCTCTTCATGCTACGCCTTTTACTGTAAGTGTTGATTTATTAGGACATGGATGTACTACCGGTATTTCTGCACACGACCGCGCTAAAACAGTGCAGGCGATCATTGATCCTAAAACAAAGCCGGAAGATCTTGGAAGGCCGGGGCACATATTTCCTTTGCGTGCTAAAAGCGGCGGCGTATTAAGAAGGGCAGGGCATACTGAAGCTACCTTAGACCTGGCAAAGTTTGCAGGCCACGGCGATGCCGGTGTGCTGGTGGAGATTATGAACGAAGATGGAACTATGGCACGTTTGCCTGAGCTGAGGGATATTGCCAACAAGCATAATTTGAAACTGATTTCTATAAAGGATCTTATTGCTTATCGTTTGGAACGGGAAACTCTTATCAGGGAAGAAGTGCGTGTGAAGATGCCTACTAAATATGGAGTATTTGAGTTAATTGCTTTTACACAATTAAATACAGGCGAGGTGCACATGGCGCTTAAAAAAGGTGATTGGGCAAAAGATGAGCCTGTGTTAGTGCGGGTACATTCGAGCTGTATGACAGGTGATATTTTAGGATCGCTTCGCTGCGATTGTGGCGATCAGTTGCACAATGCAATGAAGATGGTAGAGGCTGAAGGCAAAGGATTGGTATTGTATATGAACCAGGAAGGGCGTGGCATCGGGCTTCTTAATAAATTAAAAGCCTACCAACTGCAGGAGCATGGAATGGATACAGTAGAAGCTAATTTGAAATTAGGTTTTGCAATGGATGAAAGAGACTATGGAGTAGGGGCGCAGATCTTAAGAGAATTGAATATTTCCAAGTTGAGACTGATCAGTAATAACCCTAAAAAAAGAGCAGGCCTTCTTGGTTATGGGCTTGAAATTGTAGAAACTGTTCCTATCGAAGTAGCTCCTAATAAGCATAATAAAAAGTATCTGCAGACCAAAAGAGATAAAATGGGGCATAAGATATTAGCTAAGTAGCCGTCTGATTAGCCAATTACTAAATCGTTTTACTTAATTTTGAATCTAAGGGTTCCTCAATCTATCTAATTTTTAATTCATTTTTATGAGCATCGTAGATTTAATAATGCCCAAACTAGGAGAAAGCATAGTAGAGGCTACCATCTTAAAGTGGCATAAGCGTCCTGGAGATGTAGTAGCTATGGATGAAACCGTGCTCGATATCGCTACGGATAAAGTAGATAGTGAAGTACCTTCTACGGCTGATGGGACTATAACTGAAATTTTATATAATGAAAATGATGTGGTTCCTGTTGGCGAAGTGATCGCAAGAATTAAGGAAGATAATGGTTCTGATATCCCTTTACAACAATTTTCATCCGCTCCTCTGCATGAAGAAGCTGACATAGTAGAAGAAGTGCCTTATCAGCCGGAAGAAAAAAAATCAATGGGTAATAACAATTCCGGTATTCGTTTTTATTCGCCTTTGGTTTTAAATATTGCCGCAAGTGAAGGTATATCCATGAGCGAATTAGAAAATATAGAAGGTACAGGCCAGGATGGAAGGGTGAGTAAAAAAGACATCATGTCTTACCTGGAAAAAAGAAAGAATACGTCACATCCAAAAGCTACGGAATCCACGCACGCAAATCAGGTACGCGAAGTGCCGGCAATTACTTCAAAGCAGGAATATACTCCATCAGTTTATACAGGGAATGCAGAGATCGTAGAAATGGATCGCATGCGTAAGATGATTGCCAGGCACATGATTGACAGCCAGAATACCAGTGCGCACGTTACCAGTTTTACAGAGTGCGATGTTACCAATCTTGTATTATGGCGGGAAAAAGTAAAAAAAGATTTTGAAAAAAGAGAAGGAGAGAAGCTTACGTTTACTCCTTTATTCCTTGAAGCTATTGTAAAGTGTATTAAGAAATATCCAATCATCAATAGCAGTGTGGATGGCGATAAAATCATTATCAAAAAAGATATTAATATTGGAATGGCGACTGCTATGCCTAATGGTAATTTGATGGTTCCTGTAATTAAAAATGCAGATCAGTTAAACTTAACCGGGCTTACCAAACAGGTAAATAGCCTGGCAGATGCAGCAAGAAATAATAAATTAAAACCTGACGACACTTCTGATGGAACATTTACCCTTACTAATATTGGAACCTTTGGAAGTATTATGGGCACACCTATTATCAATCAGCCCCAGGTAGCGATATTGGCTGTGGGAGCTATAAAAAAGCGTCCTGTAGTAATTGAAACTGAACAAGGCGATAGTATTGCTATCCGTCACATGATGTATATTTCATTAAGTTATGACCATCGGATCATTGATGGAGCATTAGGTTCTACTTTCTTAAATGCTGTTGGAAAAGAATTAGAAAATTTTGATGGAAAGAGAGGGTTTTAGATAGCTGCTTTGTATAGCCGGGGATTGACGAATTATTATGAATTTAAAAAAAAGGCTTCTTTTGCTTTTGTTTTTTAAATATTATTATTAGCTTTGCTGCCACTTACCTTTTATAAAGTTATCCAAATCTTAAGAATTTCTTCTGACCTCCAATCCTAATATTACATTTTGTAATTGAACGGCTAATTATTCTATTTCCTATAAATTCCACATTATTTACTTCTAAAACTTTTTTTATGGAAAAGAATTTTACGTCATCTAAACTGTTCCTGAACAGTGTTTTTTTAATTATTCTGCTGGCATTTACAGTTTCTTCTGTCAATGCTCAAATCACATGCCCTAATGAAAGTGTGTTGTGGTCTGAAAATTTTGGAAGCGGAACTGTTCCTACCAGCGACCCTGATGTGCTTACTTCAGGATTGACTTACCAGGAAACAGGAGACCTTTCAGCCGAAGGTGTTTATAGAGTTGTTAATAATACTCAAGCCAAGCCCGAGTGGCATTCATCCCCTGATCATACAGGAGATTTGAATGGAAAGATGTTGGTAGTTAACGGTCAGGCTGAAACTTTTTATCAACACGAGGTTACAAGTTCAGGTTTTGCACCAGGCGCTTATACGGTGAGCCTATACATAATGAATGTTGACGCTGCCGGATTATGTGCACCTAATCCTTTATTGCCAGTGGTAACTTTCACTGTAGAATATCTTTCTGAATCTAATACATGGGTACCTCTTTCCGGTTCTCCCTATGTTGCAGCTCCTGTTCCGCAATCTGCTACGCCGATCTGGACAAATATTGGTTCATCATTTACTTTACCTTCCACCGGTAGTTTTATGCCCGGTGTGATCAGGATAACCCTCGGAGACGGTACTGTCGGAGGCTGTGGTAATGATTTTGCTTTGGATGATATAAAGTTTGGATTATGTCCTGAAGGTGGCCCGGCGCCGGTAGAATTTATTAATTTCAAAGCTCAACAAAAAGGTAATAGCGTAAGCCTTGACTGGTCAACGGCACAGGAAATTAATAACAGTTATTTTGAAGTACAAAGAAGCGCTGATGGAAATTCTAATTGGGATAAAATTGCTACAGTAAATGGCGCTGGTAACAGCCAGGTCTTAAGAAATTATAGCGCTGTGGATGCGAGCCCTCTTTCCGGAATTAATTATTATCGTATCAGGCAAGTGGATTATGATGGTCATTTCAGGTACTCTTCAACAGTTAATGTAAAAACTAACATTGCAAAAACAGGGGTTTCTGTTTTGGTAAATCCATTCCGTAATAATTTGTCTGTAAATTTTTCCGGCACTACTTCGCAGGTAGTTTCTGCCAGATTAATAGATATAACAGGTAAACAGGTTGCTATTGAAAAATGGTCTATTACTCCTGGTACTACCAGACAAGATTTTTCAAATATAAGTGGCTTACAACAAGGGCTTTATATTCTTTCTATAAGAAACGATTCAGGAGAAATACTTTACAATGGAAAAGTTGTAAAGCAATAATATTACACACGCATAAACCAAAAAGGGGAATCATTATGATTTCCTTTTTTTTGGTTTATGAATAATACTGAATAATATTCCTCTGACAGTTTTTCTAATTTTATTATTCGTCATCGGTACTTTGTACAGGTAGTTTTTTATGAACATGGTCAGTAAATAAATATTTATTGAGATGGGTTACTTTTTTGCTAAAATGGTATAATAACAAAATAGCAGTATTTAAAAATATTAAAAAACGAAGGTGAGGTTTTCCTTACCCGAAATTTTTAATAACAAGCAATCGTTAAAGAAGCCTTTCTGTTCCCAGAGAGGCTTTTCATTTTGGCCTGAAATATGATAATTGATTTAGGTTTTATACACGATCTTTTTAAAATTAAGTGAACAGAATGATTGTTAATGGAAGCAATTACTTATTTTTAACTATCAATAAATTTTATAACTTTAAAACATTACCCATGAGTCCACAAAAGATTATCTCCGTTTTATTAATGTCGCTATGCATTGCATTAGTTACTCCTTCTTTTGCTCTTGAAACGCCGGTTAATAAAACAGAAGCTTCCAAAGAAGTGCGGGCACAGCAAATTGAAGCCAGGTTGATAGAAATACGTAAAATGGACAAAGCCAATTTAACGTCCACCGAAAAAAAGGAATTAAGAAAAGAAGTGAAAGACCTAAGAAAGGAAGCCCGAAGCGGAGGAATTTATTTATCAGTGGGCGCTATTATCATTATCATTTTATTACTGATCCTTTTATTATAAGAGTAACAAAAATTATAAGAGGCTGTCTCAAAAGTACTGCTGACAGATTTGTTGGCTTTTGAGGCAACCTGTTATAGGTTGATTAAGCAAGCAGCCATTAATCATCATGCGCCGGTTTTTTTCCGGTATGTCTTTTCTGATATCTTAGAAGCTATTCATTTTTAATTTGTAATAGCGCGTCTGCTACCTCTTGCACTGGTATATTACAGGTCTTATTTTTACATACATAAATCATTGTTTTTCCTGCAACCAATTTATCCGATAACAAAGGAATATTCGTGTTTACGCCTTCGCCTCCGGAATACAGTAGATGAGGATGATAACTTTTTTGAAATTCAATTAACTTTTCTCTATATTTTTCTCCTACTATAGCAATTTCACAGGAAGGATAAACCTGTAAAAGCAAGGCCTGTGCCCAATTGCTATAATAGTGTACATTTTTTTTTATATCATCTCTTACATTTTTCACCATTTGTATTGATTGATCTGTATAAAAATCATTTTCAAAATATATACCTAACAAAAAAAGATTCTTTGCCATTTCACTGTTAGAGGAAGCGATTACATTATCCGTTACCTCCATTTTTCTTGCTATTAAATTACTGTGCTGGTCATCAGTATATAAAAACATACCGGTATCCTTATCAAAGAAATGTGCTTCAACATATTGGGTAATATTCTTTGCTTTGTGTAAATAAGATTCATCAAAACTTGCCTGGTAATATTTAATGAGAGCGCTGATTAAAAAAGCATAATCATCTAAGAAAGCAAAGATGGTAGCGCGCCCATTCTTATAGTTCCTGAATAAAGAATCTCCGGGATTGCAAATATTTTTTAGCAAAAAATCAATATTTCGTTTTGCAAACTCTAAGTATTTTTTTTCCTGAAAGGCCTGGTAAGCATCTATGAAACCTATTGCCATCAGTGCATTCCATGCTGTTAATATTTTATCATCTGTGCCGGGGCGAACACGGGATGCTCTTGCATCGAATAATTTTTTATTCAGTAAAGTGAGCCGTTTATTTAATTCATCATCACTAAGTGAATATTTTTCAATAGAATTCTTATTGCCATAGTTTGTATCAGGAATGTTCTTTCCATGTTCCCAATTTCCTTGCCTGATAATGCCATAATAGTCGCAATACAACGCGGCATCTTCCTGCAGGATAGATTTAATTTCTTCAAAAGTCCATACATAATATTTTCCTTCTTCACCCTCGCTGTCTGCATCAAGTGAAGAATAAAAACCTCCTTCGGGAGAAGTAAGTTCTCTTTCCACAAATCTTAATGAATCACTCACTACTTTTTGATACAAAGGATTTGTAGTGACCTGGAATGCATGGCTGTAAAGGCTTACCAGTTGGGCATTATCATAAAGCATTTTTTCAAAATGTGGAACGTGCCAGTTGGTATCGGTAGCATATCGTGCAAAGCCTCCGCCAACGTGATCATAAATGCCGCCACGAGCCATATTGTTCAAAGTAATTTCCACAGCTTTTAAAGCATCGGCGTTGCCGGAAAAATAATGGTATTGTAATAAGAATTCCCAAATCGAAGGCATAGGAAATTTCATGGCGCCTTTAGCGCCGCCTTTCTCCAGGTCTATTTTTTTTTGAAAATTAGAGAACAGGATTTTAATATCCGTTTTATCGAATGAGCCGGTGACTGTATTCAAAGGGATATGTTCGATATCACGAATTCCTTTTGAAACATTTGTGGCCTGCTCTTCTAATTTAGATGGTTCTGTCTGGTAGATATCAGCAAAGTAATTCAACAGCCTCACCCAGTTATCTTTTGGAAAATAGGTGCCTGCAAAAAAGGGTTGTCCATCAGGCATCGCGAGCGCATTTAGCGGCCAGCCACCGTTTCCATTAATAAGAAGGGCTGCATTCATGTATATCTGATCTACGTCAGGACGCTCTTCCCGATCTACTTTAATGCAGATATAATATTTGTTCATCAGCGTAGCTACTTCTCCATTTTCAAAACATTCATGTTCCATTACATGGCACCAATGGCACGCGGCATAACCAATACTTATCAGCAGCATTTTGTTTTCCTGCCGTGCTTTTGCAAGAGTTGTATCATTCCATGCATACCAGTTTACCGGGTTATGCGCATGTTGTAAAAGATAAGGGCTGCTTTCATTGATCAGGGAATTAGGCATTATAAATTCATTTAGAAGTTGAGATATATCATTCCAAATTTAGGATTTATGGATTATTGTCTGTGTTAAGGCTTTTGGGGTTATTATGAATCAGTGGTATAAAGCTTGTAGAGTAACACTTTGTAGTAGTAGAAATAATATTTCTGCATAGCCTCATAGAGGCGGCACTTTGGTAGAAAACAATATACCAAGCCATATAGTTTTTTAATTTAAAAGTTTGTTCAAAAGAATCAAACAAGTATTTTTCATCATATCCCACCCCAAAATCATGCAACATTTTAATATTCTTCCTTAAACGCTTTCAAATGTTTATTTTGCTGAATAAAAACAAAAAGTGAAAAAAATTATTTTTTATGCTGTAACAAGTTTCATTGTTACTTCTTTAAATGCACAGGTTAAGTGGGAAAATTTTGATTCTTTGTACCAGCCTCTTCCGGCTTCCATGCATGTTTATAGATCAACAGAATTATTAGATGGTAAGCCTAACATCATGTATTATGCCATTGTGGATGTTAGTGATCGAAGCTTAAGATTTACAACGGATACAGCCTGCAAGAGGAGATTAACGCCCACCCGTTTCTATGAAAAAAATAACGGGCCATTACTTGTGGTAAACTGCTCTTTCTTTTCATTTGCTACCGATCAAAACTTAAATGCAGTAGTAAGGAACGGAAAAATTTTAAGCTATAATAAACAAACACAAGAGGGTAGAGGTAAAGATACCTTAACCTATTCCCACTCATTTTTAGGGGCGCTTGGTATTACCAAAAAAAGAAAAATTGATATAGCATGGACCTTTACTGATTCTTCTAAAAGAAAGATATATGCTTCGCAATATCCTGTTCATGTTTTAAAAGATTCGGTTGAAGGCATCAGCCTGAAGTACATCAATAAAAGAGTGCCGCACTCAGCTAAATTTTCAAGATGGAATATGCAAACCGTTATTGGCGGCGGGCCTGTGTTGATACAGGATCATGAAATTAAAATTTCAAATAATGAGGAAAGAAAATTTGCAGGTAAAGCAGTGAATAATCCTGAACCCCGCACTGCTATTGGATATACAAAGGATAATAAATTAGTGATTTTGGTTTGTGAGGGAAGAAGCAGGGAAGCGGCAGGCCTTTCACTGCCTCAGCTCGCAAAAATTTTAAAAGACATTGGCTGTGTAGAAGCGCTCAATTTAGATGGAGGTGGCAGTACCTGTATGCTTATAAATGGCAGGGAAACCAACAAACCATCCGGGAAGGGGATTCAACGGCCTGTGCCATCAGTATTTTTAGTAGAAAGAAACTGATGGGCTTAGCTTTCTACAATGGTTTATTATAAATAATTTTAAATCATAGTTGTTGTATTAGATTTTATCGTCTTTACTTATAACATTATGGTCTTTACTTATAACAATTGAATTGTAACAGAATATTTTTACATGACCGATAAAAAGACAATCGAAAATTTAGTTGAGAAGTATATTTTAAATATTTGTAGCAGGGAAGAATTAAATGCCTTGTTACAAATTATTCAAAATGAAAAAGAGCAAGATGCTGTCACAGAAATTTTGAAACTTCACTGGAAAAAATTTGATAAACCAATTTCCAGTGAGGAATTGAATGTAGAGGATAAATTCTCTATGCTGATGAAAGAGATAAAAGCCGAAACTGCTGCTGTGCCCGTAAAGGAAACATTCAGGCGGTATATTCGTTTAGCCGCAGCCGCTACTATAGTGTGTTTGCTTGCGACGGGTGCTTACTTTTTATTAAGGAATAAGCCTTCAATGCAGGTTGCAAAAAAAGAAAATTTGATCAAAAGCGGGAAGAATCACGATGTATTGCCGGGGAAAAATACGGCTATACTCACTCTCTCTGACGGGAGTTCCGTTGTTCTTGATGAAGCACAAAATGGCACCGTTTCTATACAGGGAAATACAAAAGTTTTAAAGCTGGATAACGGAGTATTATCTTATAACACTTCAAACAAAAAAGCATCAGAGTTGCTTTATAATACCGTATCCACTCCTAAAGGAGGACAATATCAACTGATGCTTTCTGATGGGTCTAAAGTATGGCTCAATGCCGCCTCCTCGCTTAAATTTCCTGCAACTTTTACCGGGAAGGAAAGAAAGGTAGAGCTCTTGGGAGAAGCCTATTTTGAAGTTGCCAGGAATGCCGCTATGCCTTTTAAAGTAGAAGCAGATGGGATGGAGGTAGAAGTGCTCGGTACTCATTTTAATATTAATTCTTACGATGATGAATCAATAGTTCGTACCACGTTGCTTGAAGGAAGTGTAAAAATTAATGGGAGCAAAGCTGAAAGTTTTTTAAAGCCCGGGCAGCAGGCTAAATTAAACAGGGATGGTGAAATCAGGATCATTGATGATGCCGATATAGACGAAGCAGTTGCCTGGAAAGAAGGCAGGTTTCAATTTAACCGGGCAGATATTCATGAGGTAATGAGGCAAATTGCCAGGTGGTACAATGTAAGTATAGAATATAAAGGAATTGTTTCCATTCACTTTGGCGGAACTATTTCCAGGGATGTAAACTTATCCCAGGTGTTAAAAATGCTGCAATTGACAGGTGAAGTAAAATTTCATGTAGAGGACAGAAAGGTAGTAGTGATACCAAACGTTCTTTAAAAAAATCAGTTGTGAGTAAGAAATGAAAAGAAACTGCTCTGTTTCTTTATTAAATATTTTTTCAAAATTTAAAAATTATGAAACGAACACTCATCAGTTCAATATTTTTTTTGGTAGCGATATCAATTTTTGCACAGGAAAAAAAAGCAGATTGGGTTAAAGTGACTGATAGCGCCGGCTGGCGCCCGCGGGATTCACAGGGAGAAATGGTTTATAAAAATCAACTTTGGATATTAGGAGGATGGTTTGATTCTTATGAGACTCCTCCGCGCGATGTATGGAGTTCACCCGATGGTAAGAATTGGAAACTTGTCAATCAGTTTGCTCCCTGGAAGCATAGCGATCTGGCGATGTCTATTGCATTTAAAGGTAAGATGTGGATGATGGGAGGATGGTATAATGGAAGATTGGAACATCATTCGGCAAGTAATAAAGTATGGTCGTCGGAAGATGGCAAAAACTGGAAACCGGAAACGGATAGCGCTGGCTGGACACCGCGGATAGCTTCAGCTATAGTGGAGTTCAAAGGAAAGATGTGGATATTAGGGGGAACAGAGGATTATTATTTTGGAGATAAAAACAGTTATAAAAATGATGTGTGGTCGTCTTCAAACGGTAAGGATTGGCAATTAATGACTTCAAATGCGGGCTGGTCGCCCCGTGCCTATCACCAGGCGGCCGTTTTGAATGGTAAAATATATGTTTTCGGAGGTGGAACTTATCTTCCTGAATTTAATACCATGTCTGATGTTTGGAGTTCGGAAGACGGTGTGCATTGGACAAAGGTTTGTGATAAAGTACCGTGGAGCGGAAGATTATGGTTTACATCAGCAGTGTATAGAGGCCGTATTTGGGTTATGGGTGGGTGGTCACAAGCCTTATATAAAAACTGGGGCGATGTATGGTATTCTAAAGATGGCAAGAATTGGGAAGAACTTAAATCTGATGTGATGTGGAAACAGCGGCACGAGCCTTCTTCATTCGTTTTTCAGGACAAGCTTTGGATGGTAGGAGGCAAGTCCGGGCCGGGAGCAGGCAAACTTGTAAATGATGTTTGGTATTTAAAACTACCAAAAGATTGGTGATTATTTTTTATCGGAATATCAATCCTTCAAAAAATTAAACGATCAATATGAAAGCTATATTAATAACTACTTCTTTTTTTTTATCATTGGCTGCTTCGGTTTTTGCACAGGGGAAAAAAGCAAATTGGGTTTTAGAAACTGATAGCGCGGCATGGCAGCCCAGGGATTCACAGGGAGAGATGGTATATAAAGATCATCTTTGGATTTTAGGAGGATGGTTTAGTTCTCAAAAATCTGCTCCCCGCGATGTATGGAAATCCGCTGATGGTAAAAATTGGGAGTTGGTAACCAAAGAAGCGCCATGGATTCATAGTGATTTGCCCATGTCCATTGTATATAAAGGCAAAATGTGGATGATGGGAGGATGGTATAATGGCCGGCTTGAAGGGCATGGTGCAGGCAATGAGGTGTGGTCATCTACTGATGGCAGAAACTGGAAACAGGAAACCAAACAGGCAGCCTGGCCGCCCCGTGCTGCTGGTACAGTTATAGAGTTTAAAGGTAAAATGTGGGTATTAGGAGGCATTGGTAATTATTTCTTTTCAAAAGGAACGGAAACACTTATGAATGATGTTTGGTATTCTTCCGATGGAAAGGAGTGGAAACTGGCTATAGCCCATGCAGGCTGGCCGCCCCGCGCTTTTCATCAGGCAATTGTATTTAATAATAAGATCTATGTATTTGGCGGAGGTAATTATATGCCGGAATACTTAGGCTATAACGATGTATGGAGCTCAGAAGATGGAATCCATTGGAACCAGGTAACTGCTGCTGCTCCCTGGCACGATAGGATTTGGTTTTCATCGGTAGTTTACCGCAACAGGATGTGGATCATGGGAGGATGGTCTTTTCCCTATAAAAACTGGTCAGATGTTTGGTACACAAAAGATGGCAAGAACTGGGAGCAGCTTGAGTCCGATGTGATTTGGAGAGAACGCCACGAGCTTTCCGCCTTTGTTTTTAAGGATAAAATTTGGGTAGCCGGAGGAATGGTTCCGCCACTTACCAATAATGTTTGGTCTTTAAAATTACCGAAAGACTGGTAGCTTATTGATCTGTTTATTAGATTTTGAATCTGTAAACCTGTGATAAAAAATATTTTTATTTCTGTTAGTTGTTACTTCCAATTATATCGTCTTCAATATATGCAACGTGAGAAATATTGAATCTTCACGCCACAACAACAAAGAAAAATTTCATCAAACATTAAAATAAAGAGAAAATGGATTTATTAGAATAGAAAGAAAAAATGTATAAGCGTATTGAAAAACTGCTGATATAAAAAAGCCGGAAGTGGTTGAAGCGCTTCCAGCTTATTTAGTTGCCAATAATACAATCATCTTGGGACTGTTCATTGTTTAACCAATAAAACAAAGTTATGTTTTTAAAAACTCACTGTATCCGATCAAAGAAAAATCTAATTAAAACATTTTTGATCATGAGATTAACCGCAATTTTAATTTTAATATCCTGTTTGCAGGTAAGTGCAAAAGGATATGCTCAGAAAGTTACGCTTTCGATGCGTGATGTTCCTTTGCAAAAGGTGTTTAAGGAAATTCAGAAACAAACGGGGTATCATTTTTTATATACCTACGAATTGCTGGAGAAGGTAGGCAAAGTAGATGTGAAAGTACAAAACGCCCCGTTACAGGATGTCTTATCTCAATGTTTGGAAAATACGCCGCTCACCTATTCAATCATGGAAAATACGGTAGTGATCAAAAAGAAAGAGGTAATGAATGTTCAGACAACCTTTTTAACGAAAGAAATTCCTCTTGCAGTGAATATATCCGGCAAGGTGACTGACGAAAGCGGAAATCCTCTCCAGGGCGTATCGGTTTTGATAAAGGGAAGTACGATAGGAACCAACACAGACGCGAATGGCGTATTTAATATTGAGATACCTGATAATTCATCACAGGTACTTGTTTTTTCGTTTGTAGGAATGGAAACACAGGAAATAAATGTGAAAGGAAAGAGGTCAATCCAGGTAGCAATGAGATCTGTTACATCCGGATTGAGTGATGTAGTGGTAGTAGGTTATGGTACACGAAAGAAAAGTTCTGTTACTTCTTCTATATCTAAGATAGAAAATGTTCAACTGGATCAGGTACCTAATGCTGATGTCGGAAATACATTGGCTGGACGGGTGGCCGGTCTGTCTATCGCTAACAACCGTAATATTCCGGGTACTCCTCCGGTAATAAGAGTGCGGGGGCTGGGATCTATTAGTGCAGGAAATGATCCCCTGGTAGTTATTGATGGTTTTCCCGGCGGAGATTTAGGCCAGTTGAGTATGAATGATATAGCCTCTATTGAAGTTTTAAAAGATGCTTCTTCTACTGCTATCTATGGTTCAAGGGGTGCAGGCGGTGTTATTATGGTTACCACTAAAAGAGGGAAAAGCGGTAAGTCTGAATTAAAGTTAAATTCATACTACGGGTTTCAAAAAGGTATCCTGCATGATGATTGGCTTACAGGGCAGGAGTGGTACGATTATCTTACCAAATATGAAAACCGGGAATTTGTGTGGGCCGGTGGTGATCCTTCTATTCCGGTTTGGGGCGATCCACGCCGTCCGGGAAAATATCAGCTAAATCCGCTGGCGATGACTTTGCCACAAACTATCTGGCAGAATGAAATAACCAGGACTGCACCTATACAAAATCATAATCTTTCTATAAGCGGAGGAAGTGATAATATAAGATATTATGTTTCGGGAACTTATACTGATGAAGATGGAATAATTAAAACCGCATGGTCTAAAAATTATAGTTTACGGGCCAACCTGGATGTAAAGATCAATAAGGTTATCAGCATGGGGTTTGAGCTTAGTCCATCTTATTCCAAAACAAGGGTTGCAGGATCTAACATGGTTTCGTTGGTCAAATATCCTCCTTTTGTGAGTCCTATCAGGACAAATGGCCAGTATCCCAGGACGTTTACCTATATCCCTTCTGTCTTCTCAGGGCAAGCCAGTCCTTATACTTACTTATACGGAACAGAAAGTTATCAAAATTCCTTTGTCAACGTAGGGCATGGCTTTATCAATTTTAAAATAGCAAATGGATTAAGTCTCAATTCATCTGTGGGAGCCAACTTTACTTACAATACCAATAACAATTGGAGTGGCGGTATTGGAGACCCCGGTGTTAATACGAATGGAAGCTTAGGCCAGTCACAGGGCATAAATCTTGTAAATGAGAACGTATTAAGCTATACAAAAACATTAAACAAAGTGCATGAATTTAGCGGCATATTAGGCGCTTCTTATCAGCACTCAACTTCTCAATCTTCAAGCATGGGAGCCGTAGCCAACTCCTTTAATAATGATATTATTAAGACGTTGAATAACGCAATCATCAATCCGGCCGCTTCTACACAATCTAAGTCTGAATGGGGGCTGGAATCTTATTTTGCCCGTGTTAATTACAGTTATGATAATAAATACCTGGTTGAAGGTTCCATGCGTACCGATGGTAGCTCCCGTTTTGGGCCAAACAATAAGTGGGGTTATTTCCCATCTGCTTCGGTAGCATGGCGTGTGACCAATGAAGATTTTATGAAAAATATTTCCAAGATCAGTGAGCTGAAATTAAGAGCGAGCTATGGAGTTACAGGGAACTTCAATATTGGTAATTTTCAATATTTAGGCGCTGTTAGTACAGTTAACTATTCTCCGGGAAATCAGACGGTGAACGCAGTTGCACAAACCTCATTTGGAAATGATGATCTATCATGGGAAAAAACAAAAGGCTATGATTTGGGATTGGATTTAGGGTTATTTGATAGCAGGCTATACCTCACATTTGATTATTACGATAATCGAACAACAAGTATGTTGTATGCTTTAAATGTGCCCGCTATCACTGGCTTTACCAGCACTGTTACCAACTCCGGGGGAGTAAGGAACAGAGGAGTTGATTTGGAAATTACTTCCAGGAACCTGGTGGGGAATTTTAAATGGAATACTTCTTTTAATATTTCGCATAATAAAAATGAAGTAACTGATTTGGGAGGTGTAGATGAAAGAGTAGGTACTTATTGGTCTATGGATTTTGTGTTAAGAAAAGGCTTACCTATGTTTTCTTATTCCGGTTATAAAATAAGTGGAATATATCAAACTGCTGAACAAGTGGCCAACTCGCCTCATTTAGCCGGCGCTAAACCAGGTAACCCTATCATTAAAGACAAAAATAATGATGGTATCATTAATACTGAGGATAAAGAAATATTGGGGAATTTTCAGCCAAAAGTGTTGATGGGATTATCTAATGATTTTTCCTGGAAAAATTTTGATTTGAACATTTTTGTCAATGTTTCCTTAGGTGCCAAGATGTTTAATGCGGAAGATCAGTATTATGAAGGAAACACCAATGGCGCTATGCGCAGGTCGTTGGTAAAAAATCAATGGTGGTCTGTGAATGACCCCGGAGACGGCAAAACACCGGCTCTTTCACTTGGCCAGTTGTTTGGCTATAACACCAACACTGACTACTATATCGAAGATGCATCTTACCTGTATGTTAGAAATGTTATTTTGGGGTATAAGTTTGAAAATATCGCTAAGAAAAACTGGGGTATTAAAAGTTTAAGAATTTATACTTCAATGAACAACTTGATAGTTATTAAAAACAAAAACAACCATTCCTATAATCCTGAAGGAAGTACCCAGGGAGAAGTTTCGGGCATAAATAGTTACCCTGGAGTTAATCTTGGATCTGAACCTCTTAACAGGACAATGGTGTTTGGAATTAACCTTGGTTTTTAATTTTCTTACCTAAGTTTAAAAAATAATTGATTATGAACAAGAATAAATTATATGTTACCGGTTTATTATTCATCGCTCTTTTCATAGGTGCATGTAATAAACAATTACTATATCCGGTACCCGAATCCATATTGACTACAGCGAATGCTTTCAACAAGGCTAAAGATATTAACCTTGCTGTGTTAGGAATATATAGCGCATACCAGGCAAGATTGCCTCATGATTATGAGTTGATGGACGCGCCTTCTGATGATTTGGATGGTGAATATTTTGCCACTGCTCCGGGAATTGCAGACATTGACTTATTGACTGTGAGCTCCGATAATCCTAAATTGAATTCATTTTGGAAGGACACATACAATGGTATTTTCAGAGCTAATAGTGTTTTGGCTAATATAGATAAACCCACTGATTATAGCGCGTCTCAGAAAGAACAGCTTACAGGGGAAGCTAAGTTTATGAGAGCGTTGTTTTATTTTGATTTAGTGAGGATCTTTGGAGGGGTACCGGATGTAACCAGCGTATTAAGTGTTTCCGATGCCAGGAAATTACCAAGAGCAAGTGAAGACGATATTTACAACTTAATTATTGCAGACTTGAAGGATGCTATAGCCAACCTTCCGGCGCCAACAGCCATTGCTACAGGAAGAGCTTCCAAAGCAGCCGCTCTTGCATTTTTAGGCAAAGTTTATGTATATCGTAAAAATTGGGCTGAGGCTAAAAATTCTCTGGAACAATTATTTTCAGGCTATAATTACAAATTAGTAACTAATTACAAAGACCTCTTTCGGTTAGAAACTGAAGACAACAGTGAGGCGATCTTTAAAATACCCTATGTGAGTGGAACTAATGGACAGACGTTAACTTACGACCTTATACCGAATGGTGGAGCTTATGGGATCAGCACGGGAGGAAATAGAGTGTGCCGGCCTTCATGGGATCTTGAGACGGCTTTTGACAAAGCAGATACCCGCTTAAAAGCCACCATTCAGGATTCATCAAAAGCCTATATTGCCAATCCGGGAGATTCGCCTATTTGGTATCCTTATTTTACTAAATGGGTTGTTCCTACTACGATTGCAACAAGTTCCGGCCTTGATATTCCTGTGTTTCGCCTGGCCGATATGATATTACTGTATGCTGAAGCATTATATAACCTGAATAAGCCTGATCTGGCATTGGCAGAAATTAATAAAGTACGCGAAAGGGCTTTTGGCAACGCTTCTCATGATTATCAGCTTGCTGATATAGCAACCAATGAAACATTTTATGATAAGCTTTTATTGGAACGCAGGTTGGAATTGGCTGTTGAGAACAACCGCTGGTTTGATTTAGTTCGTACCGGCCGGTTTACTTCAGTTTTGACTACCATACAAGGTGAATACAATCCATCAACCGGGCAGGCGGTGTTAGTGCATTTAAATGCCAAGCCTTACATGAAGTACTTTCCTATTCCTTACGAGCAAATTCAACTTGCTGCACCAGGGGTATTGAAACAAAATGATGGATATAATTAAGTGGTTTGGCTAAAAAATTCTATAAAATTTATTCCTGAAAGGAATGTTTTCGGAATTTACAGGAGAAAAATTTGATTCAAAATAATGTAAAAGAATTTTAATTAGTACATTGCCAATGTAACAAGTTAAGGCAATTATTGTTGAGGTAAATGCTTTTTCTTTAATCTTGATTTTGAATCGAAAAAATAAAAAACATGAAAAAGAACAGATTTTCGCGGCGTGATTTTATAAATACCGTAGCGACAGCTACGGTAGCCACGGCGGTATCGGGTCCATTTAAAAGTATGGGATCGGGATTGCAGATCCATAATCCCAGCCATGGGAAGTTAGCCATACTCGGTGGCCTTCCTGTAAGGCAAGCCGGCCCCATCGGCCCGCCATGGCCTTATGTGGACGATACAATGGTGGACGCCATAGTAAAGACCACGCGCAGCAGGATATGGAGCCGCATCCAATCGCGCAATGGGACAGTGCCTACTTTTGAAGAATCTTTTGCCGCATTAATAGGTACCAAATACAGTGTGGGCACAGGTTCGGGTACACAGGCATTGAGCACTTGCGTGGAAGCATTGGGCATAGGCCCCGGCGATGAAGTGATCACATCACCCTATACGGATTTCGGAACTATTTCATCCATACTTACCAGCCGTGCGCTTCCTGTGCTGGTAGATCTGGAGGCGGATACATATCAACTGGATCCTGCCGAAGTAGAAAAGAAGATCAATAAAAATACCAAAGCGATCATGCCGGTACACATATTTGGCGTGGCGTGCAATATGGAACGTATCATGGCGATTGCCAGGAAACATAACCTGAAAGTAATAGAAGATGCGTGCCAGGCGCCTTTGGCACGGTATCAGGGAAAAGGCTTGGGTACGATAGGGGATTTGGGTTGCTTTAGTTTCCAGGCAAGTAAGCCCATAGCATGCGGCGAAGGCGGGGCGGTAGTAGGGAATGATGAGAAGTTGATGGATCAGTGCTATACAGTGCAGAACCGTGGCGCTGACCGCAAAGGCAGTAATGCAACCATAGGCCCTAAGTACCGGATGGAAGAATTTGAGGGGGCGATACTGAACAGCCAGCTACCGGGGGTGCGTGAGCGTTTTGAAACCCGTAACGATAATGCGAATTATCTGCGGTCAGCATTAAAGGATTTCAAAGCTTTAAAACCCCAACGTCATTATCCGGGAACAGAGAGTGGGGCTTACTATCATTTCAGCATGACCTATGACAAGAAAGAATGGGGTGTAGATCGAAGCGTATTTCTAAAAGCAATAGCAGCAGAAGGAGTGTCTTTAGGCTCTTATATTCCCTACCAGTTACACCATGAGCCCTGGGTAGATCATATATTGGGACTTAAGAGTTATAAGACAATGTATTCGCCATCGAGGCTGAAAGAGTATAAGGCAGGTATGGATTTGCCGAATTGTGACCGGATCATAAAGGAGACGATGGTATCGTTTGCGGGATCAGGCTCTTTATTGGCAGGGCGTGATGAGATGAAAAATATCATTGGTGCCATAATGAAAGTGTATGAGAACCGGGGTAAGCTGAAATCTGTTTAAAGCATAGTGAATAACATGAAGATAAAGGCAAATCAGGGAAAATATTATGTCCGTATTGCAATCTCTGTCCTTCTGTCAATAATTATAGTTGGTAATACAACAGCATCTAAGCTGGTGAAGATAGCAACGATTGGCGGCAGGCCCTCTTTTTCTTTCGATAAGAGTAAGGGCAGCCAGAGTTTTATTGACCAGATAATTGTCTTTTGGAAGAGAGAGATCAACCAGGTGCTTCCGGACAAGCCCGATCTGATTTTATTGCCTGAGATATGCGACATTCCAACTAACTTAAAGGCAAGTGAGTGGAAAGAATACCTTGGGGTACGGGGCGATCAGGTAATGGATCAGTTTTCTTTAATAGCAAAAACAAATCATTGCTATATAGCATTTGGTACCATGTGTATAGATGAAGATGGGAAATTCCGGAATTCCGCTATATTATTGGACAGGTCAGGAAAGTTAGCAGGCATCTATAATAAGAATTTTCCGACTATCGGGGAAATAGAAGATGGGATTAAGCCCGGGGATAAAGTTCCTGTGTTCACGTGTGATTTTGGGCGGGTAGCGTTTGCCATTTGTTTTGATTTGAATTTTAAAGAATTGCTTGCAAAGTATGAAATAGAGAAGCCTGATATAATACTGTTTCCTTCTAATTATCATGGAGGCATGATGCAGAACGTGTGGGCGTATTGGTGCAGGTCTTTTTTTGTAGGCAGCATCAACGGAGGTGGTACGCCTTCTGAAATACGTAATCCTCTTGGTGACGTGGTTGCCAGTAGCACCAACTATTTTGATTTTGCTGTAGCTACTATAAACCTTGACTCGCGCGTGGTGCATCTTGGATATAATTTTGGCAAGTTGGATGCTTTGAAAAAGAAGTATGGCAGTTCGGTAACTATTACAGACCCTGGCAGGCTGGGGCCAGTTTTAGTTTCGTCTGAATCCAGTGGTAATAATATTGATAAAATCATTAAAGAATTTGATATTGAATTAATTGATCCTTATTTCGATCGTTCCCGTGAAACGCGGGCTGCATCATTGCGGAAGTGAAACCCAATGGGAATGATACAGGTATAAGGCTTTTATAATTAAGTTACATGAATATTAATCGAAGAAAGTTTGTAACCCGCAGTGCAGTCAGCGCTGCCGGTATCCTGATTGGCAGCCATCTGAAAGGTATGGCGGGGGCTGTGAAGCGGGGAGAAGATGATGATACTTTTTCAGCAAAGCTAAAGAAGTATGATTTGATGAAGGATGTAATGAAGTACAGGAAAATAGATACTCATGCCCATATTTATTTTACCGATGACAGCCCGGGCTATCAATTGGATTTTGGTGAACGCCTTGGTATAGAAAAGCAGGTAATCTCAAGATACCTTGATGTAATGCCCGGCACACCGGAACAGTTCAGAAAGTATAACGACCTTACCATTAAAGCAATAAAAAAATATCCTAAACATCTGTTAGGAGGTTTCGTGCTGAATCCTCATTATAAGCAGGAATCTTTAGATGAAATCAAACGATGTGCAGACGCGGGAATGATTGGCACCGGCGAACTCTACTATCAAACAAAGATCAATGATCCTTTGTACTATCCGATCATAGAAAAGCTGATAGACCTGAAGATGATTATACACTCTCATGGTGAATGTCAGTTGGGTGTAGGTGGCTATCAAATGCAGTACAATGGTTATAAACAGCCGAATACCTCTATCCCCGAAGATTTTGTGGACATTGCCAAACGGTACCCCGAAGGCATATTTCAATATGCTCATATCGGTATGGGAGGCGATTGGGAATATGAATGTAAGATGTTCAAAGATTACCCGAATATTTATGTAGATACCTCCGGCAGCAATAATGCCGAAAACATGATAGACTTTGCCGTTGAACATTTAGGCGAAGACCGGTTATTCTTTGCATCTGACAACAGTTATTACCAAAGCATAGGAAAGATATTAGCATCTAATCTGACAGAGGCTCAGAAAAGGAAAGTCTTTTTTGATAACTATAATAATCTGCTCAGGAAAGGAGGGAGAGGGATTGATTGATAAACCTATAAGGTTTGTAGCCAGGCTTTGAAGCATGGCAAAACCTTATAGGTTTTAAAATTCTGCCATGTTGAAAAAATGAGATCATAAACTAAATCATTATTAATTCCATGAACATCAATCGCAGAAAATTTGTTACCCGAAGCGCGGTAAGTGCGGCAGGTATCCTGCTTGGCAGCCATCTGAAAGGTATGGCAAAGGCAGAAGGTGGAGAAGAAGTTTCTTTGTCTAAACCAAAGAAATATGACCTGATGAAAGATGTAATGAAGTACAGAAAAATAGATGCTCATGCTCATATTTATTTTACCAATACGAGCCCTGAAGAACAATTGGATGCCGGCGAACGATTGGGTATAGATAAGCAGGTGATCTCAAGATATCTAAGTATAATGCCTGGTACACCGGAACAATTCAGGGAATATAATGACCTTACGATAAAGGCAATCAAAAAATATCCAAAGCATTTGTTAGGTGGTTTTGTGTTGAACCCTCATTATAAGAAGGAGTCTTTAGATGAGATCAAGAGATGCACAGATGCAGGAATGATTGGTACCGGCGAGCTTTACTACCAAACGAAGATCAGCGATCCGCTTTATTATCCTATCATCGAAAAGCTCATTGACATGAAGATGATTATTTTTTCTCATGCAGAGTGCCAGCTTGGTGTAGGAGGTTACCGTATGAAGTACAATGGTAATAAGGAACCCAACACATCTATACCTGAAGATTTTGTAGCTATCGCAAAACGATATCCTGAAGGCATGTTTCAGTATGCGCACATTGGTGGCGGAGGGGACTGGGAGTATATGTGTAAAATGCTAAAGGATAGCCCGAATGTGTATGTAGATACTTCGGGCAGCAATAACGATGAAAATATGATAGACTTTGCAGTGGAGCAATTGGGGGAAGACCGTTTATTTTTTGCCTCTGACAACAGCTATCCTCAAAGTGTGGGAAAGATATTAGCGTCTAACCTGACAGAAGCCCAAAAGAAGAAAGTTTTTTTTGACAATTACAATAACTTATTAAAAAAAGGAGGAAGAAATGTTGATTGATATAAATGCTTATGTTGGCCATTGGCCCTTTATACAACTAAAGTATAACACCTGTGAGGCATTGGGCCAGCGGATGGATAAATTTGGAGTGGATGTTTCTGTGATCAGTAGCATGAACGGCGTATTTTACAAGAATACCCAATCGGCCAACCAGGAACTTTATGATGAGCTAAAGGCATCCAAGCGGTATAAAAACAGATTGATACCTTTTGCAGTGATCAATCCGATCTATGCAGGCTGGCGACAGGATATGGAAACCAGTATTAATAAGCTGGGCATGAAAGGCATCCGGTTATATCCTAAATATCATGATTATGAAATAACCGATCCTTCGCTTATAGAATTGGTAAAGAGAGCCAGGGATATGGGCGTGCCGGTAACTTTTTGCTACAGGATGGTGGACAGCCGTCAACGTTCATGGATGGACATAGATTATGTAGCCTATACACCTAAACCTGAATGGTCCATGAAAAATATCATGCCCATTATCAAAGAAGTGCCCGATGCCAAATACATGATATTGAATGCAGCCAATAGCCTCGCCGTAGATAAGAATGATATGGAAACTTTTAAAAAAGCAGATGTGCTGATAGATACATCCGGAAGAACTTTGAATGATATAGGTAGTTTATTAAAAACACAGGGCAAAGAACGTTTTGCCTTTGGTACGCACTCGCCAATATTAGATTATTTAACCGGGCTGCTGCGAATAGAATCTTTAAGAGAGAGTGAGGCCGATGAGGCTACCAAAGAGCTTTTGAGATCAGGGAATGCCAAAAGATTCCTGGGGATATGATCTGAAATATTATTAAACTGGTAAAAAGTATGTTGAATAGATATAGTCGGGCGCATTTTAAAACTATGCGAGAATTATATATACACCGCTTGCAACTAATCGTTATGAAGCGTGTCCTTCCCCTTCGGGGAAGGGTTGGGTTGGGGCGCAAACTCCCTGCTGTGGTTGGCGTCCCCGCCAACCACAAGATGAGAAAACAAAATTCCATTTCTATACAGCTTTTTAGAAATTTTTTTTTATTGCTTTTGATATCATCTGTAGCTGTAAGATCAAATGCACAAAAAACAAATGGCCTCAATTCAATAGTTATAAAAACTGTTGACGGCCTGCAATATGATGTGGTGAGGTTTAAAGTAAAGCCCGGTGAGAAAGTTAAGATAACATTGAGCAATGTGAGTGACATGAATCACAATCTTCTTATCGTTAAGCCAGGCGCGCGTTTGAAGGTAATCAATGCAGCGCTGCAGTTAGCTGAGAAGGGGCCGCAAATGGATTATATTCCTAAAGTAAGCGATGTGCTTTGGTCAATTCCTTTGATCTCTACCGGCCAGACTAAATCGGTTACCTTCACTGCTCCCTCTAAACCAGGAGTCTATCCTTACGTATGTACTTTTCCCGGACATGGTTTTGTAATGTATGGAGCCATGTATGTGATGCAGGAAGGAACCATGCCTGATATTACAAAGGATAAAAATATCCCTGAATCCCGCAGGCAGGAGGATAAAAAAAATAAAAATGATAAAGTAAGTAATGAGAATAAAAGCCAGGAAAAAAAAGATATACATGCTGACATGCATGCTGAAAATCATGAGATGGCGGCAAGCCCGCACCCTTATGCTTTAACACCGCCTTACTTGTATCACGCTTTTTTGGATGGAGTAAGCCCGGCTGCTATAGCGGTAAGCCTTCCGCAAGAGCTTTCTTATTGCTGGGATGATGAAGCATGCAGGTTAAGTTTTGCATGGAAGGGCGATTTTCTTGATATGTCAGATCTCTGGAAAGGGCATTTTAATGCTTCTGCAAAAGTGCTCGGCGATATTTTTTTCAGAGATCAGACAGAGTTTCCTGTCAGGTTGGGTGCAAACGCTACAGTTCCCGCTACTGTTGAGTATAAAGGTTATCGTTTGGTAAATGAGTATCCTGAATTTCATTATGCGCTTGATGGGATGGAAGTATATGAGTTGATCCGTGAGAAAGCAGACGGCAACGGACTGGTACGCAGTTTTCGCATTCCTCATGCAGAGCAGGCGATTTGGTTTTTCACCAACCGGGAAGAAGATGCTATTGAGTATGCATCCTCTGCAGGTAAATGGAAAGATGGAAGACTAGAGCTTTCACCAACAGAGGCGAAAGAATTTACTATAACCATGACCAGTTATTATTTAGCATATAAAAAGAAAAAGAAATGAGTAGGAGAAGGTGAGAGTGAGAGAGAATGAGGGGGTGAGATAGGTGAGAAACCTAAACTACTCTAAACTATCTAAACTGCCATTGGTGAATGGAGAAACCCTAAACTTCTGAAATTCTAACTTTCTAAACTCTTCTAAACTATCTAAACCATTCTAAACTCTAACCCTCAACTAAATCGCAATCAACAATTACAATGGCCAACCGGAGAAATTTCATTAAGGGAACTACGATGTCAGCAGTGGGTATGATGCTTGGAGGTAGTCTTGGTGCATTTTCGGGAAGGAGGCCGGTTTCGTTTCCAAAAGAAGCATTCTTGTCTTCAGCTTATGGTATCATGAAGGATGCATTGAAGTACAGGAAAATAGATGCTTATGCCAATGCTTATCCGCAGGAAGATTCAGCAAAGGCACAGATAGATTTTGCAGACAGGTTGGGAATTGAGAAACTTATTCTTGCAGTACCTGTTGCAAAAAAGATGGGAGAGACTCCCAAAGAATTTAAAGAGTATAATGATGTAGTGATCAAAGCTGTAAAGCGCTACCCAAGCCGCCTGGCCGGGCAACTTACTTTACATCCGGCTTATTTGAAAGAATCTTTGGAAGAAATAAAGCGATGTACCGGCGAAGGTATGGTGGGCATGAAACTATATAACCAGTTTAAAATTAATGACCCGGTAGTTTATCCGGTTATAGAACAATTTATCCGTTATAAGATGATCATTCATGTACATGGCGAAAGCCAGTTAGGCGTGGGAGGATACAGGATGAAGTACGATGCTAATAATACGCCTACCATTTCTGTACCTGAAGATTTTGTAGAAATTGCAAAGCGGTATCCGGAAGCCATGTTTCAATATGCACATATTGGCGGTGGCGGCGATTGGGAATATGCCTGTAAAACATTTAAAGGCTACCCTAATATTTATGTAGATACCGGCGGCAGTAACAATGATGAAAACATGGTTGATTTTGCTGTTGAAAATTTGGGCGAAGACCGGGTATTCTTTGGATGCGACAGTTCCTTCTATCAGGGTGTTGGCAAGATACTGTCATCCCGGCTAACGGAGATGCAAAAACGAAAAATATTTTTTGAGAATTATAATAACATATTAAAACTGTCAGGACGAAATTTTAATTAAGTTATCATATACTCCACAAGGGGTAAATTGGTGATCTTTTTAGAGAGGATCGGAACGCTGCCAGCGGTCTGAACCAACAGCTACCGGATCGTTCAGGCCGCCGAAGAAAGCGTCCCGACCGTATAAGATCATTCACTGTGTTTCCCTTGTGCAGTGTAGTTTGCAATTATGATTGAGCATTTAAAAAAAGAAGAAATGAATAACATCAGACTGAAGAAATTATTGAGCTTTTACTTTTTCTTATTTTTTTGTTTCCCGGTTATGGCTCAAAAAACCTTTAAGGAATCTTACCGGGTTGATACGATAAAGATGCCTGAGGGGTTAACCGCTCAAACGGGAGGAATTGATTTTCTTCCGGATGGCCGCCTGGTCGCTTGCTTCATGCGTGGAGAGGTGATGACTTATAATTTACAAACAAAAGAATGGAAAATGTTTGCCAGGGGATTGCAGCTTCCTTTAGGAATTTGTGCAGTGAGTAACTCAGAAGTGCTGGCGATGCAACTTTCCGAATTGACGCGAATAAAAGATACCGATGGCGATGGGCATGCCGATGTATATGAAAGCGCTGCCAACGATTTTGGCATGACCGGTAATTACCATGAATTTAATTATGGTCCCGTGCGGGATAAGGAAGGCAACATCTATTTTGTCTTGAATACAGCTTCATCGGCTAATGGAATCAGGTCTATTGTCAGGGGTAAGTTCAATAAGATGGGCCGTGATGGTATAGACGGTCACCACGAAATGTTTTCAGTAGTACCTTACCGTGGTTGGGTAATGGAGCTTACTACAGATGGAAAGCTGCATCCGTACGCTTCAGGTTTCCGGTCGCCCAATGGTATGGGATATAGCCCCGACGGGCATTTATTCGTAACTGATAACCAAAGTGACTGGGTGCCAACTGGTGCGCTCTATGATGTTTACAAAGATCATTTTTATGGGCATCCGGCCAGCCTTGTCTGGAAAAAAGGATGGGAAAACAGGGATCCGTTCAATGCCCCGGTAGAGGAGCTGGAAAAGATGAGGACTCTTCCGATTGTACAATTTCCACAAGGGATCATGGCTAATTCTCCGTCCGAGCCTCTTACAGACGCGACCAAAGGAAAGTTTGGCCCGTTTGCAGGACAGTTATTTGTTGGTGAAATGAATCGTGACCGTATTTTGCGGGTGATGCTGGAAGAAGTAGGAGGAGAACTGCAAGGCGCTTGTATTCCCTTTATTGATGGCCATGGATTAAGAGTAGGAAATAACCGGCTTGCTTTTGCACCCGATGGCAGTCTGTGGGTTGGGCAAATTGGATTTGGCGGTTGGGTAGGCGAATCCGGGATACAAAGGATTGTATTTACAGGAGAAACCCCTATGGAAGTGTATTCCATGAATCTGACGGCTAAAGGTTTTGACTTAACTTTTACCCAGCCGGTAGATGTAGCATCAGCTACCAATCCTGCGAATTATAAAATTCGGCATTACCGTTATGAATATAAGAAAAAAGATATTAACGAAGGAGTGGACGTAGCTACGCAGGTGGACGTACAGGATGTTCCGGTGACGAACATAGAGCTTTCCAAAGATGGAAAAAAAGTTTCCCTGACTCTTGATAGCTTAAAGCCGGGCCTTATATATGAGCTTAAATTAGGAGACATCAAAAGCCCTGCGGGTAAGCCTCTTGGGAACAGTCTTATTTGTTATACCCTTAATAAGCTTCTTACACAATGATCAGGATTAAGAATAATTGATTCTCAGGATGAGTAAGGGGAATAAAAATAAACATGTTATCAAGAAGGAATTTATTGAAGGCATTAATTTGGGCAGGGGCTATAGACATTCCAAAAGTTTATTCGCAATCGCAATTACAACAACGAGCAATGAGCAATAAGCAAATAAAAAAGATAAAGATAGAATCGGTTGGCCTTAATTTTGAGAGAGAGCCATTTAGTAAACCCTTTGGGTTTAAGGGAGGCTTTGTAACAGAGCTCTGGCAGGCTGTCAGTTTTTTACAGTCTTCATCAGGGATAAAGAAAATAGGGCTGGGAACCCAAAGTATTCTATGGTCTGATCCGGCGGTATATACTGCTCACTCAGAAAGCGGTGGTAATGCGCTGATGTATGCACTGACAGAATACGCCCTGCAGCTCGTGAAGGGGCGTGAGTTCAGTGACCCGATTGAATTGCAAAAAGAAATCCTGGATGAAGTGTATGAGTATGGAAAAAAGATTACCGGTAACCCCGATCTAAGAGAAACGTTTATTTTAAATGCGCTGGTAAGCCTTGATAATGCAGCCTGGATGCTTTATGCGGCAGAGAATGGAATTACCAACTTTGATGAAATGATCCCTGAAAAATACCGGCCTGCCTTATCACACCATCATAATAAGGTAGCAAGCATTCCATTGATCTCTTATAGCAATAGGATCAAAGAAGTAAAGGAAGTTGCTGATTCAGGCTATTATTTTTTAAAAATAAAATTAGGCCAGCCAGGCACGCAGGAAGAGATGCTTGCAAAAGATATGGAGCATGTATCAGCGATCCATAAAGCCATTGGGCATTATACTACACCTCATACTGCATCGGGGAAAATTCCTTATTACTTTGATGCCAACGGACGTTATGAAAAAAAAGAGACTTTATTAAGGTTAATTGATCATATAAAGAAGATCGGAGCTTTCGGCCAGGTGGCTATTATAGAAGAACCTTTTCCTGAAAAAGAACTAATAGATGTTAGTGATATTCCATTAAGGCTTGCAGCCGATGAGAGCGCCCATACAGATAAAGATGTGAGAGAAAGAATCCAGATGGGCTATAAAGCCATTGCATTAAAAGCGATAGCCAAAACCTTAAGCATGACGATGGGAATGGCAAAGGCAGCCAGAGAAAATCAAATCCCTTGCTTTTGTGCGGATTTAACTGTCAATCCTATTTTGGTAGATTGGAATAAGAATGTAGCTGCAAGGCTCGATCCGTTTCCGGGCCTTACAACAGGATTATTGGAAAGTAATGGCCGGCAGAATTATAGAAACTGGGAAACTATGGAAGGATACCATCCTTATCCCGATGCAGGATGGAGCAAAGCGGAGCATGGAGTTTTTAATCTTAACAAAGATTTTTATGAAAAGAGTGGGGGTGTATTGGCTGATTCAACACACTATATGGAAATGTTTAGGTGAGTGGTCAAATAGTAAGTGGTGAGCCTTGGCAAATCATTCACCATTGACCATTTACCACTGAAACAAAAACTTATAAGTTTTGCCAGGCGGGTAAGCCAGGCTGCAACCCGATAGCTATCAGGTCTTATAGGAGTTTAAAAATCATTGGCCATTGACTACTCACCATTGACCACCCACAATTCACAATAAATGATCATTCAAAAAAAATGTTTCTTAGCGATTGTTGCCTTATTGTTTATGGCACAGGTAAAAGCTCATACGTCTAACGATACCACTATTTTAATAAATGCTGTCGGCGGACTGCAATATGACCTGGTGAGATTTAAAGTGAAGCCGGGCGCTAAGGTTAAGATCATCTTTACCAATAAAGATGATATGAGCCATAACCTGGTGATCACCGGGCCCGGCGCAAGATTAAAAGTGGTAAATGCTGCCATTGCGTTGGGCAACGATGGGGCAAAGATGAATTACATCCCTAAGCTTCCTGAAGTACTATGGTCTGTGCCGATACTTGCACCCGGCGAAACAAAAACGATCACTTTTACCGCCCCGAAAAAAGAAGGGGTGTATCCTTACGTTTGTACTTACCCGGGCCATGGCTTCGTAATGTTTGGGGCAATGTATGTTACAGATCAGGGTATGCCTGCTATGAAGGACGATCCCAATATTCCGCCCGATAGAAAAAAAGATATGAATGAAAGTAGCGCCCATAAGGATCATTCAACTCAGAGAGCGCATTCTTACAGGGAAGTGCCGCCCTACCTGTATCGGATTTTTGTTCCGGATGCAAGCCCCGCCGCTATTGCGGTAAACCTGCCTCATCGTGTATCTTATTGCTGGGATGCAGGCGAGTGCCGTTTGCGATATGCCTGGCAGGGCGATTTCATGGATAATACGGATATCTGGAAAGGGCATCACGATTCTTATGGAAATATCATGGGCACTATTTTTTACCGGGATAAAACAGCTTTTCCTCTTCAGCCGGACCAGCCGGGGAATATTCCTACGGTTGATTTTAAAGGATATCAACTTATCAAACGTTATCCCGAATTCCGCTATACCATTGACGGCATAGAGGTATATGAATTAATAAAGCCCAAAGAAAATGGAACAGGTTTGATCCGGTCTTTCAGAATTCCCAAAACAAGCCGGACGATCTGGTTTGTATCTGATGCGAAAGATGGGGTAAGCTATCAATCTTCTGCCGGCAAATGGATCAATAATAAATTGAAGTTATTGCCGGATGAAGCCCGGCAGTTTACCATTACTATGACTAAAAAATAAATGAACTGCCTATGATGGCAACAATTAATAAAAATCAACATAATGAAATGGTATCTTTTAATACTTTCCTTAGCGGGGTTATTGGTATTTTCTGATTGTTCATCACAGAAAGAGAATCCGGTTCCTAAAGAATCTTACAAGGTAGAATCTATCCCGACCCCCGAAGGGCTTACGGTTGAAACAGGTGGGCTGGATTTTTTGCCTGACGGCCGGCTGGTGGCCTGTTTCCTGCGTGGCGAAGTAATGATCTATGATCCTAAGACAAAAAAATGGAGCCTGTTTGCAGAAGGATTGCACGAACCTCTTGGAGTTTTAGCGATCAGCAACTCAGAAATTTTGGTAATGCAACGCCCTGAATTAACACGGATCAAAGATACTAACGGTGATGGAGAAGCGGATTTATATGAAACAGTAACTGATGACTTTGGGATAACAGGCAATTACCATGAATTTGCTTATGGTCCTGTAAAAGATAAGGAAGGAAATTTATTCATTGCGTTGAACTCATCTTCTGCAGGTGGTGGCGTGAGGCCTGAAGTGCGTGGCCGGCTGGATACATTGGGCCGCGGCGCCGATAAAGCGATGTTCTCTGTGGTGCCTTACCGTGGATGGATCATGAAACTAACACCCGATGGAAAGCTACTGCCTTATGCATCGGGCTTCCGTTCGCCTAATGGAATTGGCTTCGATTTGAAGGGTGATCTTTTCGCTACTGACAACCAGGGCGATTGGGAAGGAACCAGTAAGCTCTATCATATACAGGAAGGAAATTTTTATGGCCACCCCGCCAGCCTGATCTGGAAGAAAGGATGGAACAAGGGAAATCCATTCGATCTACCCTTGCAGGAACTGGATAGTATGCGAACCAAAGCAGCCGTTTTATTTCCGCAGGATATTATCGCCAATTCACCGAGCCAGCCACTGTGTGATGTTACAGAAGGAAAGTTCGGTCCCTTTGCAGGGCAGTTGTTTGTAGGCGAGATGAACTCTGCACGTATCGTGAGGGTGATGCTGGAAAAAGTAGATGGAGAACTACAGGGAGCCTGTATTCCTTTTATAGACGGCAAAGGATTGCGAAAAGGTAATAATCGCCTGGCTTTTGCGCCCGATGGTAGTTTGTGGACAGGGCAGGTCGCTTATGGATGGGGTGGCGATCATGGTATTCAAAGGATTGTTTTTACCGGCAAACAACCGGCTGATATATACAGCATGAACCTGACCACCAAAGGCTTTGACCTGACATTCACCCAGTCCGTTAATGACGCCACTGCCCTGAATCCGGATAATTATAAGTTTCGGAATTATTATTATGAGTACCATAAAAAATATGGTTCTGCGCGCATGGATGAAAAGCCGATCCCCGTCACGGATATTAAAATATCAGGCGACCATAAGAAAGTATCTTTGACATTGGCTACCTTACAACGGGGTTATGTGTATCAGTTGAATTTAGGGGATATAAGAACAGAGTCTGGAGATAGTTTGGATAATAAAATTATTTGCTATACAGTGAAGAATTTGGTGGATGCCGGTGCGGGGAAATAAGAGAAACTCTTTCGAAATAAATTATTTTTAATTTCTAAATTTTAAATCGTGAAGTATTTTCCAGGAATCTTACAAGCTTTAAATATTTATATAATAGCTATGCTTATTACAGCAATTTTAGCAGGCTGTGATAATAAAGCGAAGAAAAATGCCGATACTTCTTCAGAGATAGATTCAGTAGCAGGAAATGCAGACGTGGCGCGGTATTTAAAATCTTTTAAAGGCCTGGGGGCTCTTTCGGATTCTTCGACGGCGCCTTCTCCGCAGCAAATGCTGGATAGCTTTAAAATTGCCAAAGATCTTTCCATTGACCTGGTTTTGTCGGAACCCAAAGTAAACCAGCCTGTCGAGATCAGCTTTGATCATCGCGGCAGGCTTTGGGTAGTGCAGTACAATCAATATCCTTATCCCAAAGGGCTTAAAATAATTAATGTTGATAATTACTTAAGAGTTACGTTTGATAAAGTGCCGCAAGCGCCTCCTGAAGGAGTAAAAGGAGCGGATAAAATTACTTTTTTTGAAGATACAGATGGAGATGGAACTTATGATAAATCTACTGATGCCATTACCGGGTTAAATATAGCTACCAGCGTAGCCATAGGCCGTGGAAATATTTGGGTGCTTAATCCTCCTTATCTTTTGGCATATCCTGATCCTGATGGAGACGGTATTCCCAATGGCGAGCCTGTGGTGCATTTAAGTGGTTTTGGAATGCAGGATACTCATGCTGTAACCAACAGCCTCACCTGGGGGCCGGATGGCTGGCTTTATGGAGCACAGGGAAGTACTACAACCTCTACAGTTAGCTCATCAGTTACAAAAGATCTATTCTTACAAGGACAGGCCATTTGGAGATACAATCCTCAAACGCATGTTTTGGAAAGATTTGCAGAAGGCGGCGGAAATAATCCTTTTAATATTGAGATAGATGAAAAAGGCCGCCTTTATTCCGGAAGCAATGGGTATGACCGGGGGCCGTATTACAAACAAGGTGGCTACTATATTAAAAGCTGGGGCAAGCATGGCCCGCTTAGCAATCCTTATGCTTTTGGATATTTGCCCAATATGGTTTATACCGGAGATAAAAAGCGGTTTACTCATTCCCTTATCAAATACGAAGGCGGCAGTTTACCTGCACGGTATGAAGGCAAAATAATTGCAATTAATCCGTTATTGAATTATGTACAATTAGCCCGCTTTGAAAAAAATGGTTCTTCTTTCAAGGCGATTGATGAAGAACGTATTCTTGAAACCAATAATCGTTGGTTTCGGCCGGTGGATATACAGACCGGCCCTGATGGAGCAGTTTATCTTTCCGATTGGTGTGACAGTCGTTTGTCGCACGTGGATCCACGTGATAACTGGGACAAAACCAGCGGCCGCATTTGGCGGCTTCGTTCCAAAGGTAATTATGTGCCTCATCCTAAATTTGATTTAAGCGCTTATACAAATGAGCAGTTGATCGGGTTGTTTTCAAATAAGAATGAATGGTTTCGTAAACAGGCGATCCTTCTCTTAGGAGATAGAAAAGATAAAACTATTGTTCCGGAATTAACTAAACTACTTAAATCGGATGATGGCCAGGTTGCTTTGGAAGCGTTATGGGCTATTCATGTAAGCGGTGGATTTACAGATGAAATAGCTACAGAGGCGCTTCATCATAAAGATCCTTTTGTAAGAATGTGGAGTGTCCGCCTCCTGGGCGATGACAATAAAGTTTCACCTGCAATTTCCAATCAGCTTGCCGGGTTAGCTTCGCGTGAACTTTATCCTGAAGTGAGAAGCCAGCTTGCCTCTACTGCAAAACGGCTTCCTGCAAGCGATGCTATTCCTGTTATTAAAAATCTTTTAAAGAGCCAAAAAGTTATAGATGACCCTGATATTCCATTGCTTATCTGGTGGGCGATAGAATCAAAAGCTGAGTCTGACCGAAAGGAGGTGCTCTCTATGTTTACTGATCGTGCTATGTGGTCTAATCCAATTGTAGAAAATGTGATTTTGAAACGCCTCATGCAACGATACATTATGGCTGGAGGCGCTGATAATTACGCATCTGCTACCCAGCTATTGAAATTGTCGCCATCAGCTAAATTATCCAAATTATTGGTAAGCGGCCTGCAGGAAGGGTTTGGCGGACGCAATATGGAAGAATTACCACCTGAGTTGTTGAAGTTACTTAAGCCGTTTCATGCTGAGTTTGGCGAAGCGCCATTGACATTGGGGCTGAGAACAGGAGAGGAGAAAACGGTTGATAAAGCTCTTGCCATCATAGCAGATGATAATGCTGAAATCGGCTACCGGTTATCTTATACACGCACAATGGGGGAAATTGATCAGCCTAAATCTGTTCCGGTATTATTAAAGATTGTAGAGAGCAGCAAAACTTCAAGCGCCCTAAGAGAGGCTGCACTGGAAGCCTTATCCCATTATGATATTGCAGAAATTGGTGACAGAGTGGTTAAAGCTTACCCAACATTTCGTGCCGATTATCCCGATCGCGTCGCTGCTCTGAATTTATTAGCTACCCGCGCTTCGTGGACAGAGGAATTATTAAAAACAATTGTGGAAAGCAAACGGATAAGTAAAGATGATGTTCCTGAAGCAGTTGCACAGCGTTTAAAAATTCTTAATGATCCTGGTATCAATAAAACAGTGGGCCAGTTATGGCCGGAGACGAGGTTACTGACCTCTCCTGAAAAGGTAGAACGAATGAATAAAATTTCAGCAATAGTTGCGTCATCTCCAAAGGGCGACCCTGCAAAGGGGCGATTGCTTTATCTGGCTACCTGTGGAAGTTGCCATAAGCTGAATAATGAAGGTGGTAACGTGGGGCCGGATCTTACCGGTTATGAAAGAAGCAACCTCAATACTTTATTGATCAACATCATTGATCCGAATGCTGACATTCGTGAGGGTTATGAAGTACAGCAGATCGTTACAACAGATGGTCGTACTCTGGAAGGCAGGATACTATCCCGTAATGGCGGAAATATAACCTGGCAACCACCTATGGGAGGAAGGGAAACTACTATTCCTGCCAATAAAATAAAGAGTATCAGCGCCCGGCCCACGTCAATTATGCCAGAGCGCCTTTTGGATAAAATGACCGGCCAGCAGATCAAGGATTTTTTTTCGTATCTTATGAAGAAAAATTGATTAAGAACTTGTTCAGAGTCTGCCCTATTGGCAATAAGTGAATAATAAATTCTTTTGATTGTGAAAATAAAAATAACACTTACTCGAAAGATAGCTATAGTAAAACATAATTCTAACGGCTGGATTAACTTCTTTCGTTTTTTATGTTTTTTTAAAGGGCTTTTCTAAGGCGGCAGGGTGTGAGTTTTGTGCTATTATGTTCATACCTGCTGTGATATATTGTTCTTTCTTAATAATAGGAATTTCAACTTTGTGTTACTCTGGCAAATATTCACAACTAAGCGAGTCTATTATTAGAGCTACAAATATTTTGGGTATTATTTTATCAATTTTATTTTCTCTTAGAAAACCACCGCCTTTGGCGGTGGTAATGTCCTGGAGGCTAAGCCTTACATTTGTAAGATGAGAGGAAGTAAATATAAAAAGATGTCGCATGTAGTGTACAAGTGCGATTAT
>Ga0209941_1000629_pt1 | contig 37876 bp, 32 predicted proteins | sample ThiBiot_300_plan_FD_183945 | JGI IMG/M metagenome (GOLD analysis project Ga0209941, IMG submission 183945) | Wastewater bioreactor microbial communities from Cape Town, South Africa - Thiocy_solids_1 (SPAdes) | ecosystem: Engineered > Bioremediation > Thiocyanate > Unclassified | place: South...
CGGGCGGGGGCTCGCGGCGCCGCCGGCCGTCCGAGGTGGGTCCGTGGGTGTCCTGGGCTCCTCATGGGGGTCCTGGCAGGCTGTGACCCCCATGAGGAGCCCAGGACGTGAGGGGTTCGTGGGAGAGGCGTCACAGGGACGTCGCGAAGTCGGACTTACGTGAGGACCGTGTCCGGGAGCCTCCACACCTCGGCCGGATCGGTCACAGAGATGCCGGGAACGTCACACCTCCCGGCCCCGAGGGACCCTTTTCGGGCCGGAATGCGAGGGCCGGGAACGCGCTGCGTACTTTGACCTTGCTATAGCACGGTCAATCCACGCAGCGCGTAGGTCGGTGTCGGGCAACACGGGAGGAAGTGAGGAGTTCCCGGCATCTCCGTCACGGATCCGGCGGCCGGGAGCCCGCGTGGTTCGAAATCCACCTGTGGCGTGGATTTCGAACCACGGTAGGACGACCGGGGACCCGCGTGGTTGGAAACCCGCGCCATACGCGGATTTCCAACCGGGGAGATCCCTGACCGTTCGGGGACCGGCCCTCGGTGCCCGTCGTGGGCGTCCCGTCACGGATCCGTGCCACACCCGGCGCACTCCCGTGACGCTTCCGCGCGCTTCCCTCCACGCTTTTCATACCCGCCCCTCTCGCCACGGCCACAGCCTGCCCGGGCCGTGGCGAGAGGGGCGGGTCCGTAATCCGGGCGACAGCTTGCGGGGCCACGACCCTTCCGGGCGACAGCTTGCGGGGCCTGAGCCCTCCCGGGCGACAGCTTGCGGGTCCCCATCCCTTCCAGGCACCGCTTGCGGGCCCGGACCCTCCCCGGCGCCGGCCCCCGGCCCCTCGCCCAAAGAAAGAGCGGGCCGAATCGGCCCGCTCTTTCGCACAGCTCCAGCCGTGTCGCCGGCGACTAGCCCAGGCGCTTCTCCAGCGCCTCGAGCTGGGCGCTCACCTCGGCCGGGAGCTTGTCGCCGAATTTGGCGAGGTGCTCCTTCGTCTGGGGCAGCTGGGCGCGGTAGAGCTCGTCGTCGACGGTGAGCAGCTCCTGCATGTCCTCGGCGGAGATGTCGAGGCCGTCGGTGTTGAGGTCGTCCGGCGTCGGCAGCAGACCGATCGGGGTCTCGGTCGCCTCGCCCTTGCCCTGGCAGCGGCGGAAGACCCACTCGAGGACGCGGCTGTTCTCGCCGAACCCGGGCCAGAGGAACTTGCCGTCGTCGTCTTTGCGGAACCAGTTGACGTAGAAGATGCGCGGCAGCTGCGCACCCTCGGTCTTGCCGATCTTCAGCCAGTGGGCGAAGTAGTCGGCCATGTTGTAGCCGCAGAACGGCAGCATTGCCATCGGGTCGAAGCGCAGTTCGCCGACGTTGCCGGTCGCCGCGGCGGTCTTCTCCGAGGACATCGTCGCCCCCATGAAGACGCCGTGCTCCCAGTCGAACGCTTCCGAGACCAGCGGCACCGCGCTCGCGCGGCGGCCGCCGAAGAGGAAGGCGTCGATCGGCACGCCGGCCGGGTCCTCCCACTCGGGCGCGATCGACGGGGCCTGCCCGGCGGGCGTCGTGAAGCGGGCGTTCGGGTGGGCGGCGGGCGCCTCGGAGTCCGGCGTCCAGTCGTTGCCGTGCCAGTCGATCGCGTGCGCGGGCGGCTCGCCGGTCATCCCCTCCCACCAGACGTCGCCGTCGTCGGTCTTGGCGCAGTTGGTGAAGATCGAGTTCCGCTCGATCGACTGCATCGCGTTCGGGTTGGTCTTGTGCCCGGTGCCCGGCGCGACGCCGAAGAAGCCGGCCTCGGGGTTGACCGCGTAGAGGCGGCCGTCCTCGCCGAACTTCATCCAGGCGATGTCGTCGCCGACCGTCTCGACCTTCCAGTCGGGCAGGGTCGGGATCAGCATCGCCAGGTTGGTCTTGCCGCAGGCCGACGGGAAGGCGCCGGTCACGTACTTGACCTCACCCTCGGGCGAGGTGAGCTTGAGGATCAGCATGTGCTCGGCGAGCCAGCCTTCGTCGCGCGCCATCGCCGAGGCGATCCGCAGCGCGAAGCACTTCTTGCCCAGCAGCGCGTTGCCGCCGTAGCCGGAGCCGAAGGACCAGATTTCGCGCGTCTCGGGGTAGTGGACGATGTACTTGTTGTCGCCGTTGCAGGGCCAGGAGACGTCCTCGACGCCCTCCTCCAGCGGCATGCCGACCGAGTGGACGCAGGGGACGAACTCGCCGCTGTCGCCGAGCACGTCGAGAGCGGCCTTGCCCATCCGGGTCATGATCCGCATCGAGGCCGCGACGTAGGCGGAGTCGGTGATCTCGACCCCGATTTCGGAGATGTCGGAGCCGAGCGGGCCCATCGAGAACGGCACCACGTACATCGTGCGGCCCTTCATGCAGCCCTTGAAGAGCTCGTCGAGCACCTCGCGCATCTCGGCGGGCTCGCGCCAGTTGTTGGTCGGGCCGGCGTCCTCCTCCTTGGCGGAGCAGATGAAGGTGCGGTCCTCGACCCGGGCCACGTCGGCCGGATCGGAAAGAGCGAGATAGCTGTTCGGCCGCTTCGCGTCGGAGAGGCGCTCGAAGGTCCCGGCGTCGATCAGGACCTGGGCAAGCCGGTCGTACTCCTCGGCCGAGCCGTCACACCATTGGACGGAGTCGGGCTGCGTCAGGGCGGCGATCTCTCCCACCCAATCCAGCAGTTTCTGGTTTGTCGTCAACTCAGCGGGGGCGGCAGTGGTCGAGTCGCTCATTCGCCTCTCTCTATTTGGTCGCTTTGCGGCCGACGGCTGTGGCGTCGGCGCCCTTCTTCAGGATCTTCAGCGCAGTGGATCGCATGGGTTTCCCGGCGCGGCCGGGGTTCGGCCCGGCCTGGCACTCCGAGGGACGGAAGGCGTCAAACGGCCGGGGAAGCAATCATGCCACGAACGCGGGCGCTTGGCTCTTGTGTGTCGAATGCACACACGGCGAGGGGGCATCGTGCGCGCCTCGTGAGCGCCTTCGCGAAAGGCGCGCGCTCAGCGCAGGAAGGGGCGCCGTGAGAGCGATTCGAGGTTGAGATCGGCTTCGTCGGTGCGGATCTTCAGCAGCGCGTAGGCGACCGTGCCGTCGGGATAGCGCACCGTGCATTCGAACTTGGTCCCGACTTCCACCTTGACCCCCTTGGGACAGTCGACATTTTCGACCGGGGCGCCGAAGCCTTCGCCCTTCGATTCGAGGCTGGCGCGGACCGTTTCCGAGGCCTTCTGGTAGTCGACGTCGGTCCCCCCGCCGCAGCCGGCGACGATCAGGGCGAGGGCCCCGACGAGGGCGAGGGCGGTGATGGTGCGCAGATATGACACGTTCCTCGCATTGTTCCGTGTCGCTGTGTAGGGTGCCCCGCCGATGAGATTCTTCGAGTTCGAGGCACGCAAGATCGTCGAGCTGGCGGGCATCCCCGTCACCAAGTACGGCTTCTGCACGACGCCGGAGGAGGCGCGCGCCGCGGCCGAGGAGATCGGCGGCCCGGTCGTGATCAAGTCGCAGGTGCTGACCGGCGGCCGGATGAAGGCGGGCGGCGTCAAGTTCGCCGACACGCCCGAGGAGGCCGCCGAGCACGCCGAGGCGATCCTCAGGCTGGAGATCAACGGCCACATGCCGCGCGGCGTCCTCGTCGACCCGAAAGCGGAGGTCAAGCAGGAGTACTACGCGGGAGTCGTCTGGGACGGCACCGCGAAGCGCCCGCTGATGCTCTTCTCCGACATGGGCGGGATCGACATCGAGGAGGTCGCCCGCACGCACCCCGACCACGTCGGCCGCGGCCACGTGTCGAACCTCTTCCCGATCCCCGACTTCGAGGCGAAGCAGGCGATCGCCACGACCGGCGTCACCGGCTCGCAGCTGAACCGCGCGACGCCGGTCCTCGCCCGCCTGGCCCGGCTCTTCCGCGAGAACGACATGACGCTGGCCGAGATCAACCCGCTCGCCGAGCTCACCGACGGCAGCTTCGTCGCCCTCGACGCCCATATGGAGATGGAGAACGAGGCGGTCGGGCGGCAGAAGAAGCTGCTGCGCAAGGAGCTGCGGATCGCCGAGGACGACGACCGCGAGCCCTACGAGCACTCCAAGTTCGAAGAGGCCGTCGCCGCGATCGACGCGGCCGACCACCGCGGCGTGATCCAGGGCAAAGACCACGGCTTCACCGGCAACCTCGGCCTCGTGATCGGCGCCGGCGGCGGCTCGCTGACGCTGACCGACGCGGTCCGCAGCCAGGGCGGCAAGCCGGCCAACTACTCGGAGATCGGCGGCAACCCGTCGGTCGCCAAGGCCTGCGGCCTCGCCAAGGAGGTCCTCGAAAAGGACGGCGTCGAGAAGATCGCGGTGATGATGTCGATCGTCTCCAACACCCGCGTCGACATCGTCGCCCGCGGCGTGATCAAGGCCTGCCTCGAACTCGGCAAGGACCCGGGCGAGACGATCGCGATCTTCCGCATCCCGGGCGCCTGGGAGGACGAGGGCTTCAAGATCCTCGCGCGCTACGGGGTCGAGTACTGCGACCGCTCGGTGTCGATGTGGGAGGCGGCCGGTCGCGCCGTCGCCAAGATCCAGGGAGAGGGGGCCGCTGCCTGATGTCCATCCTCCTCACCAAGGAGACGACCTTCATCGTCCAGGGGATCACCGGCCGCGAGGCCGTGAACCTGACCCGCGAGTGCCTCGACTACGGCTCCAAGATCGTCGGCGGGGTGACCCCGGGCCGCAAGGGCCGCGAGGTCCACGGCGTGCCGGTCTTCGACACCGTCGCCCAGGCGGTCGAGCACCACGGTGCGCCGATCGACGGCTCGGTCGTCACCGTCCCCCCCGCCTTCACCAAAGACGCCGTCTTCGAGGCGATCCTGAACGGGATCAAGCTCGTCGTCGTCGTCACCGAGCGAATCCCGCGCGGCGACGTCGCCCAGATGGTCGAGCTCGCCGACATGAACGGCGCCCGCATCATCGGCCCCAACTGCCTCGGCCTGATCGTGCCGGAAGTCTGCAAGATGGGCGGCATCGGCGGCCCCGCGAAAGACGCGGCGAAGGCCTACGCGCCGGGTCCGGTCGGCGTGATGAGCCGCTCCGGCGGGATGACCACCGAGATCTCCTCTTCCCTCACCCAGTCCGGCCTCGGCGTCTCGACCGCGGTCTCGATCGGCGGCGACGCGATCATCGGCTCCACCTACGCCGAGCTGATGCCCTACTTCGAGGCCGACGAGCAGACCAAGGCGATCGTCATCTACACCGAGCCGGGCGGCCGCATGGAGGCCCAGCTCGCCGAGTGGGTCAAGGACAACAACTCGCGCCTGCCCATCGTCGCCTTCATGGCGGGCAAATTCATGGACGACGAGGAGATGAAAGGGATGAGCTTCGGCCACGCCGGCACGATCGTGGAGGGCAAAGAGGACACGGCGACGGAGAAGATCGCCCGCCTCGAAGCCGCCGGGATCCGCGTCGTCGAGCGCATCGACGAGATCCCCACCGTGGTCAAGGAGAAGCTCGGGGTGCTCGCCTGATGCCCCAGGACAAGGTCTTCATCGACGTCGAGGTCGACGCCTCGATCGCGAACGACGCCACGGTCGCCGCCAAACTCGAAGAAGTCTGCCCCGTCGACATCTTCAAGAACGCCGACGGCCACGTGGAGATCGTCGACGCCAACGTCGACGAGTGCGTCCTCTGCAAGCTCTGCCTCGAGGCCGCCCCCACCGGGACGGTCCACGTGCGCAAGCTCTACGACGGCACCGAGCTCTCCTAGCGACCCGACTCGCCGATTCGTCGGCGAGCACAAACCCGGCACCCCCCACCGCCACGAGCCCCGGCCACCGCCGCGCGGTCGACCTACCGTCCGCCCACCAGCCGCCGCGGTCGACCTTTCATCCGCCACCGCCACCGCGGTCGACCTACCGTCCGCCCGACAAGCCGCGGTCGATCTACCGTCCGGCTACCGGACCTTAAATCGACCGCGACACGGCCACCGGACCTTAGATCGACCGCGATCGCGGGGGACCAGGGCGGGGCCGGACGCTACTTCGCGTAGGCGTGCACGATGCAGCGGTTGGTGGCGTTCAGCGCCACCGGCACCGGGCTCTTCAGCTTCGCAGTGACCCGAGCCATCACCGGCGCGGCCGACCAGCACTGTTCTTCCGCCATGTACGGGTGGAACACAAAATCGCCCGGTCCGAGACGGATCCTGAAGTGCCCTTCGACGATCGGCAGCCGCGCCAGCACCGTCGCCGAGCCGCGCTTGCGCACGTTGACCAGCGATCCTTCGCCGGTGTAGATCGGATAGCCGCCGCAGTTGCTCGAGGGCAGGCAGATCCGTGGCGAGACGTAGAGCGGGCAGACGATCGACGCCTGCGCGCAGATGACATTGGACTTCCCCGCCTGCGTGACCGGCCCGCAGTGCGGCGGCGGCGGGCATTCCGGCATGCAGACCCTCACGCAGGTGGCGTCGTAGACGGTCCCTTCGACCAGCTTCTTGGCTCCCGCCGCCGAGGCCGAGCCGGATCCCAGTGCGGCGCAGAAGACCGCAAGCACCAAGAGCGTCGCCAATCTGGTCCCGACTCTCCTCATGCTCTCCTCCTACCCACTCTCGCCCTTATACAGCGCCGCATTATGCGCCGCCGTATAAAGGCGTCATCTCGACCGACCGCCGCCGGTCAAGAAGACCTGTGTTTAGTTTTGGTCGCTATACGACCACAACTAAACACGGACATTCTTGACCGGCCTTGGGCCTGTTTCGGAAGGGAGCCAGTCCGACGCCACGACAAGACCGGCGAACAGGACCGCGCAGATAGACGCATAGTTCTCCGCCAAAGACCGGCGAAGGGGCTTAATTGCACGAAGGCCAGTTTCCTTGCACGAAGGCCAGTTTTCCGCCGCCCGCCTATGTGACCTCGTCACGTTACGCCCATATAAATTTATAGTCGGGTAACGTGTGCATCGATGGATGCATCGGTCAGGTCACGGCTGTCGCGCAGCGACCGGATGGAGCAGACGCTCGGGGTGGCGCACGGGCTGTTTGCCGAGCGCGGCTACGCGGACGTGACGATGGAGGAGATCGCGGCTGAGGTCGGGGTGACCAAGCCGCTGCTCTACAACTACTTCGGCAACAAGGAGCGGCTGTACATCGCCTGTATGGAGCAGGCGGGGGACTCGTTGACGCGGACGGTCGGCGCGGCGATCGCCGGGACCGACAGCCCCGGTGACGCGCTGGGGGCGAGCGTGCGGGCGTTCTTCGCCTTCCTCGACTCCGACCGGGCCGCCTGGGCGGTGCTCTTCGACGAGACGCTGCCGGCGAGCGGCGAGGTCGCCGACAAGGTCGCCGCCTACCGCGGGCAGATCCTGGAGCTGGTCTCGGGATCGCTGCTCGCCCAGATGCCCGACTCGCTGCGGGACGCGCACCGGGTCGAAATCGAGGCGCTCTCCGCCGCCCTCCTCGGCGCCGCCGAGGAGCTCGCCCGCTGGTGGCTGCGCACCCAGGCGATCTCCGCCGGCGAAGCCGCCGAGCTCCTGATCTCCACGGTCGAGCCGGGCATCCGCGCCCGGTCCGCGGCTGCCGTCTCCCCCACTTCCAAACCCGGGAAAGGAACCCAGAAGGAATGAACGCAGAGACCCGCCGGGTCGCCGTCATCGGCGGCAACCGGATCCCCTTCGCGCGCTCCGACACCAAGTACGCGCACGCGACCAACCAGGACATGCTCACCGCCGCGCTCGACGGGCTGATCGACCGCTATGGGCTGGAGGGCGAGACGCTCGGCGAGGTCGCCGGCGGCGCCGTGCTGAAGCATTCCCATGACCGTGACCTGACCCGCGAGAGCGTCCTCTCGACCCGCCTCGCCCCCGAGACCCCTGGCTACGACGTCCAGCAGGCCTGCGGCACCGGCCTGGAGACGGCGATCCTGGTCGCCAACAAGATCGCCCTCGGGCAGATCGACGTCGGGATCGCCTGCGGCGCCGACACCACCTCCGACGCACCGATCGAGCTGAACGAAGAGCTCCGCGCGACGCTCCTCGACGCCAACCGGCAGCGCTCCACCACCGACAAGCTGAAGACCTTGACGCGCTTCCGCCCCGGCCACATCGTCCCCCGCATCCCCCGCAACGAGGAGCCGCGCACCGGCCTCTCGATGGGCGAGCACTGCGCGATCATGGCCACCGAATGGGACATCGGCCGCGCCGAGCAGGACGAGCTCGCGGTCACCTCCCACAAGAACCTCGCCGCCGCCTACGACCGCGGCTTCCAGACCGACCTGATCACCCCCTACCTCGGCCTCGAGCGCGACGGCAACCTGCGTCCCGACTCCAGCATCGAGAAGCTGGCGAAGCTGAAGCCGGTCTTCGGCGGCCCCGAGGGGACGATGACGGCGGCCAACTCGACGCCGCTCTCCGACGGCGCCTCGGCGGTGCTGCTCGCCTCCGAGGAGTGGGCGAAAGCGCATGACCTCCCCGTGCTCGCCTACTTCGCGGACGCGCAGACCGCGGCGATCGACCACGTCCACAAGCGCGAAGGCCTGCTGATGGCGCCCGCCTACGCGATGCCGCGCATGCTCGACCGCGCCGGCCTCACGCTCCAGGACTTCGACTACTACGAGATCCACGAGGCCTTCGCCGCCCAGGTCCTCTGCACGCTGAAGGCGTGGGAAGACGAGGCCTTCTGCAAGGAGAAGCTCGGCCGCAAGGCGCCGCTCGGCGCCATCGACCGGGCCAAGCTGAACGTGAACGGCGGCTCGCTCGCCGCCGCGCACCCGTTCGCGGCGACCGGCGGGCGCATCGTCGCCGGCCTCGCCAAACAGCTGCACGAAGACGGCAAGGGACGCGGCGTGATCTCGATCTGCGCCGCCGGCGGCCAGGGCGTCGTCGCGATCCTCGAGGGCCCGGAAGGAGCCAAGTAAATGTCTGATCGCTACTCGCAGATCGTCAACGCGCCGGTCCTCTCGACCGTCGCCCGCCAGGTCGGGCTGCCGCAGCCCGTCGACCTCGACCGCTACAAGCCCGGCACGCCGGTCGTCGCCGGACCGGTGCTGAGCGGCGCCGCCCCCGGCGGGACGCTGGAGCGGGCGCTGAAGAAGGTGCTCGACGAGATCGGCGCCGAACGCGCCGGTGCCGAGGGCAAGGCCAAGGCGCTCGTCTTCGACGCTTCCGGGATCTCCGACTCGACCGAGCTGGTCGAGCTGCAGCGCTTCTTCTACCCCGCCGTGCCGCGCTTGCGCCGCAGCGGCCGCGTCGTCGTCCTCGGCACCACCCCGGCGCTGGCCGGCTCCGCCCGCGCCCACACCGCCCAGCGGGCGCTGGAGGGCTTCACCCGCTCGCTCGCCAAGGAGATCGGCGGCAAGGGCGCGACCGCGCAGCTCGTCTACGTCGAGCCGGGCGCCGAGGACCAGCTCGACTCGACCCTGCGCTTCCTGCTCTCACCGCGCTCCGCATATGTGGACGGCCAGGTGATCCGCATCGCCAAGGGCGTCGCGCCGACGCCGGAGATCGACTGGGACTCCCCGCTGGCCGGCAAGACGGCGCTGGTGACCGGCGCCTCGCGGGGGATCGGCGCGGCGATCGCCGCCACGCTCGGCCGTGACGGCGCCAAGGTCGTCGGCCTCGACGTGCCGCAGGCGGCGTCGGACCTGCGCGCCGTGGTCGAGGCGCTGGGCGGCGAAGCGCTGCCGCTCGACATCACCGCCGAGGACGCGCCGGAGAAGATCGCATCCCACTTCAAGGACGGCGTCGACGTCGTCGTCCACAACGCCGGCGTCACCCGTGATCGCACCCTCGCGAAGATGCCGGAAGACCGCTGGGCGCAGCTGATGGAGATCAACCTCTCCTCCGAGGAGCGCATCAACGACGCCCTCCTCGACTCGAAACGCCTGAACGCCAACGGCCGCATCATCGGCGTCTCCTCGATGGCGGGGATCGCCGGCAACAACGGCCAGACCAACTACGCCGCCTCGAAGGCCGGGGTGATCGGGATGGTCGAATCGCTGGCGCCGACGCTGGCCAAGCGCAAGGCGACGATCAACGCGGTCGCGCCGGGCTTCATCGAGACCCAGATGACCGCGGCGATGCCGATCGGCCCGCGCGAAGCCGGCCGCCGCCTCTCCTCGCTCTCCCAGGGCGGGCTGCCGGTCGACGTCGCCGAGACGATCGCCTGGTTCGCCTCCCCCGCCACCACCGGGGTCAACGGCAACGTGGTCCGCGTCTGCGGCCAGAGCCTGCTGGGGGCGTGACGCGGTGGCGACCGAGACCAAGAAGCTGACCGGGGCGCCGTCGATCCTGCCGCTCTACGCGCGGGCGGCGGCACCGCTGGTGCCGGGCGCCTCGCTGCTGCCGTTCATCCCGGGCGGCGGCGGTGAGATCCCCGACGTGCGCCTGGAGATCGACGGCGTCGTCGCCGACCCCGACGCGGTCGCCGCCTACGCCAAGGTCTGCGACTTCGCCCTGCGCGACCACCTGCCGCCGACCTACCCCCACGTGCTCGCCTTCCCGCTGCACATGGCGCTGATGGCGGACGGGTCCTTCCCGTTCGGCGCGGTCGGCCTCGTCCACGTCGCCAACAAGATCACCCAGCACCGGCGGCTCGGGATCGGCGAGGCGCTCGACCTCCGCGTGCAGGCGACGAAGCTGAAGGCCCACCCGAAAGGCAAGGCCTTCGACGTCGTCACCGAGGCGCGCGTCGGCCGCCAGATCGCCTGGGAGAGCACCAGCACCTTCCTGCGACGCGGCAAGGGCGACCCGGGCGCGGCGTCCGGAGAGGCGTTCCCGATCGTCGACGAGGCCACGCCCGCGAGCGCCGAGTGGCGCCTCGGCGGCGACCTCGGCCGCCGCTACGCGGCCGTCTCCGGCGACCGCAACCCGATCCACATGCACTCGCTGACCGCGAAGCCGCTCGGCTTCCCGGCCGCGATCGCGCACGGGATGTGGACCAAGGCGCGGGCGCTGGCGGCGCTCGAGTCGCGCCTCCCCGACGCCTTCGCCGTCGACGTCCGCTTCCGCCGGCCGATCTTGCTGCCGGCGAGGGTCGAGTTCGCGACCTCCGCGGGCACCGGCGAGGAGATCGACTTCACGGTACGCGGCCGCGGCGAGAGGCGGTCGAACAGACATCTGGACGGCCGGATCACCCCGGTCGCCGCCAAAACCAGTCCCAAAGGAAAGGCAAATTGAGCACCACGACTACCACCGACAGGGGCGTCGCCGAGCGCGCGATGGGCATCGGTCTGCGCGGGCTGAACTGGCTCGCGGGCTCCGACCTGCTGGACCGCATCCGCCTCCGCAAGGGCGTCGAGCGCGCCCTCTTCCAGGGCACCAAGGGCGGCTTCCGCACGGCGACCGCCGCCGGGCGCACCTTCAAGGCCGCCCAGTCGCTGGGCAAACCGGCGCGCCAGCCGCGCTCGAAGTCGAAGGGGCTCTTCGACGTCACCCCCGACGACGAGCAGGCGATGTTCCAGGAGGCCGGCCGCGCCTTCGCCGCCGACCAGGTCCGCCCCGCGGCCAAAGACGCCGACGACGCGCGCAAGACGCCGCCGGAGATCCTCGCCCAGGCGACCGAGCTGGGCGTCGCGATGCTCGGCGTCCCGGCCGAGCTCGGCGGGGTGATGGAAGGTGGCGCGGCGACGACCGCGGCGCTGATCGGCGAGGCGCTCGCCCACGGCGACATGGGGATCGCCTACGCGGCGCTCGCCCCCGGCGCCGTCGCCACCGCGATCGGGCTCTGGGGCTCGGCCGAGCAGGAGGCGACCTACCTGCCCGCCTTCACCGGCGAGGACGTGCCCGCCGCGGCGCTGGCGATCCTCGAGCCGCGGCCGCTGTTCGACCCGCTGAAGCCGGCGGCGAAGGCCAAGCGCGACGGCGGCGACTGGGTGCTGGACGGCGCCAAGTCGCTGATCGCCCGCGCGAGCGAGTGCGAGATCTTCCTCGTCGCCGCCGACGCCGAGGGCGTCGGACCGGCGCTCTTCGTCGTCGAGTCGAAGGCCAAAGGGCTCTCGATCGAGGACGAGCCGGCGATGGGCCTCCGCCCCGCCGCCACCGGCAGGCTGATCCTCGAGGGCGCCCGCGTCCCCGCCACGGCGATCCTCGGTGAGGGCAAGCGCGCCGATTATGTCGAGTGCGTCAACCGGGCGCGGATCGCCTGGGCTTCGCTGTCGGTCGGCACCGCGCAGGCGGTCCTCGACTACGTCATCCCCTACGTCAACGACCGCCAGGCCTTCGGCGAACCGATCTCCAACCGCCAGGGCGTCGCCTTCACCGTCTCCGACATCGGCATCGAGTCGAACGGCATGCGCCTCGTCACCTACCGGGCGGCGGCCCGCGCCGACCAGGGCGTCGACTTCGCCCGCGAGGCGGCGATCGCCCGTCGGCTCTGCGCCCAGAAGGGGATGAAGATCGGCTCCGACGGCGTCCAGCTGCTCGGCGGCCACGGCTTCGTCAAGGAGCACCCGGTCGAGCGCTGGTACCGCGACCTGCGATCCGCGGGCGTGATGGAGGGCGCCCTGCTCGTCTAACCACGCTTGTCGCCCAGAGGGCTACAAGCGTCGAAGAGAGTGAAGGACACACCATGATCAACCTCGAGATACCGAAGAAATACAAGCCCCTCGCGACGCAGGCCAACCAGGTCGCTACCGAGGTGTTCCGCCCGATCTCGCGCAAGTACGACGAGGCCGAGCACTCCTACCCGAAAGAGCTCGACATGCTGGCGTCGCTGATCGACGGCATGAACGAGGGCTCCGACCTCGGCGGCGCCGGCGCCGCGGGCGTGCGGCGCTCCTCCAACGGGGCCGACCCAGCGGAGAACCGCAACGGCTCCAACCTCTCCACCGTGCTCGGCGTGATCGAGCTGTGCTGGGGCGACGTCGGCCTGCTGCTCTCGATGCCGCGCCAGGGGCTCGGCAACTCGGCGATCGCCTCGGTGGCGACCGACGAGCAGCTGGCGACCTACGGCGGCAAGTGGGCGGCGATGGCGATCACCGAGCCCGAAGCGGGCTCCGACTCGGCCGCGATCCGCACCACCGCCGAGCTCGACGGCGACGAGTACGTCCTGAACGGCGAGAAGATCTTCGTCACCTCGGGCGACCGGGCCGACCTGATCGTCGTCTGGGCGACCCTCGACCGCTCCAAAGGGCGGGCCGCGATCAAGTCGTTCATCGTCGAGCGCGACAACCCGGGGCTGAAGCTGGACCGGCTGGAGCACAAGCTCGGCATCCGCGCCTCCGACACCGCCAACTTCACCCTGCAGGACTGCCGGGTGCCGAAAGAGGCACTGCTCGGTGACCCGGAGGTGAAGGAGAAGGGCTTCGCCGGGGTGATGGAAACCTTCGACAACACGCGGCCGCTGGTCGCCGCGATGGCGGTCGGGGTCACCCGCGCGGCGCTCGAGGAGACGCGGCGCCGGCTCGCCGCGGCGGGCGTCGAGGTCGACTACGACACCCCCGCCCTCTCCCAGCCCGCCGCCGCGGCCCGCTTCCTCGAGATGGAGGCGGACTACGAGGCGGCCTGGCTCCTCACCCTGCAGGCGGCCTGGATGGCGGACAACTCGAAGCCGAACTCCCTCCAGGCCTCGATGGCGAAGGCGAAGGCGGGGCGCACCGGCGTCGACGTCACCCTCGGCTGCGTCGAGCTCTGCGGCGCCGTCGGCCTCGGCGAGTCCGAGCTGCTCGAGAAGTGGGCCCGCGACGCGAAGATCCTCGACATCTTCGAGGGCACCCAGCAGATCCAGCTGCTGATCGTCGCCCGCCAGCTGCTGGGCAAGAACTCGAGCGAACTCAGGTAGCGCGGAGGGCCGCCCGAAGGGGTTCACCGGGCGGGATTTCTGTGGGAGGGTGGGCGGCGTCTGTCCGTCCGCCCTCTCCCATGGAGGTCTCGTCCCGTGAAGCGCCTGCGCGCCCATCTCACCTACGCCAACGTCATCGCGACGCTGGCCCTGTTCATCGCCCTCGCCGGCGGCACCGCCGTCGCGGCCAAGCAACTGCTGCCGAACAACTCGGTGGGCACCAAACAGCTCAAGAACAACTCGATCACCGCCGCGAAGGTGAAGAACGGCGCGATCACCAGCTCGAAGATCGCGCTCTCCTCGCTCGGCACCGTCCCCAACGCCGCGCACGCGGACTCGGCCACCTCGGCCGGCACCGCGGAGTCGGCGAAGATCGCCGGCACCGCCACGAACGCCACCAACGCGACCACCGCGACGACCGCCCAGTCGCTGCAGGGCCTGAGCCCGGCCCAGATCGCCGCGCTGTCGAAGCTCACCTGCCCGGCCGACACGAAACTGGTCGCCGGCACCTGCTTCGAGACCGCCCAGCGACCCGCCGCCAACTGGGAAACCGCCGTGAGGACGTGCGCGAAAGCCGGTCGCTTCCTGCCCAACGCCGCCCAGCTGACCACGTTCGACATCCTCGGCCCGAGCAACGAATCCGAATGGACCTCCGAGCTCCAGTACACCAGTGACCTCGGCTACCGGGCCGTCGTCCTGAACATCACCACGAACGGCTACTCGCTGAACCTCGTCGCGATGGGCGGCGCCGGCCAGGCCTACCGCTGCATCGTCCCACCGAGCAACTAGGGAGGGACGCCGTCGACGGGCCGAAAACCGGACACATGGTCAGGTTTTCGGCCCGTCGACGCGGGCGGTGCGACGGAAGGCGCGCGGGAGGCGGTTGCCGGCAGACTGCGGCGCGTGAACATCATCGATGACCTGATGGAGCGCTCGCCGGCTTCGCGGCTGGGGATCGTCGCGATCGACCCGGAGGGGAACCGGCGCGACTGGCACTTCGGCGAACTGATCGCCACCTCGGCGGGGCTCTCCGGCGCGTTCGCGGCCCGCGGGGTGAAGCGCGGGGACGTGGTGATGACGCTGGTGGGGAACCGGATCGAGTGGGTGCTCTCACTGCTCGCCTGCTGGCGGATGGGCGCGGTGGCGCTGCCCTGCAACACGCAGCTGCGGCGCAAGGACCTGGAGCTGCGGATCGCGGCCGCGGCGCCGGTGCTGTGCGTCGGCGAGGAGCGGCTCCTGGCCGAGCTGCCCGCCGGGGTGCCGACGATGACGATGACCGAGGTCTCCTACGTCCTCGACGAGGACCGGCCGCAGGAGACGCCCGCCTCGGTCGTCGACCTGGACCCCGAGGACCCGGCGCTGATCGTCTTCACCTCCGGCACCACCGGCGACCCGCGCGGGGTCGTCCACGCCTACCGCTACCTGTTCGGCCAGCGGGTGCAGGCCGCGCACTGGTTCGGCTCGCTGCCCGGCGACCTCGCCTGGTGCACGACCGCGACCGGCTGGTCGAAGTCGGCCCGCAACGTCTTCATCGCGCCCTGGCTGACCGGCGCCGCCGCGGTGCTCCACAACGGGCGCTTCGACCCGGCGGAGCGGCTCGACCTCGCCGCGGCGCTCGAGGTCAACGTCCTCTGCCAGGCGCCCACCGAGTACCGGATGCTGGCGCGCCGGACCGCCCTGCGCCCGCTCCCCGCCCTGCGCCGCATGGTCTCGGCGGGCGAGCCGCTCGACCCGGAGACGATCGCCGCCTGGCGCGAGGCGACCGGCCTCGAGCCCGCCGACGGCTACGGCCAGACGGAGACCGGCCAGGTGACCGCCAACCTCGCGGACGAGCCGGTGCGGCTCGGCTCGATGGGCAAGCCGCTGCCGGGCGTGGAGGTCCGGATCGAGGACGGCGAGCTGCAGCTGCGCGCGGCCACCTCCCCCACCTTCTTCTCCCACTACCTCGACGGCGAGCGCTTCGAAGGCGAGTGGTGGTCGACCGGCGACCTCGTCGCCGAAGACGACGACGGCTTCCTCTTCTTCCAGGGCCGCAACGACGACATCATCAGCTCCTCCGGCTACCGCATCGGCCCGACCGAGGTCGAGGCCGCCCTCCTCTCCCACCCCGCCGTCGCCGACGCCGCCGCGGTCGCCGCCCCGGACCCGGAGCGGGGCAGCGTCGTCCGCGCGATCGTCGTCCTGCGCGAAGGCGAGCCCGGCGACGCCCTCTCCCGCGAGCTGATCGACCACTGCCGCGCCCAGGCCGCCCCCTACAAGGCCCCCCGCATCGTCGACTTCGTCGACGAGCTGCCGAAGACGACCAGCGGCAAGGTCAAGCGCGCGCAGCTGCGCGGGGAATGGCGGCGACAGGGGGCGTAGGGCGGGGTTCGCAGCGCTGCCGGCCGTCCGAGATGGGTGGTGGGTGTCCTGGGCTCCTCATGGGGGTCCTGGCAGGCTGTGACCCCCATGAGGAGCCCAGGACGTGAGGCTTTCGTGGGAGAGGCGTCACAGGGACGTTGCGAAGTCGGACTTACGTGACGATCGGGTCGGGGAGTCGCCACACCTCGGCCGGATCCGTGACGAAGATGCCGGGAACGTCACACTTTCCGGCCCTCAGAGGCCCTTTTCGGGCCCCAAATCAAGGCCCGATAACGCGCTGCGTGTTTTAGGGCCCCTATAGGGGGGTCAATACACGCAGCGCGTAGGTCGGTGTTGCACAACACGGGAGGAAGCGTGGAGTTCTCGGCATCTTCGTGACGAGGTCTGACTCCCGTCACGGTTCTGTGCCACTCCCGACGCACTCCCGTGAGGCCGCCATGCGCATCCCTCCACACCTTCCGCACACCCGCCCCTCTCGCCACGGCCACAGCCTGCCCGGGCCGTGGCGAGAGGGGCGCGTCCCTACCCCGGGCGACAGCTTGCGGGGCTTGAGCTCTCCCGGGCGCCAGCCTGCGGGCCCCCGTCCCCTCCGAGCCCCAGCCCGCGGCCCCCGTCCCTCCCGAACCCCTACGTCGTTTCCAGCAGCCCTTCCTCGAGCCCGACCGGGGCGCCGAGGTGATAGCCCTGGGCCATGTCGACGCCGTAGGAGCGCAGGAGGGTCACGGTCTCCTCGTCCTCGACGAACTCGGCGATCGTCGTCTTGCCGAGGCCCTGGGCGATGCCGACGATCGCCTGGACGGTGAGCTGGTCGGCGTCGTTGTGGGTGATGTCGCGGACGAAGGCGCCGTCGATCTTGATCACGTCGAAGGGGAAGCGCTTGAGGTACTCGAAGGGGCCGAAGCCGGCGCCGTAGTCGTCGATCGCGACTTCGCAGCCGAACTCGGTGAGCCGGTCGGCGAAGCCCGCGGCCGTGTCGAGATCCTCGACCGGCGCCGTCTGGGTGATCTCGAAGGTGCAGCGGGCGGGGTCGGCGTCGCCTTCGTCGAGTCGCCGCTCGATGTACTCGAGCACCGAGATGTCGGTCAGCGAGGCGCCCGAGAGGTTGACGTGGAGGGAGACCGGGTCGCCCGCCCGTTCGCGCAGCGCGAGCAGGTCAAGTGCCTGGCCGACGACCCAGCGGTCGAGCTCCTGGATCATCCCGGAGCGCTCCGCCACGCCGATGAAGGCGGAGGCCGGCAGCAGCTCCCCGGTCTCGCCGCGCATCCGCAGCAGGAGCTCGAAGCGTTCGATCGCCCCGTCGGCGAGGCTCGCGATCGGCTGCGTCGCCAAGCTGAGGCGGTTCTGGGTGAGGGCGTTGCGGATCTTGGCACTGGTCGTGAGCCGGCGCGCGTCGCCGGTGGCCTCGACCGGCGATTCGAAGAGCGAGACGCGGTTGCGCCCCTCCGCCTTCGCCCGGTACATCGCCTCGTCGGCGGCAGCCAGGACCGCCTCGGCGCCGCCGTCCGATTCGGCGCCGAACATCGTGATCCCGACGCTGATCGACGCCCCGGCGAGCTCCGGGTCGCCGGCGAACGCGTCGGCGACCTCGACCCGCAGGTCTTCGCCCAGCTGCAGCGCCCCTTCGACGTCGGACTGCGGCATCAGCACCGCGAACTCGTCGCCGGAGAGCCGCGCGACGATGTCGGTGGCGCGGACCCGTTCGCGCAGCGTCGCCGCCACCCGGCGGATCAGGTTGTCGCCCTGCTGGTGGCCGAGGCGGTCGTTGACGTCCTTCAGCCCGTCGACGTCGATCACCATCACCGCGCCGCGGCCGCCATAACGCGCGGAGAAGTTCACGTAAGTGTCAAGACGGGTGCGGAAAGAGCGCCGATTCAGCAGCGCGGTGAGCGGATCGTGGTCCGCCAGATAGCGCAGCTCCGACTCCGTCTTCTCGGCAGCGTCGAGCGCGTCAAGGACGACTTGACGGTCCGTCGGCTCCAACTTCGCCAGCACCGCTTGGAGGGCGGCGTCCCGCCTGCCGCTGTTATCCACACTCACTTAACGTCCGAAAGTACTCGAAGTTCCCGCGGAAAGCCGATCATTTACGCTCAAATCAATGGCCAATCGCCTCGCCGCCGAGACCAGTCCCTACCTCCTGCAGCACGCGGAGAACCCGGTCGACTGGTATCCGTGGGGCGAGGAGGCGCTCGGCCGGGCGCGCGCCGAGGACCTGCCGATCCTGCTCTCGGTCGGCTATTCGGCCTGCCACTGGTGCCACGTGATGGAGCGTGAGTCCTTCGAGGATCCCGACACCGCGGCCTTCATGAACGCCAACTTCGTCTGCATCAAGGTCGACCGCGAGGAGCGCCCCGACGTCGACGCGATCTACATGGAGGCGGTGCAGGGCTTCACCGGCCAGGGCGGCTGGCCGATGACCGTCTTCCTCGACCCCGAGGGCGTCCCCTTCTACGGCGGCACCTACTTCCCGCCCGACACGGCGCGCGGCATGCCGAGCTTCCGCATGGTGATGGAAGCGGTGCTCGAGGCCTACCGCGGCAAACGCGACGAGATCCGCGAGCGCGCCGACATGACCGTGGGACGACTGGAGGCGCTGGCGAAGGTCGAACCGTCCGACGTGCCGAGCGCCGCGCAGCTGGACGGGGCGGTGGCGACGCTGCTCTCCCACGCCGACCCGGCGAACGGCGGCTTCGGCAGCGCGCCGAAGTTCCCGCCGGCGTCCTCGCTCGAGCTGATCTTGTCGCGGGAGGCGGGGAGCCGGGGCGAAGGCCTCGCGCACGTCGAGCGCACCCTCGACGCGATGCTCGCCGGCGGCATCTACGACCAGCTCGGCGGCGGCTTCGCCCGCTACTCGGTCGACTCGGCCTGGCAGGTCCCCCACTTCGAGAAGATGCTCTACGACAACGGCCTGCTCGCCCGCGCCTACCTGCACGGCTACCAGGTGCTCGGCCACGCGCGCTACCGGCGGGTCTGCGAGGAGACGCTCGACTGGATGCTGCGCGAGATGCGCGGCCCGGAGGGCGGCTTCTACTCCGCCTACGACGCCGACTCCGAGGGCGAGGAGGGCAAGTTCTACGTCTGGACGCCGGCCGAGATCCGCGCCGTCCTGGCCGGGGACGCGGCGGGCCCCGCGGCGACCGGCGGCCGCGCCGACCCCGACGCGATCCTCGCCTACTACGGCGTCACCGAGGCGGGCAACTTCGAGGGCAAGAACATCCTCCACCTCGCCGAGGGCGCGGCGGCCGCCGCGCCGTCCGGGCTCGACGCGGCCCGTGCCGCCCTGCTCGCCGCCCGCGCCGAGCGCGTCCCGCCGGGACTCGACGACAAGCGCCTCTGCTCCTGGAACGCGCTGGCGATCGCGGCGCTGGCCGAGGCGGGCGCGGTACTGGGACGACCGGACTACCTGGAGGCGGCGGAGGCCTGCGCCGAGTTCGTCCTCGGCACGATGCGCGACGGCGACGGCCGCCTGCTGCGCACCTACAAGGACGGGCGCGCGCACCTGAACGCCTACCTCGAGGACCACGCCTTCACCGTCGAGGCCCTGTTGGTCCTCTACGAAGCGGGCTTCGACCCGCGCTGGTTCGCGGCGGCGTGCGAGCTCGCGGAAACCATGATCGAGCGCTTCGGCGACGAGGAGCGCGGCGGCTTCTTCTCCACCTCCGCCGACCACGAGTCCCTGATCGCCCGCCGCAAGGAGGTCGGCGACCACCCGATCCCGGCCGGCCAGTCCGCCGCCGCCCTCGGCCTCCTGCGCCTCGCCGCCCTAAGCGGCGAACGCGCCTTCGCCGATAGCGCCCTCGGCGTCCTCGCCCTCTTCGGCGAGCCCGCCGTCACCCATCCCGACTCCTTCGCCCACCTCCTGCGGGCGCTCGACTTCCACCACTCGAAGATCCGCGAGGTGGCCCTGGTCGGCGGCGACCTCGCGACCCTCGAGGGCGTCGTCCGCGCCGCCTTCCGTCCGAACGTCGTCGTCGCCGGCGGCCCGGCGGGCGCGACCGAACCGCCGTTGCTCGACGCCCGCACCGAGATCGGCGGCGAGCCCGCCGCCTACGTCTGCGAGGGCTTCACCTGCAACCTGCCGGTGACCGATCCGGCGGCGCTGGAGAGGGAGCTCGCGGACGCTTAAGAACTCGCCCTCTTCGAACTCACCGGCGGGCACCGGGCGAGGCGGGTGTCCGGGCGGGGGTGCGGGGGGTGGGCGGCCGTCCGAGATGGTCCTGGGCTCCTCATGGGGGTCCTGGCAGGCTGTGACCCCCATGAGGAGCCCAGGACGTGAGGGGTGCGTGGGAGAGGCGTCACAGGGACGTGAGGAAGTCGGACTTACGTGACGATCAGGTCCAGAAGCTTCCACACCTCGGACGGATCCGTGACGAAGATGCCGGGAACGTCACACTTTCCGGCCCTCAGAGGCCCTTTTCGGGCCGGAAATCGGGGGTCGATAACGCGCTGCGTGATTTAGGGCCCCTATAGGGGGGTCAAAACACGCAGCGCGTAAGTCGGTGTTGCACAACATGGGAGAAAGCGTGGAGTTCTCGACATCTCCGTGACGAGGTCTGACCTCCGTCACGGTCCCGTGACCCTCCCGACGCACTCCCGTGACGCTCCCGCGTGCCTTCCTCCATGCTTTTCATACCCGCCCCTCTCGCCACGGCCACAGCCTGCCCGGGCCGTGGCGAGAGGGGCGCGTCCATAACCCGGGCGACAGCTTGCGGGGCCCCGACCCTCCCGGGCGCCAGCCTGCGAGCCCCCGTCCCTTCCCCCGGCCCCGGGCCCGTGAACCAACCGCCTACAACCCGAACTCCCGAACCTCGTCCACGACCACCCGGCCGCCTACCTCGGCGAAGCCGTCGCCGACCGGGCGCGCGTCCAGGCGGGAGCCGCGGCCTTGGAGGATCTCGATCGGCTGGTCGACCGCCGCGGCGAGGCAGATCGCCGCGGAACCGGTGGCCTCGTCCTCGCCGATGTTGTCGTCGTGGGAGAAGCAGCGGGAGCGGACCGTGCCCTCGGCCCGGTCGACCCAAGCCCAGATGCAACCGACCTGCTCGCCGTCCGGCAGGTCCGCCGCCTCCTCGACCGCGGTCGGGTCGCGCAGCTCGAAGAACTTCCAGTCCGGCCCCCACTCCGGCTTCGCGGTGACGAACGTCTTGCCGCCGTCGACGCGCACCTTTACCTCGCCCGCGGGCGGGCGCAGGACCTCGACCGGCGCACGCTCCTTGCCGAGGAGCCAGGCGGTGCCGACCGTCGGGTGCCCGGCGAAGCCGAGCTCGAACGCAGGGGTGAAGATGCGGATCCGCCCTTCGGCGGCGTCGTCGACGAAGACCGTCTCGGAGAAGCCAAGCTCCGCCGCAACGTCCTGGCGACGCTCCTCCGGCACTTCGTCGCCGTCGAGAAACACCCCCAGCGGATTGCCGTGACTCCAGGCCGAGTCACAGAAGACGCGCAGTACGTGGAGCTGCGCCATCAGAGGATCGGCAGGAAGTTTTCGATCTCGTACGGGGTGACCTGCACGCGATAATCGTCCCATTCCTGGCGCTTGATCTCGACGAAGCGGCGGAAGGTGTGCTCGCCGAGCGTCCGCAGCACCAGCTCCGACTCGGCCGCGACCTCGATCGCCTCGCCGAGCGTCGCCGGCAGCTGCTCGATCCCCTGGTGCGCGAGCTCCTCCTGGGAGAGGTGGTAGAGGTTCTGCTCCATCGGCTCGGGCCCGCCTGCAGCATCCCGGCGAAGCAGAGGTAGGGGTTGGCGGCCGGGTCCGGGCAGCGGAGCTCGGCGCGGGTCGCCGCCTCCTTGCCGGGGTGGTAGAGCGGCACCCGGATCAGCGCCGAGCGGTTGCGGCGCGACCAGGCCAGGTAGACCGGCGCCTCGAAGCCGGGCACGAGGCGCTTGTAGGAGTTGACCCACTGGGCGAAGAGCGGCGAGATCTCACGCGCGTGCTTCAGCTGCCCGGCGATAAACGACTTCGCAACCGGCGAGAGGAAGTAGGGGTCGTCGGCGTCATAGAAGGCGTTCTTGCCGCCTTTGGAGAGGCTCTGGTGGACGTGCATCCCGGAGCCGTTCTCGCCGAAGAGCGGCTTCGGCATGAAGGTCGCGTGGTAGCCGTACTTGAGCGCGTACTCCTTGACCACGATGCGGTAGGTCATGCAGTCGTCGGCCATCTCGAGCGCGTTCTTGTAGCGCATGTCGACCTCGTGCTGGGACGGGCCGACCTCGTGGTGGGTGTACTCGACGTGGATGCCGAGCTTCTCCAGGGCGAGGACGGTCTCGCGGCGCAGGTCGGATCCTGCGTCGAGCGTCGTCAGGTCGAAGTAGCCGCCCTCGTCGAGGACCTCGGGCACCCCGTTCTCCGGTTTCGCCGAGCGGAAGTAGAAGTACTCGAGCTCGGGGCCGATGTTGTAGGCGTCGAAGCCCATCTCCTCGGCGCGCTTGAGGGCGCGGCGCATGATCCAGCGCGGGTCGCCCTCGTAAGGGCCGCCGCCGGGCACGCGGATGTCGCAGAACATGCGCGCAACCGTGTCGTGCTGCTCGGGCCGCCAGGGCAGCAGGTCGAAGGTGGTCGGGTCCGGCAGCGCGAGCATGTCGGACTCCTCGATCGGGTTGAAGCCGGTGATCGAGGAGCCGTCGAAGCCCATCCCGCCTTCGAAGGCGTCGTCGAGCTCGGCGGCGTTGACCGAGAAGCTCTTCAGCCGTCCCAGGACGTCGGTGAACCAGAGCCGGACGAAGCGCACGTCGTGCTCTTTGACGAGCTGGATGACATCCTCGGCGGTCTGCGGGCGGTCTGCCATTTGTGCGGTTGCCTCCTCGGCTCTGGGCGCGGTAGGCGGGCAACGATAGGCGAATGAACCGCGGAGGTGCAGAACGCCGTATTCCGGGTAGTCAATGGCCGTTTCGGCGCGCTTGAAACACCTTCGAAATGTCGCTATAACTTACGACACGTAAGTAAGAGGCTCAAAGTAAAGTAAAGGCCACGTAAAGGCTCTGTAAAGCGGATTTCCCCCCAGGACTACTTCCCACCAGGCCCACAATCCCGGCCGGCAGGCCAGAGACGAGAAGCAAGTTGACGGTAAAAACGGCAGTAAGCAGATTCCAGATCCACGATGAGTTGACGGCGCCCGACGAGAGCGCTCCGCTCATCAAGTCCATCCAGGCGGCCGGCGGTGCGGTCACCAAGTTCGTCGGCGTGCTCGCCGGCGCCCCTGCCGTCCTCCGCGCCTACACCCGCATGCGCTCCGAGCTGCGTGGCGGTGTCCTCCCCCAGGCGACCCGCGAGCGGATCGCGCTGGCCGTCGCCGAGCACCGCGAGGACAGCTACAGCATCGCCCAGCACGCAAAGTCGGCGCGCCGCGCCGGGCTCGGCCTCGACGAGGTCTCCCGGGCGCGCTCCTTCACCTCCGCCGACCCGAAGGAGGCGGCGCTGCTGCTCTACCTGAAGGAGGCGCTCGACGCCGAAGGGCCGCCGCCGCTCCACCTCCACGAGGAGGCGCGGGAGATCGGCTGGACCGACGAGGAGATCCTCGAGGCGGTCGGCCACCTGGCCCTCAACGAGTTCCAGTCCCTGATCGCGAGCGCGGCGGCGCTCCCGCAGGACCAGGCGACCCCGCGGGTCCTCCCCTCGGCCGCCTAAGAGCTGCAAGCACCTGACGATTCGGGGCCCGGCGCGAGAGCGTCGGGCCCTTCGTCGTCCCAGCCCGGGAGGCCGCCCCCCCGGATGAGTTCGCAGTAATCCGCGCTATCCGCGGATTACTGCGAACGCGCCGCCTGCTGCGCTTCGCGTCAGTGGTCGGCGACCAGCGTCGCCGTGTAGAGCAGCCGCGCGGTCGCGTATTTGCAGCCGTAGGTGGCGCGCTTGCCCGGTTCTTCCTGAGGCTGCCCTTGGCGGATGTCGGTCGAGTTGGTGCAGGCGCCGGGCTCGCGGCTCGCCCGCCAGACGTTGGTGGCGCTCAGTTCCTGTGAGAACATCGGTGCCCAGGTCGGCACGGTGACGCCGATGATGTCGCCCTTTTCGACCTTCAGCGAGGCGCCGAATTTCACCGTCTGGCCGAGGTACGGCGAGAGCACCTTGACCGCCCCCTGGCGGCGCAGGTTGTAGCGCGGCGGGTTGGTGGCGGGGATGCGGCGGAGGATCGCCAGGCGCGCCTCCGGCGGCGTGCCGAAGAAGCCGTTGAAGAAGCTGCGCTGGCTGTTGGTCGGTTGGGCCAGGGTCAGCGTCCAGGACTTGATCGTCCCGTCGGTCCTCACCAGGAAGGGGTTCTGGGTCTGGCCGTCGGACACCTGGAAGCCGGTGACGCTGCCGACCGCCTGGCAGGGCATGTCCGGGCAGGACGGATCGGGCGTCGCGGAGGTGGCGCCGAGCGTGACCGTCGTCTTTTCGACCCCGGCGGCGGTGGCGACGGCGGCCGACGCGATCACCGCGAAGGCGGCGACGCCGAGCACGAAGGCGACCCTCCGCCCCCTCCGAGGCGAGGCGGTGGAAGCACGGCAGGAAGTCCTCGGCATCGGTACGGCTCCTCTCTGAAACGGCTACTGAGCAGGGAACTTTAACCCGCTCGACCGCGCGATGATGCGGTGTGGAGCCCGTTTCGGGGGGCTGGAAAGGTGCCGCGGCTGCGCCGGGCGGTCGCTACCGGCCCGTGCGGGCGTACTTGATCGCGACCGCGTACTGGATCCGGCCGACGCCTTCGAACTCGAGCGCTTCCGCCGCGGCGGCAGTGAGATCCCAGGCGCGTCCCCTGATATAGGGGCCGCGGTCGATCACCGGGGCGACGATCGAGTGGCCGTGCCAGACGAACTTGACCGGGGTGCCGCAGGGAAGCCGCTTGTTGGCGACGCCGATCGTGGACGGGCGCAGAACCTGGCCGCACGCGGTCGAGCGCCCCCACATCGTCTTGCCGCCGTACCAGCTGGCGCCGGCGTAACGGAGCGGGGCGAAGGACAGTTCGGCTTCGTTGAAGGCGGTGGCCGTCGTCGATTCTTCGGTCGTTTCGGAGGCCGGTTCGACGGCGATCGGGGCCGCGCCGCCGGTGGCGGCCTGGGCGCCCGGGGCGATGGCTAGCGCGAGCACAGCGAGGGCGCCGGCCAGCAGCGCGGCGCGTAGCCAGGCGGCTGCCGTGAAGTCGTATGTCCGCGCGAGGCGGTCGGGGGGCTGATTCATGTCTCTTTCTGGCGCTTGCGGGGTTAGCTGACGGGCTCGCGCTGAAAGAGCTGCGCTACGCGGCACCAGCCGCGACTCGCCCCAACCAAATGGGTCCCCCGCTCTTTGCGATATGTGGCAAAGATTCAGCGGAAGTTGGCGGCAGGTTAGCAAACGCTAAGACAGAAAAATTGCGCTCACCCGTCGCGACACCCGCAACTTGCAGGCTTCATCGACCGTCGACGCCGGCGCCCGAACTCCTGCAACCCCCCGTGCGAATCCGTCCTTCCGGTTGACGGGCCCCACGTTGATGGGCCGAAAACTCAATCCTGAGTTGAGTTTTCGGCCCATCAACATGGGAAGGCCCCGCCGAGGCGGGGCCTTCCGACAGCGAGCCTGTAAGCCGGATCCTGTCGCGAGCGGACATCTATCTCGTCGGGACCGGAGCCCTGACGGGGCGCCGAAGCGCACCTGCGACCTACCTGGACCTCGCCGAGCCGGGTCGACGGTCCTGCTTGGCCTTGCACCGGGCGGGGTTTGCCTGGCCGCCGTGTCGCCACGACGCCGGTGCGCTCTTACCGCACCATTTCACCTTTGCCTGTACGCGGCTCACGTGTGGCCGCGCCATCGGCCGTATGTTTCTGTGGCACTTTCCCGCGGCTTTCGCCGGGTGGGCGTTACCCACCGCCCTGCCCTGTGGTGTCCGGACTTTCCTCGAAGCGGATTTCTCTCCGCCCCGCGTCCGCTCGGCTCGCCCTCTCGATGTTAGGTCGTCTACGACCTATTGCAAGCCGGCGCAGCGGGGCTGGATCAAACCTTCCGGAAGACCCCCACGACCTTGCCCAGCACGCGGGCCTCGGTCGTGATGATCGGGTCCATTTCCTCGTTCTCGGGCTGGAGGCGGATGTGGTCGGGTTCGCGGAAATAACGCTTGACCGTCGCCTCCTCGCCGATCAGGGCGACGACGATCTCGCCGTCGGCGGCATCGTCGGCGGGCCGCACGATCACGTAATCGGCTTCGAGGATGCCGGCGTTCTTCATCGATTCGCCGCGGACTTGGAGGATGTAGTCGCCGTCCTCGCCGCCGATCACGTCGGGGACTTCGAGGTATTCCTCGATGTTCTCTTCGGCGAGGATCGGCGCGCCCGCGGCGACCGAGCCGACCAGCGGGATGCCGCCGCCCGGCTTCACCGCGTTGACCGCCTTGTCGACCCCCGTCATCAGCAGCTCGATCGCCCGCGGCTTCGAGGGGTCCCGTTTGAGCAGGCCCAGCTTCTCCAGGTTCGCCAGGTGGGCGTGGACGGTCGAGGACGAGTGCAGCCCCACCGCTTTGCCGATCTCCCGCACCGTCGGCGGGTAGCCGGTCTTGGCCGCATACTTGCGGATGAAGTCGAAGATCTCCTTCTGCCGCTTGGTCAGGTCAAGGTCCATCGTGGGCTCCGTTTTCCTCCGTTTGCCGGGGTACCTGCTGAGACGAACACCTGTTCGCAGAGTATCCCTTCCTCCGGACGCCCGCAAGCCGCGAGGGCACGCGCGCGCCGAACCCCTAGAATCCCCGGTCCCACGAGCGGCTGTGGCGGAACTGGTAGACGCGCAAGGTTGAGGGCCTTGTGGGTGGAAACACCCGTGATGGTTCGACTCCATTCAGCCGCACTGGAGATGGAGCCCCGCAGTCCCTGATTTCAGACGGATTGCGGGGTTTCGTCGTCTTGAGGCTCCCCCCTTTTCCCCCTAAATCTTCGCCGGCCCTCTCCGCGAGGGGTGCGGCCGGATGCCGGAGGGTCCACGATCGCCTCTCCGCGCTCCATGGTCGTCGCACGAATCCAACGCTTCGGATCGGCGTGCCGATTCGCAATTCTCAAATCGGAGAGGACGAGCGCGACGTGAGCCCGTGTCCACGACAACGTCGCGGCGCGGCACTGAGCCGGTAAGGCAGGCGGTCCGGGCGTCTGCCGCTGTCCAATTAGGGCGATATAGGCTTCTCGCGCAATCGAAGGTAGGGGAGTAAATGAAGCGTCTCGTAGGACTCGTCGGAGTCCTGTCCCTTCTGGTACTCGCGGCGACCGGCTGCGGTGGTGGTGGTGGGTCTTCCGGCATCGGGGAAACGACTCCGGTTGCGGAAGCCCAGGATCACCTGACCAAGAAGCACCATGCATCGACGGAGTCGCCAGAGGCGGAACGCCGCGAACAGAAGGAAAACAGGGAATTCAGGGAACGCGAAGAGGAACGGATCGCCAGACAGGAAGAACGAGAACAAGAAGTGCTGGCCGAACAGGCCGAACGCAAGGAGAAGGCGAAGCAGAAGCACCGGAAGATGGCCACTGAACCCGAACCGGCTACTTCGTCGGAAGTCGATCCGATAGCGGCGGAAGAGTTCCACTACTTCACGGGGACCGATCTCGGCAATTGGGAAATCGCCTACGGCATCTGCGCCGTCACCCCTGAAAAGCAGTTAGCGAAGGAATTCCACACGGAACAGAACTGGGGCGCCATCGGCCACGCCTACGGACAGGGATATCGCGAACCGTTCAACATCGCGGCAGAAGAGGGCTGCATGGTGGCCCTGAAGGATTCGGAACCCCAGCAGGAAGCCATGTTCGCGTTGATGGAAGAAAACGAATGAGGAAAAGGATCGAACGGACGAATTCGCCGTTATCGCGGTCGCCGCGGCCCTGGTTTTCACGACGAGTGCGGGTGCCCATAGCTACTTCCACGAATGCGCCGGGCCCGGCGAAGCGGAAACGAACCTCCTTGAGCACGGGACGACGTGCAGCCAGGCACAAAAGGTGGCGCGCAAGGTCTACGTCAAGAGCCAGACCACGCCTGCCGGAAACCGGCTACATGCAATCGGTTGGACCTGCACCCTCGCCCACGCCGCAGGTACGCCTTTGTCCCCCGAGCGCCCCATCACCTGCCGGCGGGGCACGAAGGGTCATCAAGGCGCCGCTTCCGGGATGAGGGAACGTAGATGGGTCCGAGCCCCGATTTCAGCCCGATCGCTGGCCAGCAACCTCTGACCATCCGAAGAGGGCGGCGCCAGGCGCCGGGGAGTCTGCGGATCTGCCAACCCTCCCGGCCGTACTCGGTTCCTCATCCTCTGAGGGCCGTTCCGTCTCCTGACTTCTGGACGTTCGCCTGGCGCCTGGCCATTGGACAGACACCATGAGGCCCATGCGTGGCGGCAGTCGTGGAAGCTCAACGCGACGTAGTCGCGCATCTCGTACTCGCCGGTCCGCTTCTTTGTAGCGGCGTAGCTCGGTCGGCCGGATGCCGCTCTCGACGACCACTTCCTTGAACCGTTCGTTCAGGGCGGAGGCGTTCAGCTCCGAGCCATCGACCGGACGGGCGAGGACTAGGTCGTTTGGTTTGTTGAAGGCCGTCGTCTCCAAGTGGTCAAGGAGGGCGACCTTCACGATGTCCGGCATCGGGGTGATCCGACCCTTTTTGCCCTTCGGCAATTTCGTCCTTCCTCGGACGTGGCCCTCGATCACCCGAAGCCAGCCCGTGTCCCACACGACCTCCGACCATCTCAAGGCGATGACTTCCGACTCTCGAAGTCCACAGCGGCAGGCGAGAAGGGTGGCCAACGAATTGAGCCGTCCCATCGCCGGGCCTCGGCAAAGCGATCCGACAACTTCGGACGGAACGCGACCTGACCCAGGAAGGACTGGCGCACCAGGCGGGAACCACCGCCGCCGCAATCAGCGCAATCGAGCGTGGCTTGTCGAATCCGAGCTGGGGAACCGTCGAAGCCATCGCGGATGCGCTCGGAGTCACGATGGTTGAAGTGGCTCGCCGCGCCTCGTCTTGACAAGGCAACCCAGCTCCTGACCGGCGCACGGCGCAATAGGCTGCCGGCGCGATGAACTGGCCACCGCAAACCGGGCAGCCACCGCCACGAGTGATCGGATGCTGGTACGAGCCGATCAAGTTCGAGGGGTGGATCCTTGCCGCGCGAGGCCACGGGCCGGAATGGGCGAAGGTTCTCCATGTCGGCCCAGATGATCTTGGAACGGTCTGGGCGGCGATCCGCACGGCGGCAGTTCTCGCCCCGGTCTCCAGAGTCATCGACACCGAGCACGGCATCATCTGCCGGGTCGACATGGAGCTGGCGATCGGAAAGCGCACTGCCCCGGCAAGGACGGCTTGGCACTACGCAAACGAGGAGAGCGCGCCGCGTCTGGTCAGCGCCTACCCGAGGCTCTAAAATCACACGTGATGGCCACCACCAAACACATTGCTGAACTTGACATCGTGGAACTCGCCGAATCGGTCGGTGAGGCGCCTGCGGGTGCCCGCGGTGGAGTGCTCGACGTTTTCGACGACCACAGGGCGATGGTCGAGTTCACCAACCTCCCAGGCGACATGGACATCGACAAGATCGTCGTCGTGCCGCTCGGCAAGCTGCGCGTGGTCGAGCCGGCGCGCCGCAGCTAGCTCGGCGGCGAACGGCCGAAGCTAGCCAAGGCTCCCCCCAAATTCCCCCCGCCATGCGGGGACACGCAGGGTCGCAGGGGGGACTCGGAGGGACACGGAATCCGCTCTGGAAAGCGGTAGGACTTCCGTGCCCAGGGTTCGACTCCATTCAGCCGCAGGAAGGATCGGCTCCGCAGTCCCGACAGTCATGCGGATTGCGGAGCCGAGGCCCGGCCTCTGCCCCGCGATGGGCGGAACGTCGCCCGGCCCCGCGCCCCGTCCTCGTTTCGTTGAACCGCTTGCGGCGAGGGGGCCCGGAAGGGTCCAGGCCCCGCAAGCTGTCACCCGGGAGGGCCGGTTCCCCGCAAGCTGTCGCCCGGGGAAGGGACGCGCCACTCTCGCCACGGCCCGGGCAGGCTGTGGCCGTGGCGAGAGTGGCGGGCATGAAAAGCCTGAAGGAAGGCGCGCGGGAGCCTCACGGGGGTACGAAGGGAGTGGCACGGATCCGTGACGGGAGTGAGACGTCGTCACGGAGATGCCGGGAACTCCACGCTTCCTCCCGTGTTGTCCAACACCGACCTACGCGCTGCGTGTATTTCCCACCCCATAGGGGCCCTAAAACACGCAGCGCGTTATCGGCCCCCTGAATCAGGCCCGAAATGGCCCTCTGAGGGCCGGAAAGTGTGACGTTCCCGGCATCTTCGTCACGGATCCGGGCGAGGTGTGGAGGCTCCCCGACCCGATCGTCACGGAAGTCCGACCTCGCGACGTCCCTGTGACGCCTCCCCCACGCACCCCTCACGTCCTGGGCTCCTCATGGGGGTCACAGCCTGCCAGGACCCCCATGAGGAGCCCAGGACCTCCTCGGACGGCCGCCCGCCCCCCGGACCCCCGCCCGGGCGGCCGCCGGCGCCGCAAACTCCCGCCCGTAGAGCCGGACCCGCGACTCACCTCACCGGCCCATGAGCTTCCCGGCGCAGCGCCTCGCTTTCCCGTTCGATCGCCTCCAGCGTGGGCGTCGAGACGAGGCCGTCGAGCACCGCTCCGAGAACGATCCCGCGTGCCCGACCCCGTAGTCGGGCGACCTCCATCAAGGTCAGGTACTCGAACACCACCACTCCAAAGGCTATGAGCGCGAGCACCGACCACGCCCACGGCACGTGGAACGCCACGGCGAGGTAAAGCAGGGCAACGGCGGGTAAGAGACCTGATCTGAATTCAGCCTCTCCTCGAAGGCGGGAGAGTTCGCCGTACAATTCGGGGTTTTTGGTGAGGATGCGCTCTTCGATTCTCCCCCCCTTGACCTCGACTCGTACCTGTTGATCCAGGGAACGATCGACGGAAGCGTGGCTACTGGGATGCACGACATCGAAGTCCCCAAGACCACGATGTCGCCCCGTCGAGATCCTCGTTGCAAGCTGCTGGCGCAGATCGTCGAGGTCGATACCCCGAGAGCCACCGATCATCGTGCGGCTGACGAGATCTTCGATTAGCTCCATCTCGTTGTCAGGTGAAACCGAAATCACCCTTCGAAGCAGTTGCTGCGAGGTTGAAGTCGATTCCTCGATCAGACGCCACCCTCGCACTCCGAAGAGTTCAGCCGACTCGCGGACCACGAGGTCGCCGATGAGATACGCGGCGAACGAGAGCGCCGCGACCGCGCCCACGGGACCGAGGATCGACAGGATTCCGTCGATCTCGGGGTAGTCGGTGCGGGCGCTCGTCGAGGACTCCGGGACGAGGTGGTACAGCAGGATCCACAGTGACGCCAGGACGACATAGCCGACGATCAGCGGGGACCGGGCGCTCCGGATGCCGGAGAGGAGGCCGAAGAGCATCGGCACATTCTATGGCTGAGTTCCCCTTAGCGACTGTTGCCGTACCATCGTCGGCCGACTACCGGGCGCTCACACCCGCAGTGCGCGGAGGGCGTTGAGGATCACGGCGAGGTCGATGCCCTCTTGCAGCAGGGCACCGGTGAGGGGTGGGAGGTAGCCGAAGGCGGCGACCAGCATTGCGGCGAGGCTCAGGCCCATGCCGACGACGACGCTTTGGCGGGCGATGCGGAGGGCGCCGCGGCCGGCGTGGATGGCGTCGGCTACGCGGTCGACGCGGTCGACGGTGATCACGGCGTCGGCGGTCTGGGAGGACACCGTCGCGCCGCCGGCGCCCATTGCGATGCCGATGTCGGCCATGGCGAGGGCCGGGGCGTCGTTGACTCCGTCGCCGACCATCATCACCGGACCCCGCGTGGGGTCGCCGTGGAGGCGCCTGATGACCTCGAGCTTGTCCTCCGGAGATTGTTCGGAGTAGACGCGGTCGACGCCGATCTCGCGGCCGATCCGCTCGGCGACCGAGCGGCGGTCGCCGGAGACCATCGCGACCTGCCGCACGCCCTCGGCGCGGAGGCGTTCGACGATGCCGCGGGCGTCGGGACGGAGGTCGTCGGCCATCACGATCACGCCGCCGAGGTCGTCGTCGACGCCGACCATCACGCGCGCCTCCCCCGAGCCGTGGCCGTCGAGGAGCGACGCCGCCTCGAGCCGCGCGCGGGGGACGCCCTGCCCGGCGAGGTAATCGCGGCTGCCGACCGCGACGCGCTGCCCGTCCACGGTCCCGGCGATGCCCTGGCCGGGGTCCTCCTCGACGTCGCGCGGCTCCTTCAGCGCCAGGTCGGCCTCGCGCGCGGCCTCGGTCAGGGCGCTGCCGAGGACGTGGGCCGACATGCTGTCGACCGAGGCGGCAAGGGCGAGGATCTCGGCGCGTCCCAGCTTCCCCGTGGGCACGATCTCGCGCACCTCCGGCGTGCCGACCGTGAGCGTTCCGGTCTTGTCGAAGAGGACGGTGCGGACCTGGCCCAGGGTCTCGATCGCGCCCGTGCTCTTGACGATCACCCCCGCCCCGGCGGCGCGCGAGAGCCCGGAGACGAGCGCGATCGGGGCGGCCAGGATCAGCGGGCACGGCGTCGCCACGACGACCACCGCGAGCCCCCGCACCGCGTCGCCGCTGAGCGCCCAGGCGAGCCCGGCGATGAGAAGCGTGGCCGGGAGGAAGAAGCCGGCGTAACGGTCGGCGATCCGCACCAGCGGCGCGCGCTCCGTCTCGGCCTGCGAGACCAGCCGGACCAGCGCCGCGTAGGCGGATTCGGCCGCCGGGCGCCGGGCGCGCACGTCGAACGGGGTGCCGGCGTTGGCGGTGCCGCTGAGGACCGGCATGCCCTGGCCGACCGTGACCGGCAGCGGCTCGCCGGTGAGCGTGCTGGTGTCGATCACCGCCTGCTCGCTGACCAGCGTCCCGTCGACCGGGACCAGCTCGCCGGTCCGCACGACGGCGATGTCCCCGACCTCGACCTCCTCCACGGGGACGTCCCGCAGCTCTCCCCCGGCGCGGATCCGCGCCCGCTTCGGCGCCCGTTCGACCAGCGCGGTCAGCTCGCGCCGCGCCCGGGCCGAGGCGAGTTCCTCGAGCGCCAGGCCGCCGGAGAACATCAGGCCGATCACGACGCCCGCGAGCAGTTCGCCGAGCGCCAGCGAGCCCGCCATCGCGACCAGGGCGATCGTGTCGACGCCCATGTTGTGCTCGACCGCGACCGTCCACGCCACCTCGACCGCCAGCTCGGCCGCAAGCACGACGAGGACGGTCCGCCAGATCGCGTCGCCGAGGGCCGGGTGGCCGAGCAGGTGCGCCGCCCCGCCGACGACGATCGCGGCGAAGGCGACCGCGGCGAGAATCCGGGCGCGGTGTCCGATCAGCCATCGCATCGGACCGATCATCCTCCCGGTGAGTTCGCAGTTATCCGCGATATGCGCGGATAAGTGCGAACTCGTCCGCCCCCTACCGCCCGTTGCGCTCGCGGTGCTTGCAACCCGGCCAGCAGCAGGGGCGGCGCATGCCTTCCTCCAGCTCTTCGCGGGTGCGGCGGATGCGGCGTTCGCGGGTGGCTTCTTGTTTGGCGTCCTCCACCCAGCAGATGAACTCGTTGCGGGCCAGCGGGGTGATGTCCTTCCAGGCCGCCAGGGCCGTGGCGTTCGCGGTCAGCTCGGCCTGCAGGTCCGCGGGCAGCTCGTGGACGACGCCGCCGGGAGGGGGCTCGGTGGTCGCTGACTTGGCCACGCGGTCAGGGTAGCGGGGGTGCTCAGCGGGGGTCGTCGAGGAAGCATTCGACCTCGGCGACCTGGAGGTCGAGCGGGATGTCGGTGCGCAGGGCGAGGCGGTGGCGGGCCCAGCGGCCCTCCAGCGGGTCGTGCTCACCGATCTGCCGCAGGACGACGGCGGGGCCGGCGTCGGAGGCGCTCTCCCCCGCCGCTTCGCGAGCTTCGGCGCGGCGCAGGAGCAGGGCCGGCGGGGCCTTGCACTCGATCACGGTGGGGACGCAGAGCGCGTCGCCAAGGCCCTCCTCGAAGGCGAAGCGCTCGGCCTCGCGGTGGAAAGTGGCGTCGACGATGGCGCCTTCGCGGTGGCCCAGGCACTCGGCGGCACGGCGTCCCAGGTCGCGGTAGATCTCGGCGCGGGCCGCGGGCGTGTAGAGGGGCGCCCCGCCGCGGTCGCCGGGCGCCAGGCCCGCGCGCTCCTTGCGGACCAGGTCCGAGGAGATGTGGGGACGGCCGCTGATCCGCGCCAGGCGCTCGGCCAGGGTCGTCTTGCCGCTCGCGGCCAGGCCGCAAACGACCAGCAGCGACGGGCCGCGGGCCTGCCAGGCAAAGCGATGGCCGAGGGCGACGAGCTCCCTCGCCTCGGCCTCGGAGGCGGCGCGGGCGTCGTCGTCCCCTCCCAGCTCCGCCGCGCGCTCGCAGGCGACCGCCGCCCGCACCCAGGCCCGGTAGGCGGCGAAGAAGGCGATCAGGTCCTCGCCGCCCGGGTCCCCTCCCGCCCACCGGTAGGTGACGACGAGGTCCCGGGCGCACTCCGGCCGCCCCAGGCGCACCAGGTCCATGACGAGGAAGGCGAGGTCGGCGGCGACATCGATCTCGCGCAGGCGCGGGTCGAACTCGATGCAGTCATATATGTAGGGCGCGGCGCCGAGCGGGACGATCGCGTGCTCGGCGCGCAGGTCCCCGTGGCCGTCACGGATGCGGCCGGCGGCGGCGCGCTGCGCGAGCAGGGCCCGGTGGTGGACGAGGAAGGCGTCGGTGAACTCGCGCGCGGCGCGGACACGATGGGGATCGACGGCGCCCGTCCCGACCTCGCGCAGCGTGGCGAGGATCTCGGTCACCGGTTCGAGCGCGCGGCGCAGGGCCTCGGGGCCGTGGACGACCCGCGCCTCGGCGTGGAAGCCGGCCAGCAGGCGCCCGACCGCCTCGACGTCGGAGGCCGAGAGGATCCCCGCGTCGTGCAGGGCCTCGAGGCTGCGCTCCTCGTCGACCGTCTCCATCTCCACCGCGTACTCGACCGCGCCGGGATCGTCGGCGTCGGCGAGCGCGAAGCCGTCCCCGCGCGGCACGATCGCGACCACCCGCCGGTAGAGCCGCGGCGCCAGCCGCCGGTTCAGCAGCACCTCTTCCTTGCACATCTCCCCGCGCCGCGCCGCGGTGCCGTAGTCGAGGAAGGGCAGGACGATCGGCTTCTTCACCTTGTAGGCGAACTCGCCGACGCGGAAGACCCAGGAGATGTGGGTCTCGCGCAGGTCGACCGCCTCGGGGCCGTGAGGGTAGAAGGCGGGGTCGAGCATCGCCTCTATGTAGGGGGGACGGGCCGCGGGCTCCATGGGCTCAGGTACCCGGTGCGACGTCGCGTTGCGTGGGACGGTGTCCACACCGGCAGCATCGGCCCGATCGGCCGCGCCGCCATCGGGGCGCCGCCGCAGTCCCGGTGCGGGGTTCCCCTGATACGACGGCGCGCGCCGCGAGCCGTGGGTCAGGTCAGCGCGATCAGGGCCTCGATCGCGGTGTAGGCAGCGGTCGCGACCACCAGGACGGCGAACCAGCGGGTCAGCGCCTGGATCGAGAGGCGTTCGCCGAGCGCGCTGCCGACCAGGACGCCGACCACGGCCGCGACGGCGAAGGGCGCGATCACGGCCCAGTCGATCGACCCCGCGCCGAGGCGCTCGGCCAGCGCGACGAGCGAGCCCATGATGATGACGAGCAGGCTGGTCCCGACCGCCTCCCCCATCGCGAAGCCGAGCCCGAGGACCAGCACCGGGACGACGACGAAGCCGCCGCCGACGCCGAAGAGGCCGGTCAGCCAGCCGGTGCCGAGGCCGGAGAGCGTGACCCGCGCCACCGGGCCCGGGAAGATGCCCTCGCGCCAGGGACGGAAGGTCGAGGCGGCGCGGCCGCGCTCCCCCACCATCGCCACCGCGCCGACGACCATCACCGGCGCGAAGGCGAGCAGCAGCACGTTCGGGTCGAGGTGGCGGCTGAGCAGGGAGCCGGCCAGCGCGCTGACGCCGGCCGCGGCGCCGAAGGCGAGGCCGGCGCGCCAGCGGACGTCGCCGCGGCGCAGGTAGGTGACGAGGCCGATCGCCGAGGCGGCGATCACCACCACCAGGGCACCCGCCTGGGCGCCGCGCACGCTCTGGTCGCCGATGTAGACGAGGGCCGGCACGGCGACCAGCGACCCGCCGCCGCCGACCGAGCCGAGCAGGATCCCGATCGCGACGCCGATCGGGATCAGGAGCGGCAGGTGGCTCACCGTGCGCAGCCGTTCCGCCGCACGGCGGTCAGGATTTGAGCGCGGCGCCGAGCGCCGAGAGCTGCGCTTCGATCCCGCCGCACACCTGCTCGCAGAGGTCGAAGACGGCCGGGTCGGCGATCGCGTAGATGACGCTCGTCCCCTGCTTGCGCCGCGAGACGAAGCCCTCGGCGTGCAGCGTGGCGAGGTGCTTGGAGACGTTCTGCTGGGAGGTGTCGAGGGCCTCGGTCAACTCGCGCACCGAGGCCTCCTCGCGGGTGCGCAGGAGGTCGACGATCCGCAGCCGCGTCGGGTCGGAGAGGGCCAGGAACCGGCGGGCGATGAGCTCGGCGGCATCGGGGGTCAGGGGGCTTTGCATGTGTCTGCTAGTCTCGCTTCCACAACTGTAAAGTTGTTAACTTGTACTCCGTAGAAAGGATAGCGCGATGGCCACGGTGGACACGACGAACGGCGCCGATACGGGCCGGCGAGGATGGCCTCTCGAGCGGGCCCTCTTCCTCCTGGCGGGCACGATGACCCTGCTCAGCGCCCTGCTGGCGGCGACGGTCGGTCCCTGGTTCCTGCTGCTCACCGCCTTCGTCGGCGCCAACCAGCTCGTCTTCGTCGCCTTCGGCAACTGCCCGAGCTCCTGGCTCCTGCAGCGCCACCTCGGCTTCCGGCGGGGCTGCCCGCGATGAGCGCGCTCGGCCCGGTCGGCCGGCTGGGGCGCTTCGCCGCGCTGCACCGGCGCGCCGTCTTCGTCACCTGGGCGCTGGTCGCGGTCGGGCTCGGCATCTTCGCGCCGCGGGTGGAGACGGCACTCTCCGGCGCGGGCTGGCAGGCCAACGGCTCGGAGTCGGTGAAGGTCCGCGAAGCCGCCGACCGCGCCTTCGGCGGAGCCGGCGCGTACGCGATCCAGGTCGCCGTCCACTCGAGCGCGCTGACCGCGGCCGACCCGGCCTTCCGTCGCACCGTCGCGCGGGTCGGCGGCGTGCTTGCCGCGGACCCGAAGGTCGGCCGCGTGATCGGGCCCGCCGCGAGCGGCCAGGTGTCCCGCGACGGCCACACCGCGGTCGTCGTCGGCACCGCCGGCGCCGGTCCCAACGCGATGGTGGCCGCGGCGAACGACCTGAAGGGCGAGGTCGCCGCCGTCGCCGCACCGGGCGTCGAGGCCAACCTCACCGGGGCGGCCGGCATGTGGTCGGACTTCAACGAAGCCAACCGCGAAGCGATGATGAAGTCCGAGCTCTTCTCCTGGCCGGTGACGCTCGCGATCCTCGTCCTCGCCTTCGGCTCGCTGGTCGCCGCCGGGCTGCCGCTGCTGCTGACGATCGTCGGCCTGGTCGCCTCGGCCGGCGTCCTCTACCTCGGCACGCTGATCTCGCCGATCTCGATCTGGGCGATGAACTTCGCCCTGATGTTTGCCTTGGCGCTGGGGATCGATTATGCGCTCTTCATCGTCATGCGCTTCCGCGGCGCGCTCTTCGGGCAGCACGAGGAGGTCCACGAAGCCGTCGGCGAGACGATGGACACCGCCGGCAAGGCGGTCCTCTTCTCCGGCGTCACGGTGCTGATCTCGCTCTCGGCGGTGATGCTGGTGCCGAGCCCGGCGTTCCGCTCGATGTCGCTCGGGATCA
>Ga0209941_1000631_pt1 | contig 37659 bp, 34 predicted proteins | sample ThiBiot_300_plan_FD_183945 | JGI IMG/M metagenome (GOLD analysis project Ga0209941, IMG submission 183945) | Wastewater bioreactor microbial communities from Cape Town, South Africa - Thiocy_solids_1 (SPAdes) | ecosystem: Engineered > Bioremediation > Thiocyanate > Unclassified | place: South...
CATCTGGCTTGAAGGTGAAAGCGCCGGCCGTCGCCGTGCCGGTCGTGCCGAAGGTCACGTCGCGCACACCCGGCTTGAAGGCGACGAAGACCTGCCCGGCCTCGATGGGCGCCGGCTTAGCCGCGGCTGCTACTGAAGTAGAGACCGCCAACGCGGCTGGCCCAGGCGCGGCGCGGCTGATCGTGCCGCCGATGCTGCCGGTGGTAAGCGGCGTGGTCACGGGGATGACGGAGACGGTTACCGCGTCCGTCGTTGCGGTATTGCCAGCCTTGTCTTTTGCCTCGGCGCTGACGCCGTAGACGCCGACGGCGGGGGGAAGCCAATCGAACGTCCAGTTGTCACCCGTCGGCACGACCGTGTTGACCGCAGCGCCGTCCACGAGCACCGTAACGCCAGTGATCCCGCCGGGGTCCTTTGCCGTGCCAGCCAGCGTGACGAGGGTGCCGAGCTCCACCTCCGTGCCGCCAGCCGGCGCGTCGAGGGTGACCTGCGGCGCCATGGTGTCCGGCGGGGCCGGGGTGGTGCAGGCGGCCAGCACGGCCCCCACCAAGACGAGTGCGAAGATCAGCTTCAGGTACCTCATCTACTCTCCCTACGTACGCGCTGCAAGAGGTGACGAGGTGGGCCAGCTCCGAAAACGCTAGCCGTCCGACACGTCAACGCTGCCGCCTCGTCTGGGTCGGCACAGCTGCGTTTCGGAGGTCATCTTAGCGGGCCGCGCCAGTACTCACTAGTGACAGGTTCCACCTTGAACGGCGTCATCGTGGCCAGGTTGGAGAACGGCTTGGCGGTCCAGGCGGGGAGCAGGGCGGTCGGCTCACCGGGTTATGCTTGGCCAGCACCTGCCTGTCTGACGGGACAACTGCGGGGAGAGCTATCGCTAGGGGGTTAGGGGCCGTCGTTCGTTGGCAGCGAGCGAAAGCCAAACCGAAGATGGAAAATCAGACAGAACCGAACCTCAACGATCTCTTCCAGTTGCTGCGGCGCGGACTGTTGTTCGCCCTCGCGGTGGCCGTGGGCGCCGGTGGCCTCACCTATCTTCTGAGCAAGCGCATCACCCCCGAGTACGACTCCACCACCACCGTGCTGGCCAGCCGGCCGAACAGCAACCCGCAGGCCAACTTCGGGGTGTCGTTGGTCACGGCCCCTGTGATCGACACCAGCGCATACCAGGCCGCCGCCAAGAGCTACCCGGTGCTCACGCACGCACTCGAGCTGTTGGGCGAGCACGATCCGTCGGCCAAGACGGTCGCCGACTTCGCCAAGCTGATCGGTGTGAAGGTGGAGACGGCGCAGCAGTCGAGCCTACTGCGCATAACGGTGCGAGACGCCGATCCGGACTTAGCGGCCCGCGCCGCCAACGCACTGGGTGCCGCGCTGCTGAGCTGGGACGAGGCGCGCGCCAAGCAGAACCTGCAGGTGGTCATCAACACCCTCGAGTCACAGGTGGTTGCGTTCGACTCTGAGATCGCCTCCCTCCTGAGCCAGCCAGATGGCAGCCCGACGGCCGCCAGTCAGGTGGAGGGGTTGAGGTCGCTGCGCGCCGAACGCACCATGCAGCTCAACGCCGTGAAGGCCCTAAGCGCTTCGGCGGTTGGCCTCCTCGAGGTGCTCGAGCCTGCACGTCCAGCACTCACTCCCTCGCGGCCCCAGCCAGCGCGCAACGCGGCGCTAGCGTTCGTGCTTGGCATCTTCCTCGTGTACGGCCTCATACTCCTGCGTGACGCGCTCGACACGCGCTTCCGCGGCGCCGACGACGTGCTGCGGTCCACGGAGTACCCGGTACTGGGCGAGTTCCCACGATTGCCGCCCGCCACCACGACGCTGCCGCATGAGGCCACGGGCTACCTGCGCACCAACGTCATGTTCGCCACCGCGCAGGACCTGCCCAAGATCATCCTGGTGACGAGCGCGCACCCCACCGAGGGCAAGACCACGGTGGCGGTGGGGTTGGCGGAGAGCTTCGCGCGTAACGACTACCGGACGCTGCTGATAGACGCAGACATGCGCAAGCCCCTGGCGTCAACGCGCCTCAACCTCACCCCCGCCAACACCGGCTTCTCGCCCACGCTGAGGGCCTTCCTCGAGGACCCGTTGCGCACGGAAGAACCGGTGCATGTGGACGTGGACGGCGCGCGCTTCGACTTGATCCCTAGCTTCGAGCCCGCCCCGGCCCCTACCGAGCTCATCTCGCGCTCGTTCGCCTCTGTGCTGCACAGGTTCAAGGGGCAGTACGACGCCATCATCATCGACTCTCCCCCAACCCTGCCGGTGGCCGACGCCATGACGCTCGCATCACACGTCACCGGCGTGATTCTAGCGGTCAGCCTGCCAACCGCCGACCGCCGCGCGGTAAGGGCCACACTTGACTTGCTGGACCGCATAGGGGTGCGCATTCTGGGCACGGTCATCACCAACGTCGAGCCCAAACGCTCGTTGGGCGGCACGCGGGGCTACGGCTACGGCTACGGTTATGGCTACGGTTACGGGCCGATCGAGAAGACCGACACCAATAAGCGCCACCTCGCCGCCAGGCGTCCGCTAGCTAGGAAGCCCGAGGCGGGCTAGAACCTAGCTGGTAGCGGGCCTGGTCAGTAGGCGCCCTTCCCGAACAGCACGGCCCCCGGCGTACGCGCCAGGATGTAGATATCTAGCCAGATTGACCAGTTGCGTACGTAGTAGGTGTCGAGCGACTCCTGCAGGTCGAGGTCGGCGGTGCTGCGCGACGTCACCTGCCAGTAACCCGTAAGTCCGGGAGGGACCGAGGTCCTAAGGTCACGGAACTCGGGGGCGAAACCCTCGAGGTGGTAGTACGGGAACGGCCTGGGGCCAACGAAGCTCATCTGACCAAGGAAGATGTTCCAAAGTTGCGGCAACTCGTCAAGGCTAGTGCGCCGCAGCAGTTTGCCGACCACCGGGAGGATGCGCGGGTCGTTGCTCAGCTTGAAATGCCTAAGCCATTCGGCTTGCGCCTCCGGGTGCGTGGCGAGGTAGCGCTGCAAGTACGCGTCCGCGTCTTTGCGCATGGTGCGGATCTTCCACACCCTGATGGACTTGCCGTCGAGTCCCTCACGCACTTGGTAGTAGAAGGGGTTGCCGCGGTCAACAAGCAGCACGCCGAGCGCTCCAAGGCCGACCAACAGCGCTCCCACGATGCCGGCTGGCACGAGGATCAGGATGTCAATCAGGCGCTTGGCAATGCGGTTGTGGCGCATGAGGAGGTTCTGCTTGTTGTAGATCGCCACGACGCCACCGACGTCGCGCGCGCCCACGCCGGCGCTCGAGAGACCGAAAGTGTTCGGCACGACCAGCACGTGCGGGTAGACCCTGCCGTACTGCTGCATGAGCTGCGAGAGCCGCTGCGGCCCGATGCCTGGCATGGCCACCATGGCGTACGAGGCGTGCCAACTGGCCTGCATGTCGGCAGCGTCGGCCAACGTGCCGACCACCGGCACACCGTGGATGGCAGTACCGTGCTTGGCGGGGTCATCATCGAAGCAGGCGATGACCTTGAAGCCTATACCCGGCAACCGCTTCGTGCGCTCCACCAGGAGCTCGGCGGTCTTACCCGCGCCCAAGATGACGGTCGGTACGCCCCACCAAGGCTTACGGGCGAGGAGGTGCCTGACCAACGCGCGCGCCAGCGGGACACTGCACACCATGAAGAACCAAGTGAGCAACCAGGCGCCCCGCGAGGCGCTGCCGGCGCGGCCCAGGAGGAACAGCACGACAACCGCGGTGCCCATGATGGCGGAGACGAACAAAGTGGTGCGGCGCAGCTCCTGAACGACGCTGAGACCAGCGGCCGGGTAGAGGGACATGAACATGAAGCCCGCAAGGAGCACCGGGACTGCGAACACCAAGGGAACGGCCGCAGCCAGCCCGGCTAGGGGTTGGACGGCATGCCAGATGGCGGCACCAGCCACCACCGAGAGCATGAGCGCAGTGGCGTCGGTGGCCAGCAGCAGGCCTCGCGTGAGCCACAGGCTTGGGCGCTGGTTACGACCGGCTCCCGCCTCAACTTGCTTGGAGGCCCGTTCCGCCCCAAATGGAACAGCCCTGAACCGCGTTTCACTAGCCATTGTTCCCCCCTGCACAAAAGCCAGCAGCCACACTGCCACTAGCTCTTACAAGCAGACACGTCCGGTGCCGACTTGCCTACGGACACTTGCGAACCTACCTGCCGAGTTGTCTTGGACGCAGCATACGACTCGCTGACGGGTAAGTCATCCTGCATCGGTCATGAGAGATCGCTCTGTGAGGACGTACAGTTGGGCATGCCAGAACCCACACTGACCGTGAGCGACCTTGGCGGGCTGCGCGTCGCCGAAGTGAATGGCGCCGGGTTCGTATTGAGCAGTGAGCTGGCGGCTGTTGACATAGTGGGGAACGCCGCCTTCCAGGAGGTCGACGGCGTTCTGTTGCGCGCCGAGCAGTTGGCGCCGGAGTTCTTCGACCTCTCTAGCCAACTGGCGGGCGACGTCCTACAGAAATTCAGCAACTACCGGGTGCGCCTGGCGGTGATCGGCGACTTGGCGACGACTAGCCCGAGCCTGCGGGCGTTCATCACCGAAAGCAACCAGGGTAAGCAGGTGGCGTTCCTTCCCGATAGGGCGGCGGCGTTGGTGTGGCTTAAGCAGGGGAGGTAGGGGCTGCGGCGCTGCAAGGTGTCACCCACTTCCGTCATGGGAGGGTGACAGATAGTTTGTGTTTTGGGTGGGTCGGAGTGGATCTTCCTCTTGTATTCCACTCAGGAAGGTCATCTACCCACCAAGGCCATCGAGTCCCTCAACTATCAACTGCACAGGATCATCAGAAACCGCGGACACTTCCCCAACGGCCAGGCCGCCGAACAATCTATTGTGGCTGGCGATCTGCAACATCGGGGACAAGCGCGCTAGGGAGGGCGAGCATGAGAGGCGCAAGAGGCCCGAAGGAGCACCCTGAAGCCACCCAGCCAGCAAACTAAAATATGGCACCACCAACACCAACTGGAAGCAAGCCCTCGCCTACCCCACTTGATGCCTCTCGGCCCGCGGAAGCCTTAGTCCGAGCGAGAGAATCAACTCGCACCTCCAAATAGGTCGACCCAACCCCAAACACAAACAACTTGACAGGCTCGCTTTGCCCAGCCGCAGCCGCTCCCGCTCCGCCTCTTTAGTGGGCCGGAGCGCCTCTCGCGCTGGCGCCGGTTGCTGGCGCGGCCGCAGCTTAGGGCGGCTGGGCCGCGCTCGAGGAGCGCGCGCAAGCGGTAGAGGTGGCGAGCTTGACGCGCGCCGATTCTGGCATCTCAGGCAGAGCGCTGCTAGCGATGAAGTGGAAATCCTTAGGTAGACGCCGTAATCTCATGAGCGGAGGTTCCTCTCCCTGCAGGAATGGAACCTCCAATTTCTAGACAACGTCCCAACACAAACAGAACTCAAACAGCTTGCTCGTTAGTTATCAAGTTTCGGGATGGTGACCTTGTCCGCCTACGAAACGTGGCTGCAGATTGGGACTAGGTTAGGCAAACAGCCACAGAGTCGAGCGGGATCTCGCGCCAAATAGCGAAGATAGTCCCAGCAGCGGCGCGGCTTTGGAACAGGCCGACAGGACGGCACGCGTTTCACTACCCGATCGTGTGCAACAACCTCGTGTTGCGAGGAAAACGCACCCCAGATTCTGGGCGGCGGGCTTCGTATGACAACAGTCGGCCCGCCTTCCCCCGGTTCCCTCGTGCCTCAGTCCATAGCATTCACTTCTTGATTGAGTCCTAATTCATGTCTCTTACGAGACCGTGGCTCCTTGGCCTGCATTCCACCCGGCCACGAGTCAACCAATCAGTTTTCAGTACTGAGGCTGGGGCTCTTGACAAAACGCGCAAGCGCCCATAATCTTTCTGCACAGACAGACGTCTACAGAGGTATACATGCAAGCGCAGCACTCTCTAGGCAAGCCCTAGCCGCGGAGGACATATGGAGTTCGAGCTCGACCGGGCCGGTCCCCTACCGCTCTACCAGCAGATCGAAAGCTGGATGCGGCAGCACATCTTGCTAGGAAATTGGCCCGAGCACTCCCAGATTCCGGCGGAGGACCGCCTGGCTGAGCAGTTGGCCGTGAACCGTGGGACACTTCGTAAGGCCATCACGGCGCTGATCAGCGAGGGGCTGTTGTCGCGCGTACATGGAAAAGGGACCTTCGTCACCCCCTCACGGCTCGAGCAGCCGTTAGCCGATTCGCTCATCACCTTCTCCGAGAGCCTGTTGGAACGCAACATCCCCTACCAAACCAAGGTCCGCGGCGCCCGCGTGACCCGCGCCGACACCCGCGTTGCGTCGCTCCTCGGGTTGACCGTAGGAACTGAGGTTTTTCACCTTGAGCGGGTTCGCTACGTCAACGGGCAGCCGGTGGTCATCCTGAACAACCACGTCGTGTACTCGCAGTGCGAGGGCATCGAGCGAACGAATTTCGAAGAGGCGCGCTTGTTCGACGTGCTGGAGAAGGACTACGGCTTGACCATCGACTGGGGCCAACGGACCTTCGAAGCGACCGCAGCCTCCTCAGAGGCTGCCGAACTCCTGGAGGTTCCATCAGGTGCGCCAGTCATGTACGTCCAGCAGTTGTCCTACCTGAAAGGCAGTTCGCCCATCGAGCTCTCCGACCTGTGGTTCCGCGGTGACCAGTTCCGACTCTCCGCTCAAGTCAAGCGCATGCGCCTAACGGGCAACCTGCGCGAAATCCTCGTGAAGAATGGCTAACCTGGCAGCGCAACCCGTGTCGGGGATGGCGAAGGTCTGGTCGCGTTTGAAGGCTATCGCGTCGGCGCGCGAGACCGGGGTGCTGCTCGCGCTGATTGTCCTCTGCGTCATTCTCGCGCTCAGCAATCCGAACTTCCTGACAGTTCGCAACCTCTTGAACGTTGGGCGGCAGGTGTCCCTTCTCGGGATCATGGCGATCGGGATGACGTTCGTCTTGATCACGCGGGAAGTCGACTTGTCGGTCGGATCCATCTACGCAGTCGCCGGGTTGGCCACCGGGATGCTCATCGTATCGGGCTGGCCGCTGCTGCCCTCGCTCGCCGTAGGCCTCGTGGCGGGCGCGGGTATCGGGTTCGTGAACGGCTGGCTCTCCACCTTCGGCCGTCTCCCCTCGTTCATCTCCACCCTCGGCATGCTCAGTGTTGCTCGCGGCGGTGCGCTACTGATGACCAACGGGCAGCCGGTCACGGTCAACGAGAGCCAGGGCGCCGCTCCAGCCGTTGTGAAGGGGTTCTACTTCCTGGGCCAGGGCCAACTGCTCGGCATCCCGATGCAGCTCGTCTTCTTCGTAATATTCGCGGTCTTGTTCTGGCTCGTCCTCTCGCACTCAACCTTCGGCTTCCGGGTGTACGCAGTAGGCGGCAGCGACAAGGCGGCTCGGCTCTCGGGCATCCAGGTGTTCGGGACCAAGATCTGGGCCTTCGTAATCATGGGGGCACTCAGCGCCGTCGCCGGCATACTCAGCCTGGCTTTCCTCCCCAGCGGACAGGCTGGTCGGACCGGCGTGGGCCTCGAACTTGACGTTATCGCGGCAGCCATCGTCGGCGGCGCTTCACTTTCGGGCGGCGAAGGCACCATCCTCGGGACGGTGCTCGGCGTACTGATAATCGGGGTCCTTCGCAACGGCTTAGTGCTACTGGGCATCTCGCCCTTCTGGCAGACGACGATCATCGGTGCCGTAATCATCCTCGCCGTTGGCATAGACAAGTGGACGAGGCGCAGCCCCGCCGCATGAACTTTTTCGCCCTTACAGGGAGGTGATCAAGACCGCGACACGTGCTCCAGGCATCCTGCAACCCATGCTCTTCAAGCCGTCACACACTCCGAGGAGGAATCACATGCAGAACAAGGTGAGATCGCTCGCGCTGACCATCCTGGCGCTCATCGTAGGCCTGTCCCTTGCGCAAGTCGCTGGCTTCCAGTTGAGTCAGCGGATAAAGGACCGGATGGCGGCCGGAGAGAAGCCAGTCATCCGCGTCTCGTACCACGACGTAAGCAACGAGTTCGCCCCGTTCATCAAGGCGGGGGTCGAACGGGCCGCCAAGGAACTTAACGTAGACGCCGTCATGGTGGGGCCGGTCGGAGCCGCCGCGGACCAGCAAGTGGCCGAGCTTGAGAACCTCATTCAAGCTGGCGTCGACGGGCTCGCGGTCTCCTCTTCTAGCACTGACGCCCTAGCGCCCGTCATCAACCGCGCCATCGCCATGGGCATCCCGGTAGTCACCTACAACACGGACAACCCATCCTCCGACCGACTTGCCTTCGCGGGGCAGGACCTGGTCCAGTCCGGTCGAGAAGCCGGCGAGTTGATGGCCCAGGTGCTTGGCGGCAAAGGTAACGTTCTCATCACGACACTCGACGCGGCCGCGCAGTGGTCGCTGGACCGCGAGTCGGGTGCACGCGAGGCGTTGGCGAACTATCCGGACATCAAAGTGGTTTCAACCATAAACACTGGAACGGAACCCCAGCAGATCTACGCCACCATCGAGAACGCCATGCTAGCGAACCCCGATGTCAACGGCATCCTCTCCCTGGAGTGCTGCTCCACACCTGCCGCGGGTGAGTACGTGAAGCGGAACAACCTCGGTGCCCAGGTCAAGGTCGTGGGCTTCGACCTGCTCCCCGCGACGGTGGCGCTTGTACAAGAGGGCATCGTCGCTGCCACCATCGACCAGAACCCGGAACAACAGGGTTTCGAGGCGGTCCGCATGCTGGTTGACGCCCTACACGGCAAGGCGGTCACCGACGTAGACACCGGCGTGAAGGTCTACAACCCCGACAACATCCAAGAGTACCTGGACGCTACCGGGAACTGAGGTCCAGCTCTGGCCGAAGCGCCTGATCCTCTTCGGCCAGACCATCTCTCATGCCAGCGACTTTCGAGCTACAGGGCATCACCAAGCGGTTCGGGGGGACCGTCGCCCTTGGCCATATCTCCGTGGCGTTCCAGCGAGGTGAGGTGCACGCGGTCGTCGGTGAGAACGGCGCTGGCAAGAGCACCCTCATCAACATCCTGGCAGGCGAGATCCAGCCAGACTCCGGCACGATCCTGGTTCAGGGGAAGGCGGAGACCCTAGTAGACCCGCACGCTTCGCAACAACAGGGCATTAGCGTGGTCCACCAGGAACTAGCCCTTTGCCCCAACTTGAGCGTGGCGGAGAACATCGGCATGCGCGAGATCGCTCGGCGCTTCGCGCTAACGCCCATGGATCGGCGCGGCGCCGACGAGACGGCTCGTAAGGTCCTAGCACAACTCGGAGCGGAGCATGTCCGGCTCTCCACCCCCGTGAGCCGCCTATCTATCGCCGAACAACAGCTGGTGGAGATAGCGAAAGCAATCACGCTCGACGCTCGGCTGCTGATCCTCGACGAACCGAACTCAGCGCTGACCTACGAGGAGAGTAAGCAACTCTTCGACGTGGTGCGAGATCTTCGCGCGCGTGGCGTAGCCGTTCTTTACGTCTCGCACCGCCTCGAGGAGGTCCTCGAGCTGGCTGACACCATCACCGTCATGCGTGACGGTCAGGTCGTGACCACCATCCCGGCCGAAGGCGCGACGGTCGAACAACTAATCGGTCTTATGGTCGGACGGGAGATCGGAAGTCTGTACAGGCGACAAGGAGCTGGTTCCGCCCAGACGGTCCCTGCCCTAAGGGTCGACAACCTCTCGGACCCCGGGCTTCTAGATTCGGTGGCCTTCACCGTCAACAAGGGAGAAGTGCTAGGCATCGCTGGGCTGCCCGGTTGCGGCAAGGACGAACTCGTCGACTGCTTGTTCGGGTTGCGGGCGCATACGGGCGAGGTACGGGTGAACGGTGAGTTGGTCAAGATCACGACCCCCAAGCAGGCTATCGACAACGGCTTGGCGCTCATTCCAGCCGACCGCCGTGGCGCCGGCGGCTTGATGGTGATGGACATCCGTCAGAACATCGTGGCGGCCTGCCTTGACCGCGTGAGCCGCTACGGCTTCCTTCAGCGCACGGCCGTGGGGCGTATGGCCCGTGACTACATGACACGGCTCGACGTCCGGGCATCGGGCCCGAAACAGAGGATGGGAACCCTGTCCGGCGGGAACCAACAGAAGGTGATCCTTGCCCGCGGACTTGCTACCGAACCAGACGTGCTGCTACTTCATGAGCCTACGCGCGGGATTGACGTTGGAGCCAAGGCCGAGATCTACGGCATCCTCCAAGACATCGCACGCAAGGGCCGGGCTGCAGTCGTCGTCTCCTCTGAGATGCCCGAGCTAATCGGACAGTGCGACCGCATATTGGCCATGCACGACGGCAGGATAACTGGCGAGTTCACGCAGGAAGACGCGACCGAGGAGCTGATATTGGCTTGCGCCACGGGTCAAGCCACCCACCTTTCCACCGGAGGAGCAAGTACGTGAGCGCACAAGGAATCACAGTCGTTGGGAGCTTCGCAGTCGGGATGACGCTGCGCACGGGACGCATGCCGGTGTTCGGCGAGACCCTATTGGGGCGGGACTTCGACATGGGCCCGGGTGGAAAGGGCTCCAACCAGGCTGTCGCCGTGGCGCGCCTCGGCGGACGAGCGAGCTTCGTCGGCATCGTCGGAGACGACAAGCTGGCTGACATAGCGCTTGCCCTGTACCGCGACGAGGGGGTAAGCACGACCCATCTCGAACGCACGACTGAGCGGGCCACCGGCGCCGGGTTCATCATCTTGAGCGACGCGGGGGATAACGCCATCATCCTCGACATGGGCGCCAACGCCCTGATGGACGCGAAGTTCGTCGACCGCGCCCAGCAGCAAATCAGTAACAGCAAGGTAGTCATGGCGGTCCTCGAGATCCCTGTGGCTGCAGCCGCGCGGGCCATGGAGCTGGGACGCCAGCACCACGTGACCACGATTCTCAACCCGGCTCCTGCTCAACGACTGGCTCCGGAGATCTTTCAGTTCGTGGACGTGCTTACCCCCAACGAGTCTGAACTTCGCATTTTGCTCGGCCTTCCGCCAGACGATCCCAGCCCGACGCGCGAACTGGCGCAGCGTCTCATGAGCTTCGGGGTGGGCACGGTCGTCGTCACCATGGGCAGCGAGGGGGCTCTGATCCTGACGGGCGCTGAGACCCACGAGGTCCCTTCGGTGCCGGTCACGGTGGTCGATTCGACGGGCGCCGGGGACGCCTTCAATGCCGGGCTCGCGACGGCACTCTCCGAAGGCAGAGACCTCTTAGACGCCGTTCGCTTCGCCGTCTGTTGCGGCGCGCTGTCCTGTACGCAACTTGGGGTCATCCCATCGCTGGCGCGGCGGCCGGACGTGGATCGTCTGTACGAGGAGTATTTCAAATACGGGAGGATGCAATGAAACGCAACGGAATCTTGAACCTCGGGCTGTCACAAGCCATCGCTGGAATGGGCCACACCGACCTGATGATCGTCTGCGACGCCGGTTTCCCGATCCCCTCGGATGTTCCACGCGTAGACCTGGCGTTGGTGCAGGACGTTCCGGACCTAGCAACCGTGCTGAAGGCCATAGCGCAGGATTTCATCGTTGAGAGGGTGGTTTACGCAGCCGAAATGGGAGCCAACAACCCTCGGCTGCTTGAAAAGGTGCAGGAGGTCTTCGCGGGCGCCGACTTCGGAACGCTGCCGCATGAGGAGATCCTCGGCTCGGCTGCCCGCCAGGCCAAGGTCATCGTACGGACCGGAGCCTACGACCCGTGGGGCAACATCCTGCTCTACTCAGGGGTAGACGCCCCCAAATGGTTCTCCAAGGAGGGCACGATCGCGCCGGAGTACTACGCTCGCAAGATGAAGCAGTGATCGAAGCTTCCCAGTCACTGCACTGACCGACAGTACGAATGTGGGAGAGCCGACCGGGTCGGCAGGAAAGAGAGAGCATGGCCGCAACGAGCAAGACCCAGCCCAGCAGGACCGACGTCGCACGCCATATCCAGAACACCCTGATCGCCGCGAACGCTACGCGCGATCAGGTGGTGCAGCACGTCGAGACCTGCGCGGAGCACAGGTTCCACGCAGCGATGATCCCCATGTGTTGGGTACCGCTTACCAAGGAAATCCTTGCGGGGACCGGCGTCAGGGTCGCTACGTTCATCTGCATCGGCATGGGCAACGAGAGCGTGCACGGGAAGATCGCATTGGTGCGCGAATGTTGGGCGCTAGGTGCCGACGAGATCGATTACGAGCCGAACATGAGCTTCTTCGTTTCTGGGATGCACGAGGAGTTCAAGCACGAGGCCGCCAGGTTGGTCGAGGCGGCAGAGGGCCGGCCGCTCAAAGCGATGCTGGAGCTCGGTTACCTCAAGGAACTCGCAGAGCGAAAGACCGCCGTACGGTTGCTGGAGGAGGCGGGCGTGCCATGGATCAAGAACTCGAGCGGCGTCGGGCCGGGGTCGGAACCTGCTTCGACAGAGAACGTCCGGTTCCTGCGGGAGACCGTGAAGCCGACCACGCACGTGAAGGCATCTGGTGGCATCCGCACTTACGAGCAGGTCGTCGAGTTGCTGGCTGCCGGCGCTGAGCTGGTAGGGACCAGCGCGGGCACATCCATCGTCACCGGTGGTGACGAGCGTGGTGGGGGGTACTGACGGGGAGTGCTCGAGCAGTTCGGGTTGGGTTCGCCCGCGCCCGCGAACGGGCGGCGCAGCCCGAGTTACCAGCTGCGCATCCGGTCCACTAGCGGCCAGGAGCGCCTCGACCTGGCACGCAAGCGCCGAACGCGTTTGTTACTTGAATCTTTCCGAACCGCGAAGCACGGCTTCGACCTACGACTTTGCCGCCTAGTAGAGTCAAGGTTTGGAGGGTTTACAGGCAAGAATGAGCTTGACTTCAGCGTTTGGAATACTGCCACATGAGAGCAATGACCGCCAAGTGTTGTGCCGTGTGGATTCCGGGGAGTTGACACGCTGGGGAGCCCACTTCCCGCTCATTCCTTCAGAAGACTTGCTAACTTGGCAAGGTCGATACGGAGCTTCGGGTCATCGGCCCAGTAAGTGGCCCGATTCCTCCCGCTCACTGCCGGCTGGGTCCGACTCGATTTAGAGTTATTGGCTTGCTGATTCGATTTCCGCGCTTGGCCGCCGCGAGCTTGTCTCTTTTGCTTCCCGCGTTTCCCTTTTTTTTGACCTTTACGGCCTGAGCGCACCTGTTTGCTGGAGCTCACGTACCATGGGGTGCCGTCTGGATTAACGTACAAGTGGCGCACTCGGGAGTACACCTCGGACGTGGAGGGCGGCGTAGTTACGCCAGTCGCGATTTTCCCTGCCGGTACGGACGACTGCGCCAAGTCACGCAACCAAGCTCGATCCGGATCGATCTCGTCCATTTCCCCTCCCAATAATGCCGTCAGCTGCAAACATCAACGGAACCCAAGGGCTAGCTTCCTTCGTCACCGATACCCTACTGTCCTTCGGCGTCAGAGAGTGACGCAGGTTCCCGGGGAACCTTCCAACTCAACGGCCAGACAACTCAACTCTCTTGTACGCCCTCGGTCCGAAGCTCGCCACGCTCGGTGAAGTAGTGCTGCATTGACGGGTACGAGTCGACAGAGCTAGGCGAGGCCCGAATCCAACTGCGCATGTCCTGGAACTGGCGTCCGATCTCGCGGCGGATCGAGTCCTGAGGCACGCCAGCGGCCGTCCGGGCTGCCTTCAGTGCACGGGCCAGTTGTAGCCTGACGGTCTCTTCTCGCTCGGCGCTCATGGCTTCCGGGCTCTCATTGACCAGGTCCGCGAGCCAGTCCATGAAGCCCGCCTGTTACGCTCTCCCCATGCGTTACCTGCTCGCGCTTGTGGTCGTCTCGGCTGCCCTGTTCGCCGCCCTGACGGCCTTCGGGCGCAGCGTGCCGCGTGCGGAGGCTCCCGAACTGTTGGCGCTGGCCTACCCGACGACCTTGTACGTCGGTGAACGCGCGGCGCTCTACGGTGGGTTCTCGGTGCCCGCCGGCAAGTACGAGCTCGGCGCTTACGCGTGCGAGGCCGACGCCTGCCGCCGCCTGACCTGGCGCACGATCGACGGCCCACAGGAGAACTGGGGCGGGCTCGGCACCGTGAGCTTCGGCGAGGAGGCCCTTAACGCGCACGACACCAGCATCCGGGTGAAGATCTTCGAGCGCTCCACCCCGTACGCCGCCGTCGTGGCTAACTGGAGCGCACCCGTCAAGCTGCTACCGGCACCCTCAGCCGAGGTCGCCCCATGAGTCAGCGAGACGATCATGACGACCAGAAAGTGCACTCGGACACGAGCGCGGCGGCACAAGCGCTGACCGCCCGCCACGCCGGACGCCCCGCCGCCAAGTACTTGCGTGAGCTCGCCCTCGGCAGCGCGTTGCTGCTGGGTGCCGTCCTCCTCGCGCTCCGCTCCTCCGGCGCACCAGGCACGGTCGCGGCCTTGGCAGTGGCGGTGCCCGCCGCGCAAGGGTGCGACCTCGAGGCGCCCGCCCTGATCGATGCCAACGGTGCCACCACCCCGCTACCCGCCAGCGTGACCCTCTACTCGAACGTGTTCCTGCGCGTCCTCGCGTGCGGACCGGCTGGCCTTACGGTTCAGGCGACGGGTTCGACCGTGGAAGGCGTAGGGGCGCGCCTGGTCGTGGCTTGGCAGGGCACGACCTTGTACGACGAAGCCATCGACGGCGACCGCTCACTAAGTCTGCAAGTGCCGGGGGCCGGTTGGGTCGTGCTCGCGTTCGTGAACGACCGGCACGAACCACCCGCCGACCGGAACCTGCGGCTTACGGACATAACCCTGCGACCCACGGGAGCGCCATGACACGCAGCGAGGCCGGGGAGCCAGTCCGACCCGCGCCCAGCATCAGGGCGGCCTTCGCTTACGCCGTGGCTGCGGCGTTACCGCTCGCCTCGACCATCGAACCCTACGCTGCGGGCGCCCTGATACTGGCGCTCGCGCTGGTGGCGCCGCGCGTCAGGCGGTTGCCGCCGCGCGCTTGGTACCCGATCATCGGCTTCCTCGCCGCTGGCGGAGCGACCCTGCTGGTGGCGTGGCTGCAGCCGCTGCCGGCGCTGGCTGGCGCTGGCCACGACGCCGGACAGGGCCTGGTCGATTGGGCCTGGTGGCTCGGAGTGGCGGCCCTGCTGGCCATCGCTCTCGAACGCCTCGACGCAAGGCACGCCACCGCCGTTGGCCTCGGATCGGTGGCCGCCGCGATCGCCAACGCCGGCGTTGGCCTCTACCAGGTGGCGTGGCTGGGGCAGACGCAGTCGGTCGGCTTCACTTACCACCCGAACTTGGCTGCCGCGGCAGCGTTGGTTGCGCTTGGCGGCGTAGCCGTCGGGTGGCGGCCGCTCTGGCGCCGGGGTCTGTTCGGCCGGCTTGCACTCCTGGTCGGGTTGAGTGCTGCGCTGGTCGCGCTCGTCATTACGGGGAGCCGCTCCGGCATGGTCGGGCTCGCGGTGGGAGCTGTTTGGTGGCTGCTGTTGGTCCTGCCGCGCTTGCGCTTGCGGCCCCTGCTCGTGGCCGCCGCGGTGGTCGGGGTAATCGGCGCCGGAGCCCTCCTAGGTGACCGTTTGGCGCGTGGAGCGGCCAGCCCGAACATGCTCACCAACTCGGGGTTCGAGCAGGGCCTTACACCGTGGTCGTTGCAGAGCGCAGGCAAGCGCGAGGTCGTAGATGGCAGTCCAGCGGTACTGCTCAGCCGCGGCGCAACGACCGCCAACGTCCTGCTGACCTACGCACCGACCGTGCAGGTAGGGCCCGGAGAGGTCATGCGGTTCAGCATCGGTCTGCACCCAAGCGAGCCGGCGCCCGAGGTGGAGGAACGTATCGGCGTCGTAGTGGCCATCGACGCAGTCGACGACGACAGAGCCACCTTCGCGCGGCTCGGGGTCGACGGTTGGGCCCCGGCTGCCCAGGCCGTGCCCGGCGGCCGCCCGAAGCTGCCGCCGCCCGAAGCCGGGTGGTCGCGGGTCGAGGCTCAACTGCCGCCCGTGCCCGAGGGTGCAACCGGCCTGACGGTGACGCTGCTACCAAGCGGTCAGGGCACCGCACCGTTCGGCTGGATCGATTCGCTGCAACTGATGCGCTCGGCCGCCGCCACGAACACCGACGGGCCCGTCGAGTTCGTGGACGTAGCCCGAGGCGCCACCCGGAGTGCGGTGGATGAGGGCTACGTGCCCGGCCAAGGCCCGGGACTGTTCGGGTGGGCCCAACCGGCCGTCAGGCGCCTCGAGGTCTTCGCCAACGACCCAACCGGCGCCTCGGGCGGGCGCCTGGCCATGTGGCTGCTGGGCGTGGACCTGGCGCAGGCGCGGCCAGTGCTTGGTTACGGTCCGGGGTCGGAAGTGGAGTTGGCCGACACCTTCGCCACGAGTCGCATTGCCACCCCGCTCGACCACTTCCACTCGCTGTACGTGAAGGTACTGCTCGAGGGCGGGGTAGTGCTGCTGGGCGCGTTGCTAGTACTACTGGGTGGGTTGCTGGCAAGCCTCTCGCGCGCGGCGCTCGCCAGGCGGCAAGGGGCCCTGGCTGCGGCCGCCACGCTGGCGGCGCTAATGGCTCAGTCCGTGTTCGATCCGGTGCTCACGTTGGCGGGGGTTGCTGGGGGGTTATGGGTGGTGATGAGCGTGGCCCGGCCGCTTTCGGGCGAGATTTATGCGACGATGACCGAACCTGGAGGCTAGGTGACGAGAAGCGATCTCGAGCGAATAGTAGGCGAACGCGAGCATGCATTGCTCGAGTTCAAGGCCACGACTGGCCAACGTTCCGACGCCTGCAAGTCGGTAACGGCCATGCTAAACGGATCTGGCGGCAGGGTTTTGTTCGGCGTGACTCCCGAGGGCGTCATTACAGGGCAAGACGTGTCCGACCAGACCCTCGAGCAGCTTTCCACCTTTCTCTCTCGAATCGAGCCCACCGTCCTACCTGTTGTCGAGCGCATCGACTTGCCCAACGGCAAGGCGGTCATCTCGGTCTCGGTCGATAGGGGCCAATTGAAGCCCTACGAGTACGCTGGTGATGCGTACAAGAGGGTCGGCAATACCACTGTGAAAATGGGAGCCCACGAGAAGGATTTGATGCTTCTCGAGCGCATGCATGGCACTTCTCGCTGGGAAAACCAGCCAGCCTCTGGCTGGCAAGTGGGTGACCTCGATGAGGACGAAATCCTTAAGACCGTCAAAGAGGCCGTTCGGAGAGGCAGGCTTGAAGAGCCTGGAACCACTGACCCACAGGAAATCCTACGTCGGCTTGGGCTGCTGTCGCGCGAAGGGCAAGTGCTTCAGGCAGCAGTTGCGCTGTTCGGCAAGCGGAACCGTCTGCTACCCGACTTCCCCCAATTCCGCTTGCGGCTTGCGAGGTTTCGCGGGGTAGACCGCGATGAGTTCTTGGACAGCAAGGACCTGCATGGGAACGCCTTCCGTTTGCTCCAGGCCGCGCAAACCTTCCTCGTCGAGAATCTTCCAGTGGCCGCGCGAGTGACGCCTGGCATCTTCGAGCGGATCGACGACCCCATCTATCCACCAGAGGCCCTGCGCGAAGCGCTTGTGAATGCCTTCTGTCATCGAAACTATGCGATTGGCGGCGGGTCAGTCGGCGTGGCCATCTACGACGATAGGACCGAAGTTTCGTCTATTGGTGGACTTCACTTTGGGCTGACAATAGAAGACCTGCTCATGCCTCATGAATCGTTGCCATGGAATCCGCTCATTGCCCGGGTCTTCTACTTACGGGGGTTGTTCGAGCAGTGGGGTCGCGGAATCCAGAAGATCGTGGGGCTAATGGAGCGGGCTGGTTTGCCGGTCCCGGAGATATCAGCAGGAGGCGGAGCCGTAACCGTCAAGTTCATGGCTGGAGGATACGTGGCGCCAACGCGAGTGCCACACGACCTCAACGAGAGGCAGCGAGCGATTCTGGAAGCTCTTGCCCAAGGCGGCCGACTATCGCCAGCTGAGATCCTTAGGCTCTTGCCAGAAGAGTTTCGCTCTGAAGATAAGGCCCTCGAGTCGCGTCGCACCCGCGAGGCGTTGACCGAACTTCGCTCCATCGGCCTCGTTGGTCAACATGGACGTGGTGTTGGGTCGCGCTGGTACTTGAACCGGGAAAGGGGCGCTAGTTGAGCTGCAGGCTAAAGGAAGCCTCATCCGCTTCGGCCGGTGGGCTATTGGATTCAATGCATGTCCTATTCCCCGTAGCCTTGCCTCTTCCACAGCGTTGCGGCTCGTCCAGGACGCATTGTCTCTTCGCATGTCTTATTCCGTCTTATTCGTGTCCTATTCCGTCTTATTCGGGCCTTGCCCCACTGCCCCCACCCCTCGCGCCACCCCGACGTTCTCCTTGAACCATCCATACGTCTGCTCAATACCCTCCCGCAGCCCGATCTTCGCCGTCCACCCCAACGCGACCAACTTGCTCACGTCCATCAGCTTGCGGGGCGTGCCGTCTGGCTTGCTGCGGTCGTACTCGAAGGCGCCCTCGTAGCCCACCACGTCCGCGATCAGCTCCGCGAGTTCAGTGATGGTCACGTCCTCGCCCGTCCCCACGTTTATCGGCCCCTGCTCCGACACGTTCTCGAGCAGGAACAGGCAGGCGTCTGCCAGGTCGTTGGTGTGCAGGAACTCGCGCTTGGGCGTGCCGCTGCCCCATAGGGTCACGCTGGGTGCGCCCGACGCCTTGGCCTCGTGCACCTTGCGGATAAGCGCTGGCAGCACGTGGCTGCTGCTCAGGTCGAAGTTGTCGTGCGGCCCGTACAGGTTGGTGGGCATGGCGCTGATGAAGTCGTCACCGTGCTGCAGCCGGTAGGCGTCGCACAACTCGATTGCGGCGATTTTGGCCACGGCGTAGGCGCGGTTCGTCTCCTCGAGCGGGCCTGTGAGCAGGTACTCCTCGCGCAGCGGCTGCGGCGCCAGCTTGGGGTAGATGCAACTCGAGCCCAGGTTGAGGAGCTTGCGCACGCCGTGCCGGTGGGCGGAGCCGATGACGTTGGTGGCTATGGCCAGGTTGTCGTACAGGAAGTCCGCCGGGTAGGTGGAGTTGGCGAGGATGCCGCCCACCTTGGCGGCCGCCAACACGACGACCTCGGGGCGCTCGGTCCGGAAGAACGCCTCGACGGCGGCCTGGTCGCGCAGGTCGAGCTCGGCCGAGGTACGCAGCACGAGGTTGTCGAACCCAGCCTGCCGCAGGCGCCGCACGATGGCGCTGCCCACCAGACCGCGGTGGCCGGCAACGTAGATGCGTGTGCCGGGGCTCAGCACCTGCCCCACGTCAGGCACCCGCTAACCCGCGTGGCGCTACCTTGTGACCGGCGCGCTTGAGGGTCAACTCCTGCCGGGCCAGTTCCAGGTCGTGCTCCACCATGCGGGTCACGAGCTGGTCGATGGTGACCTTGGGTTCCCAGCCGAGCACGGCGCGGGCCTTAGCGGCGTCGCCGCGCAGGTGCTCAACCTCGGCGGGCCGGTAGTAGCGCGGGTCGATCTGCACGTGCTCCTGCCAGTCAAGGCCCAGGTAACCGAAGACCATCTCCACGAACTCACGCACGGAGTGGCTGTGGCCGGTGGCTATCACGTAGTCGTCGGGCTGGTCCTGCTGGAGGATGAGCCACATGGCCTCCACGTAGTCCTGAGCGTGGCCCCAGTCGCGCCGAGCGTCAAGGTTCCCCAGGTAGAGGTTGTCCTGCAGTCCGAGCTTGATGCGCGTGGCGGCCCGCGTGATCTTGCGCGTCACGAAGGTTTCGCCGCGGCGCTCGCTTTCGTGGTTGAACAAGATACCGTTGCTTGCATGCAGGGAGTACGACTCGCGGTAGTTGACGACCAGGTGGTGCGCCATCACCTTGGCGGCCGCGTACGGGCTCTTCGGGTAGAAGGGCGTGGACTCGGACTGCGGCGGTGGGCTGCCGCCGAACATCTCGCTGGTCCCGGCCTGGTAGTAACGGGGCCTCAGGCCAGTGCGCTCCTGGTAGTCGCGCATGGCCTCCAGGAGGCGCAGGGCACCGAGGCCATCGGCGTCTGCCGTGTACTCGGGCTGCATGAAGCTCACGGCCACGTGCGATTGGGCGCCCAGGTTGTAGACCTCAATGGGTTGCACTTCCTCGACAATGCGGCGGAGACCGGGGCCATCGGCCAGGTCGCCATAGTGCAGGAAGAGCCTAGCGTCGTGCGTGTGAGGGTCCTCGTAGAGGTGGTCGATACGGTCGGTGTTGAAGGTGCTCGAGCGGCGGATGATGCCGTGGACTTCGTAGCCCTTGTTCAGCAGAAGTTCCGTGAGGTACGAGCCGTCTTGGCCCGTGATTCCAGTGACTAGCGCGCGTTTCATTTATCCCCAAACCCACCCTTCGAGGAGCCGAATTGCCGGGCTCCGGTGTCATCAGACTGCTAGAACCTGCGCAACCCGACCAGTTGCATTGCGGCCAGAACCAGGAAGCGCGGGTTGTTGTAAAGGTACCGCTTCCACAAGCGCCGAGGCTCGACAGCTAGGCGGAAGAGCCACTCGAGCCCGCGCGCCTGCATCCAGGCGGGCGCCTGCTTGACCTGGCCAGCGTGGAATGCGAAGGCCGCCCCCACACCCAGCTGTACGAGCGGCAGCCGGTCCTTGTGCGCAGCCATCCAGCGCTCCTGTTTCGGGCAGCCCAAGCCGACGAACAAGATCCTGACGCCCGACGCCACTATGCCTTCTACCACCTGGTTATCTTCTTCGGCTGTTAGCTCGCGGAACGGGGGCGAGTAGGAATAGCGGACGTCTAACCCTGGGAAACGCCGCGCAAGCTCTGCTCTTAGCCCCGCGACCGCTTCGGGCGTGCCGCCGTAGAAGCCAACCGGCACGCCTTGGGCCGCGGCAGCTTCGCACACGTGAAGGGTGAGGGTAGGCCCGTAAACCCGCTCGGCCTCGGGTAGGCCGAGGCGCTTGAGCATGAACACCAGCGGCATGCCGTCGGATGTGACCATGTCGGCACTGTTCACGGTTGCCATGAAGTCCGGCGCGTCGTGGGCCACCATGGTCATGTGGACGTTGGCCACGCAGACGTAACGCGGGCGGTGCTGAGCGGCCCAGCCAACTATCCTCTCGACCGAGCTCTCGTACGTGCCGCCGTCAACGCGCATCCCGAGAACAGTGCGAGTCGGCGTCCCGGCCGCGCCACCGGGCCTACCCACATCAGATCTACCCATCAAGCCCCCCTAACGGCCGCTGCGCTCGGCGGCTGGCGAGACCCCGACGGCAGACCGCAATTGTTACACTCCGGCGAGTTAGTGGTGGATATGGGGGAAGCAGATGCGAAAACGCGTGCTAGTTACCGGTGGGGCCGGCTTTTTGGGCTCACACCTATGCGAAGTCTTGTTGGCCAAGGGTCACGAAGTCCTGTGTGTTGACAACTTCTACACCGGACAGAAGGACAACATCGTTCACCTGCTGGAACATCCGCATTTCGAGCTAATGCGGCACGACGTCACGTTCCCGCTGTACGTGGAGGTGGACGAGATCTACAACCTGGCGTGCCCAGCCAGCCCCATCCACTACCAGCGCGACCCGGTGCAGACGATCAAGACGTCGGTGCATGGGGCCATCAACATGCTGGGGTTGGCGAAGCGCACCAAGGCGAAGATCTTGCAGGCGAGCACCAGCGAAGTCTACGGCGACCCACAAGTGCACCCGCAGACCGAGGACTACTGGGGGCACGTGAACCCTATCGGGGTGCGAAGCTGCTACGACGAAGGCAAGCGGGCCGCGGAAACGCTCTTCTTCGACTACCACCGGCAGCACGGCCTGAAGATCAAGGTGGCCCGCATCTTCAACACCTACGGGCCGCGCATGCAGCCCAACGACGGCCGGGTGGTGTCCAACTTCATCGTTCAGGCGTTGAAGGGCGAGCCGATAACCATCTATGGCGATGGGCTGCAAACACGCTCCTTCTGTTACGTGGATGACCTGGTGGAGGGGTTAGTGAGGTTGATGGATACGCCGGATGAGGTAACTGGCCCGATCAACCTCGGCAACCCGGTAGAGTTCACCATGTTGGAGCTAGCAGAGTGTGTCAGGGAACTGGCCGATTCTCGCTCCGAAATCGTATTTGAGGCACTGCCCCAAGACGATCCGCGGCAGCGACAGCCTGACATCCGGAAGGCGGAGGCGGAGTTTGGCTGGCAGCCGGAGGTACAGCTCAGGCCGGGGCTCCAACGGACCGTCGAATACTTCGGGCGTGTGCTTCAAACCCCTACGGCCCAAGTAGCGGACTGAATACGAAGTGAGCACGGATTCACAGGTGGCAAATACGGGCGCTAGGCGCGCACGAGCCTTGGTAGGCAGGTGGGCAGGCACGGGCTTCTGGGCCATTGCAGATCAGGGTCTGTTCGCAGTATCGAATTTCGGTTTGAACGTCTTGCTGGCAAGATGGCTTGCTCCTATCGATTACGGAGCCTTCTCTGTGGCCTACACCATCTTTCTCTTGCTTGGCACGTTTCACACGGCGGTTCTAACGGAACCGATGCTCGTCTTCGGCCCTGGCAAGTACAGCGGCAGGCTCACGGCCTACCTTTCGGTGTTGCTACGTGGCCACTGGCTTTTCGGTGCTGCTACCGGTGCTTTGTTCACAGTTGCTGGCATTGGCTTCTTAGTGCTTGGTGACAGTCCGCTTACTCCGGCTCTGTTCGGGCTCGCCATTGCAAGCCCTTTCGTCCTGTTCCAGTGGCTAATGCGGCGCGCCTGCTACGTTAACCTGCAGCCTAGACTCGCTGCGATCGCCGGCGCCATCTACATGGTGGTTGTGGGCGCTGGCGCGCTGGCGCTCAATTATCAGCAGTGGCTAGGCCCGGCCACGGCCTTGGGGTTGATGGCCGTGGCGAGTCTGGTCTCTGCTCTGTGGCTGGTCAAGAAGCTCGCGATACGTGGGCGGCACGAAGCTGACCACGCGCTCGTCAAGGATGCGCTCGAAACCCATTGGCAGTACGGTCGGTGGGCGGTGGGCGCTGCTGGTCTCGGCTGGGCTGCAGGAAACGTCCCAAACCTCGCCTTGCCTACTCGTTACGGCCTAGAAGCCGTTGCCACGTTGCGCGCAGCCTTCAACTTCGTCATGCCCGTGTTGCAGGTATTCTCAGCGCTAGGAAGCGTGATGTTGCCAGCGCTCGTGCGCGCGCGCAAGGCCGGTACCTTAAGGAGAACCGCCCTCGCGGCCTGGGCTCTCTACTCGGTCCTGGCACTAGGGTACGGCTTGGTGCTCTTGCCTTTCGTTGAAACCTTGACGGCATTTGCATACGGTGACAATTTCCAGGGACTAACACCCATTACGATGGTATTGGCATTGCTCCCACTTACGGCCGCAGCAACGTCCGTTTTCGGTGGCGCGCTAAGGGCCTTAGAGCGACCTCGCGCTATCTTCTGGGCATATCTTGCTTCTGCCATCGTATCGATCTCTGGCGGTCTTGCATTGGTCTTGCTCTTTGGGGCCGTCGGGGCAGCAATTAGTATGGTACTTGCCTCCATAGTCACAGCCGCAGTTGCGCTTGTGCTCCTTCGTCGAAGCCTGGCTGTCCGGGCAGCGCCCGACCCTGCGACTGCAGGTGGAGTGTGAGAATCGTTCACATCCTGCTCGGTAAAGCGAACCCCGAGAGCATGAACGGGGTGAACAAAGTAGTTCACCACTTAGCCACCGAACAGGTGCGGGCTGGCCATGCAGTAGAGGTGTGGGGCCTCACTAATCAAGCGCAACGGCACCCTGACCGTGAGTACAACTACGAGCTACATTTGATTCCCGTAACTAGAGTACGGTTCTTGGCGTCCGCCAGCCTAGATTCACACCTGCGTTCTCTGCAACCCGGGAACTGGGTCCAGCTGCACTCCGTGTTCATCCCGGAATACTGGCATATCGCCAGACGGATACGAGCGAGCGGACTTAGGTTTGGCGTCACGCCCCATGGTGGTTATTCCAAACACGTCATTGCAAGAGGCCGACTGAAAAAGATGCTCTACTTGACAACGGTAGATATGGCCGTGCTACGGCGCGCAAGTCTGATTCACGCCATTGGGGCCACAGAGGTAAGCGACATAAGGCAGCTTGTGCCATCAGCAAATGTGGCACTAGTGCCGAACGGACAGCATTCGATTGATGTCGAAGAGAACCAGGGTGCAGCGCACGCGGCAGTTCGGCCCGTCTTTGCGTTCTGCGGCCGCCTTGCCATGCGGCACAAGGGGCTGGACCTCTTGCTCCAGGGCTTCCACGAGTACCTAACAGCAGGCGGCGAAGGAAGCCTTTGGCTCATTGGCGATGGACCCGACAGAGTAGAGCTTGAGAGCACCGTAGAAGAGCGCGGGCTGGGTCCCTCAGTAACGTTCTACGGGGCACGTTTCGGAACCGAGAAGCTGGGCCTGTTATGCGCCGCCGACGTATTCGTGCATACGTCGCGGTGGGACGGGATCCCCACCGCCGTGCTGGAAGCGGCAGCTCTTGGCTTGCCCCTCCTGATCAGCCGCGAAACCAACCTCGGCGATTCGGTCAGTGAACACAAAGCTGGTGTCGTGCTCGATGACAACACCCCACCAGGCATCGCCAAGGGCCTAAAGCAAGCCGCTGCCTGGTTGGCAGAAGGGATGGCAATGGAACTGCGACAGAACGCCAGAAAGATGGTTGCGGCCCGGTTCTCCTGGTCAGCCGTCTCCGAAGCGCTTGTGGACAATTACCAGGCTGCACTGACTTCCGAAGACGGCGGTCACCGGTGAATCTGCGACACTTCTTGCAGGACTTCTTCGGTCGCCTTCATGCCGAGGAAATCAAGTTCTGCGTCCTAAGGAACCACTCAGGGCTGCCCGATACAAACGTCGGTTCGGACATCGACCTGCTTGTCCAAGACAAGGACTTGGAGCGAGCCATACACTTACTTGCGTCACTTCCAGGCCTGTCGGTAACTGACCTTGCTAGCCGACCCTACGTGACTAGCGTCTTCATCCACAGTGTCGATCGCGCCTGCCTTCAAGTAGACTTGGTTAGCTCACTCAGCTGGCTCGGTGCAACCATTCTGTCCGTAGCCGACGTTCTCGATCGCGCAGTTCCGCACGAGCGCTGTGAATGGATACTCGTTCCTGATGTAACCGACGAGGCTATAGTTTCCTTCTTCTCAAGTTACCTTGTTGGTGGCTTCATTAAGAGTAGATATGCGCCGCAATACTCACCCATCTTCCATAGCGACCCCACGGCTGTTGAAGCTCGTATTGGTGACCGCATTTCATCGGCCCTGCTCCGGCGTGTAGTTCTTGAGGTCGGCCGCGGGAACGAGGCGGCGGCTCTTCGGGAGCTTTGGCCCGTACGCCGCTCTCTCTTGAGCAGGGCCCTTGCTCGACAACCCATAGGAACCGTGCTCCGGTTGTTGGAGCACTACTTCGCAGAACTCCGAGTGCATTTCAGCGGCACTAACATCTGCACGGCTGCGTTCTTCGGGCCAGACGGGACAGGCAAGAGTTCAGTTATAGAGGCACTGCAACCCCGATTATCGCATTGCAGCAAGATCATCCAGGTGCGCCACCTACGCCCGAGACTACCCGGTTTGGAGCGGTTAGCACCAGACCTAGCGCCGGTCGTTGACCCTCACGGGCAGCCGGAGAAGGGCAAAGTCAAATCTCACATTCAACTCATCCTTTGGCTCGTTGCCTACTGGTGGGATCGATTAATGCGGCGCAAGCGAAATGCAACGCTCCAAATCTACGACCGCTATTTCCATGACGTACTTGTTGATCCAAAGCGCTACCGGTACGGCGGATCACGGGCATTCGCCCGCCTGCTTTCAAGAGCCGTGCCGCGGCTCGACCTAGCAGTGTTTCTCGACGCGCCGCCCGAGGTGCCGCAGGCCCGCAAACAGGAGGTCTTGCCAGAGGAAACCGCTCGCCAGCGCCAAGCCTATCTGGACCTAGCGCGCACGCTGCCGAATGCACACGTGGTGGACGCAGCGCGCCCCTTGGAAGAGGTAGTGGCTGAGGCGGAAGCTATCGTATTGCGTTACATTGCGACGCGAACGGCGCGGCGGTTGGGACTGGATGAAGTTTGATGGTCACCGAGAATAGCGTTCTGCCGATTACGCTGGCCGAGCCAGCGAGTCGCGGAGATTTCCTCGCCTATCCGAGTAGGCTGCGTCCGAGGTGGATTTTGCCGACGGAAAAATGCTTGCGTCGCTCGAGCCTCCAACTCTACGTACCGCAGAGGCTCGGAGGGCATTTTCGCAAGCAACTCCTTGCGCGAGGAATCTTGCAAGGCGAGCCCGTGGCCGTCCCTGAGGCAGGTCGTTTGGCGGAATTGTTTGCTGGCGCGCTAGGTTGCAACGTTTGCCTGGCATTCTTGGTAGGAACACCCGGTGCATACCAGAAGGTAACAGCACGGGTGATGAATCCGCGAGGAGAGGTGCTGGCATATGCCAAGCTGGCGAGCCACCCACTGGCAGTATCCGCCCTGGACAATGAGCAGCGAACTCTCGAGAGGCTGGCGACAGTACCAACCCTCCGCCTCCAGGTCCCGCAGGTGCTAATGTGGCAGCGCCAAAACGGGGCAGCCGCATTGCTGCTGACGGCAGGCCCCGACAAACCCGGTTCGCAGCGACTTACAGCGGCACATCAAGACTTCTTAAGGTCGCTAAATGAGGCCTTTCAGGAGCAGCGACCGTTTTCCACGTCTGGGATCTGGCGGAGCATGAACCGACTTTATACGGAGTTGGGTCCATCGCTTTCGCGTCAATGGTGCGACCGCTACGAACGTGCGTTGGCGCTGCTCGAGCGCGACTTGGGTGAGACGACCGTTTCTTTGACCTTGGCGCATAGGGACTTCACGCCCTGGAACACTCGGCTAGCGAGTGATGGAACGCTGTTCGTGTTCGACTGGGAGTTCGCTGAAATGGGCTACCCATCTACTTACGATTCACTTCATTACATGAATATAGGGAGAGCCATATCTCACCGTCAAGCTAGAGCAGCCAATGGCCGAAGTCGATGGTTTGGGCGTCCTAGCCCGCTCCACCTCCATTACCTCGCGTACCTTATGGACGTTTCGCTGTTCTATCAAAGCGCACGGAGAAGCGTACCTCAGAAGGGCAACGACAAAGTGAGCGATTGGTGCGGATATCGGATTCACGAGTTGACGGAGAACTTGTCATGAAGTACCCGAAGATTTCGGTAATTACCCCTTCGTATAACCAAGGCGAGTTCTTGGAGGCGACGCTTAGGAGCGTCCACGAGCAAAATTACCCAAACTTGGAGCATATTGTAATTGACGGAGGTTCACACGACAATAGTGTTAGCATATTGGAGAAGTATTCCGAGCATCTTCATTATTGGGTAAGCGAACCAGACGAAGGCCAAACGGATGCTCTGATTAAGGGGTTTTCCCGAGCCACTGGGGAGATACTTTGCTGGCTCAACTCGGACGACGTTTTTGAACCTTCTACCCTTTATGAAGTGGCTGACTTCTTTATCAAAAATCGGGAGGCACAGGCAGTTTATGGAGATGCCACCTGGATTGATCGGGAAGGAAGGGCTATCAAGTCCAAGAAGGAGCACCCATTTCATCGCTTCATTTGGTTCTATGATTACAACTTTATTCCTCAACCTTCTACCTTTTGGCGGCGGGAGTTATATGAAGTAGTTGGAGGACTAGATTCGAGCTTTGATCTTGCGATGGATGCTGACTTGTGGATACGCTTTGCCGACCTAACCAGGCTGCATCATGTGCGGCGGCCTTGGTCGAGAATGCGTCTGTACCCAGAACAGAAGAACCAGCGCCTTCGTGCAAAGAGCAACCGAGAGGATTCGACTATTCGGCGTCGGTACATGGCAAATGAGCCAAAGATGCTCCGCAACGCCAAGAAGGTCGCCGCAAAAGCGCTTCGCATTGGATTAAAGACGCTATCTGGGTGTTATTGGTGAAGCGGCTCAAGGTATTGATCTCCGCCTACGCCTGCGAGCCCGGCAAGGGTTCCGAGCCAGGCGTGGGCTGGAACGTGGTGCGGGAAATGGCGAGGCACCACGACGTCTGTGTGCTGACCCGCGAGAACAACCGTTCGGCCATCGAAGACGAACTGGCTGGCACCCTGGTGCCCGGCTTGCGCTTCGCCTACTACGATCTGCCCCGCTGGGCGAGGTGGTGGAAGAAGGGCGGGCGCGGCGTCCAACTCTACTACTACCTGTGGCAACTGGGCGCCTACATCGTCGCGCGGCGGCTCCACCAGGAGATCGGCTTCAACCTGGTGCATCACGTCACCTTCGTGAAGTACTGGGCACCCAGCTTCGTTTCGCTGTTGCCTGTTCCCTTCGTGTGGGGGCCGGTAGGGGGCGGCGAGTCGGCGCCGAAGGCATTCTGCCAGGACTTCAGCGCGCAAGGTAAGCAGTATGAGCGATTGCGCGACTGGGCGCGCTGGCTGGGGGAGCACGACCCCGTCGTGCGCCTCACTGCCCGTCGCAGTCGTGTGGCCCTGGCGACGACGGAGGACACCGCCGAGCGTTTACGGGTCATGGGCGTGCGGGAGGTGCATACACTTTCTCAAGTGGGGTTCCGCCGACAGGAGTTGACGGGGATGGACCGGCTTTCAGCGAGTGGCGGCCCCATTGCCCGCTTCGTCAGCGTGGGCAACCTCCTCCACTGGAAGGGTTTTCATCTTGGGCTGCGTGCCTTCGCCGAAGCGGGGCTGCAGGATGCCGAATACTGGGTGATTGGCGACGGACCCGAGCGCTTGAGTCTGGAATCCCTGGCCCGCTCACTTGGAATTGCCGATTGTATTACCTTCTGGGGTCAGCTCTCGCGCCAGGATGCGTTGCGCAAGCTGGTGAAGTGCAGTGCCCTCGTCCACCCCAGCCTGCACGACTCTGGTGGCTTCGTCTGCCTTGAGGCGATGGCGGCGGGCAAGCCCGTCATCTGCCTCGATCTTGGCGGGCCAGCAGTTCAGGTGACGCCGGAAACGGGCATCAAGATCGCCGCTCGACACCCGGCGCAGGTGGTGAGCGACATGGCTGACGCGATGCGGCGGCTCGCCGAAGATGACGGCTTGCGGCAGCGTATGGGCGAGGCGGGTCGGCAGCGGGTACACGAAGAGTTCAGTTGGACTCGTCAGGGTGACAGGCTGAACGCCCACTACGTCGCGGCGACGGGGCCCATCGAACGATTGTCGAGTCCCCGCGCCTAAGAATGCCTTCTTCTACCGCCTATCATGCCAGGCAGGTGGCACAAGCAGTGTGGCAATTGCCTACCGATTGGTGCAGATATGACGCTAGATAAGCCTCGCACAGACAGACAGAGGGCGAGACTGCTTGGTGGTCTTGGTCTACTAGTTGTGTTGGTGGCAATCAGCATGTTATATGCACCACTCTGGAGCTTAGCAGCAGGGGTTGGGCTTTTCAGCGCTGGCCTAGCGCAGTACCTTAGTCGGGGTCATAGTGGGACCGTCAGCATCCGTTCTAACGGCCTTCTAGGGAAACTCTGGGTAGGCTTCTGGTTCATCACCGCTGCGAATCCTGGAATCGCTCTCCTCGCGAGACCAAACCTGTACTTGTGGAGCGTATTTTCGGTAGCTACTTCCGTAGCGTTCTTGGGTTTGTTGCTTGCTCTCCTCGCGCTTCGAAATCACAACCGTAAGTCCCGCCGTCGACAATCATTAGCACTGGTAAGCGCCTTTCTTATACTTCTAGTTGCGGCTTTGAGCTTAGCAACAACACCGCTAGTATTGGGTGATCGAATTCTTGCCGCTTGGGGCTCATATATCTCGCTTTCTTGCCAAGTGGTTTTCGTCCTCGGGATATTCCATGTTCAACGTGGAACTATCGCGCTTCTCCGAGGTTTAGCAACAGGACTTACGGCTGGCGTCACTTTGACCCTGGTCTTGTTGCTTATCAGTGGCGGGCTCGGTAGTGCTCGATTTGGAGATGTTGAGGTTCTACACCCCAACACCGTAGGCGCTTTGGCAGGCATAGGTCTAATTGTCGCACTAACTATCGGCAGGCATCTGAACCTCCCTACTCGGGCACTTAGCCTGTTGTTCTTCCCCATCGCCCTCGTTCTAAGCTTTAGCAAGACGTCCATAGTAGCTACGCTGTTTGCGGTAGCGATTTGGTTGCTCCTATCCAGTTACAGAGAGAGGCTCACTCGCAGCTTCCTCATCTTGGCTGCGGCATTTGGGCTTTGGGCTCTTGCAGGCAACTTCGTAATTGATAATCTATTCCAATACTTTGCCAACCAAGACCGAGCAATGTCACTATCAGGAAGAGTGGCATTGTGGGAGGAAACAGTGCGATTGTCAAGAGATAGACCTATTCTTGGCTTCGGATTCGCGACGTTTCCCGACGTCATTGCATCACGCTCCACCGGTCTCGATTGGAATGTAAACCGAATTGTCCACGCACACAACTCCTATCTGACTGTCCTGCTTGAGCAGGGACTTGTTGGGCTCGCGTTGCATGTTTGGTTCATACTCGTATGTGCGTTCTTCGTCTTTCGAATGTGGCGCCGCGATGGGCGCACGATTGAGGTGGTTTTTGCTGCCACGGTCTTAACTTTCTTGGTCGTACGTTCCTTCTCAGAAGGCTCACTTGCGCTACGAGGTGATTTTCTCTATCTTGCCGTGCTCAGCGCACTACTTGAGAGTAGGTGGCTCCAGCCAAGCAGCGAAAATGTATAGCCGTATTCTGCGCAATTGCCCACAACGCGGCGGCGAAGATCAGTTTGTCCTTGCCGAGGGTAGACGGCTGCCACCGTCCCGTTCACGACGGTGCGTCCGAGCGAAGAGTAGTGGGCAGGTATATCTCTCACTACCGCTCGAGTGCCTCGTGCCGAAGCAGAGCGACATTGAACTTGCCCCTGCGGCTCGGCTTGGCGCTAGGAGTTGAGGTAGAACGCGATTGAGCGTCGTACTCGTCCACAACTTCTACCAGCAACCCGGCGGCGAGGACGCGGTATTCGCCGCCGAAGGAGCGCTCTTGGAAGCGCACGGGCACGAGGTCGTGCGGAACACCGTACACAACGACGAGGTGGCCGGGCTGGGGAGGCTAGAGCTGGCCCGCAAAACGCTGTGGAATGACGAGAGCTACCGCAAATTTCGTGCTCTCTTCCGTGGGGCGCGACCGCAGGTGGTCCACGTCCACAACACCCTGCCGCTCATCTCCCCCGCCGTCTACTACGCCGCTCACGCCGAGGGCGCTGCCGTCGTTCAGACGCTACACAACTTTCGCTACTCCTGCGTGAACGGCCTCTTCTACCGCGACGGGCACGTGTGTGAGGACTGCCTTGGCAAGGCGGTACCGTGGCCCGGCGTGGTGCACGGCTGCTACCGCGGCAGCCGCGCTGCCAGCGCGGTAGTGGCTGGCATGCTGGGTTACCACAAGCTCCGCGGCACCTACGCGCACGAGGTGGATCAGTACATCGTTCTCAGCGAGTTCTCGCGGCAGAAGTATATCGAGATGGGCCTACCTGAGGAAAAGCTCTCGGTGAAGCCCAACTTCGTCGATTCAGACCCTGGTGCCGGCACTGGGACCGGCGGCTATGCGCTGTTCGTCGGTCGACTATCGCAGGAGAAGGGCATTGCCCCCTTGCTGGCAGCGTGGGAGCGGTTGGGCAGCCGCCTACCCCTGAAGGTGGTCGGTGACGGTCCGCAGGCCTCACTGGTCGAACTCGCTGCCTCGCAGTTGTCTGGAGTGGAGTGGCTGGGCCGCAAGCCGCGCGATGCCGTGCTCGCCCTTATGCAAGAAGCGATCCTGCTGGTCTTCCCATCAGTATGTTACGAGACGTTCGGGATGACGATCGTGGAAGCATTCGCCGCTGGCACACCGGTAGTGGCCAGTGACATCGGCACGATGTCATCGCTGGTCACGCACGGCCGCACGGGGCTGCACTTCGAGGCCGGGAACGCTGACGACCTGGTGGCCCAGGTCGAATGGGCGTTGGAGCATCCTGGGGAGCTGGCAGCCATGCGAGTGGCAGCTCGGGCCGAGTACGAGGAGAAGTACACCGCTGAGGTGAACTATCGGATGTTGATGGGGGTGTATGAGAGGGCGTTGGCAAGGCGCCGTTTGGACATGGGCAGCCCATGAGCCACTAGTGGTTGCTCCCACCCTGGTGAAGGCTAGCGTGATGTGACAGCTATTGCCCTTCTACTAAGAGCCCACGGACCCCTTGATAGAGTGAAATCAGGTCTTCTATGCCAAGATCAACAATTGGCTCGTACATGAACGCGTTGATGTGGATGTTGGAGCTTACCGTCAAGGCCGCTTTCTGCAGTAGGCGCGTAGTAGGAGCATCTCCCACGGTTTCTTGAAACTTAGCGACCATCTTGCCAAACTTGACTTCATCTCGACCCGTACGCGTTGCTACTATCGCACACTCTGGGCACTTTTCAACAATGTATCGCTCGGCTCCGAGCCGAATCGCTATCGATAGCAGCAACTTGTCCTCAAGGTTGAAGCCGGCCTGAATCACGGATTTGCATACCCTATCTGCTTCACGGCTGATGACATCTACGATTGAATCGACTCTCGAAGTATCAAGGTCTTTGTAGAAGACACTATTGAAGATCCGGAGGAACTCGCCCACCGTCCTTCCGGCTGTACCGTCACGCCAATGCAACATGTCACACAGCAGAACATAGTCTTCATGTTCTTTACCGCGCGTGTACTCCAGTAGGTTCCTCACGAATGGGATGGCCGCGCAGAGCGAGCGATCTGATTCTTCGACCTTACCCTTGATTTCGCCTCCAAAGCAGTCCTTTATGCCATGCACCTTAGCTAGTTGGATTGATGTTGTGTCATTGTCATAATCCCGCACCCTATTGGCTGCCAGACAATGCTCATACCGTACGAATCGGGTCATGCTCCTGAAGAGGTCGAAGTTGTGGGTCAGGATAAGGCTTCGGAAGTTCTCCACCGCCGTCAGGTCCTCAAGGTACTGCAAGATTGCATTCTTGTTCTTGTAGTCGAATGAATCTGCTGAGTCGTCGATCACAAAGAGCGTGGCTTCGTCCAACCCTCTCCGACGCTCTACTTCGAAAATGAGAACAAGCAAGTAGAGCGCCCGCATTTCTCCCCGACTGAGGGTGTCGATTTCGTTCTCGGCGTGTTCAACGGCATCTTGACCATCTCTAAAGACGAACTTCAAGCGGGCGGGCTCTTGGCCGAGCACCGCAGCTGCCTGGTTCTCAACCGCGAGTTCGAAGGGCAGGCCCGTGAACCGCTCGTTGTACAACTCGACTGCGGCACGCCAGCGGTCTACAGACTCGGCAGCCTCGCTCTCAATTGAGGCCATCTCGGAGCGGTGCGTCGAGTACATTTCCGCATACGACGTTGCCGACTTGCACGCCTTGACATGCCCGATCCATAGTTCCCTGCGGAACTCACTTCGCCTCTCTGGTTTCAGCCGCTCAATCAAGACATCCAGTTCGTGTGGCGAGAGCTGCTCCATCAAACCTATGAGCGCCTGCGACTGAGCGTTCTTTGTCAGTCTGGCCCTTAGGTTCTTGAGGGCGGGATCGTCCTCAACTGTCCTGTTCAGTTCGCGAAGCCTCGCATCTACCGCGACCTTGTCCAGAAGTTCCTCGTCCCCGTCGAATTGGACACGGTGTCCTGCAGAAAAGTAATGGTTCTTCGTCATCGAGTCAAACACTGCTTCAGCCCCATGAGGGTTGAAGCCGCCTCGCTTGTAAACCGTGCCTTCCTTTTCAAATAGCGCTAGGTATCTCTCGCTGAAATCTCGCGCACTTTTCTGGAACTCAGCACTGTCTATTACCTCAACGCTCTTCGGGTCGAAAATAGTTGAATACTTGAGGCCCTCGAGGTCGCTATCGCCTTCCTTCGCGACAATCTGCACAATGCACTCACCGAAGTCGCGGACGCCCCAATCTTCTACTATTCGAACCGCCAGGTCACTCTTCTTCACTCCCGAGACGGTCTGGAGTTCCTTGACGAGACGAGCCCTTAAGTCTTCCAGGTCCAACACGAGCTTGTCGTAGCGTGCCTTATGTTCCGGCGAAACCAAGACGTCTGTTGCCTTCGATTCCAGCGCAATGTCAATGTCGGCTTTTAGAACAAATATTGCGTTGGAGGAGATGTCGACACCATCAACCGTAACCTCCAGGCTTGCCTCTCGTCCGTATCTCTCCTCCCTCGGCTTTTCTCCGCGTGAATGGCCGTCTAGAGTCTTCGCGAACGAAGACTTCATGACTCCATTGGGTGCATAAATCGCGAACGCCCGTCCGAGGGGAATGTCTGGTAGGAAATCAAACGTGTGCGACAGCTCAGCAATACCGAGGCAGTTCTTCATCACCACTTCAAGACGACGCATAGGTAAATCCCCCCGCAACTCACACTCTCATGCTCTGGAAGGCTACCAGAGCTCACGTAGCTCGTGCTCGCCCCCTCCGGCTTCGTATCTACAACACGATCGGAGTCTCGCCCTCGCAGAGGTACAGGGCACCGGCACACCAGGGGGATCTGGCCGCCAGAGAACTCTCCGCAAATCGGGGTTGTGGCCCTAATGCTGTGCTTGGCAACGTACTCGTAGAGTTAGAACCAGAACTAGCTGCCAGGGACACCAGACCGGCAACTTGGCACACACTCACGCCTCGCGGTGCTGGACGTTACGCGCGCCGGCCCACTTCGACCCAGATAATGCCACCCGGCCCGACGCTTTCGCTGACTCGGGGTGACCCTCCTGCACTGATCCCCCCGCCGCAATGCGGTACTGTCACGGCCGGAGGCGAGAATGTCGCGATGAAGAGACAATGAGCGCGAAGTACTCTCGTGGTTCCACAAGAAGTATCCGAATCATGCAATCCTGTACGACCAGAGGCTTGAGGGCAGGCACAGCAACGTCCTCGGGCAAGTAGATGTGCTGGTGAGAGTCCAGGCGCCGGAGGTGGAACTCATCGGAGTATTCGACTGCAAGTACTTCAACCGCAGCGTCGACGTCACTGTGATCGACTCGCTCGTAGGCTTCATGGAGGACATTGGAGCCGAGTCCGGTGGGATTGTTACGTCGATGGGATTCTCTGAGTCCGCAGCAAACCGAGCGCTTAGTTCGAAACAGAAGATCGTTTCCTCCGTGTTTCGAGGGCCGGAGGCTCTCGTCGATGACTTCGCCCCCAGCCTTGATTTCTCGAATCCGAGGAACTCGATGTACCTGGCACTGCTGTAGCTAGATTCAACAAGCCGCCAAGATGGCCCCGCTTCGAGGTTTCGGGGGGGTCGGATGCTTCCAGCTTGTGTCAAGCAGCTTCGAGCCATTGCCAGCAGCGGGCGGTAAGGGCTGCGAGGCAGTGTTCGTTCTCGATGTCGGTGAGTCGCGCCGGGTAAGGGTTCAGTACGTTGGCAGGTCGTGTTCGGGCGGAGCAGTTGGCCTGGCGCAGGCTCCTCGGTCTCGGGGGTGCATCGCGGGTGGTAGGGGAGTAGGCTTCGTGCGTATTTTGAGGGGCGGTCTCAACCGGCGAGGACAACGCTTTGTCAGCACCAACCTGCAAGAATAGGGAATCGAACCAGACGAAGCTCCGGTTCAGCGTCCAGCAAGGCCTAAGCGTGTCCGGATAGTAGTCCAGGCCGTCATCGAAGTCCCCATGTCACGACGCCAAGCCATGCTCGCAAGCGACTCAGTTGTAAGCGTGCCCGCACTCGCGCCACTCAAGAAGGTGGAATTAACGGGCCACTCGATACTGCGGGGGCTAACCTTATTGAACTCGTCCTGACGGTCTTGGAGAACTCTGACATCAGGCGAGTCGTAGCAAATTGCTTGGCGTTGTTTGTCGTTGAGGCCGAAGGGGAAGCAAGGCGGGGTGAGAGCGAAGAGTTTGCACTTCGCTTCGCAGAGATGTTCGTTTACGGCCGACCGCAGGAGCCGGAGATGATCCTCCTACCTGGACACATTCAGTCACTGGGCATAGGAGGCACCGACGAGCAGGAAGACGAGAAGTGGTCGAAGCTCTTGAGCGCCTACTACAACCCTCCTGTTCGAAGAGTTGGCGAAGTGACAATTAGGCGCGTTCCATTCTCTTGGCGGTTTCAAGCCCTCAACGCAACGCCTGCCTGCTGACGTCGTAACGTCGGCGGCGCATTGGAGGCGTGCATGTCAGGACCGAACCGTCGTTGGGAGGGCCGCCGCTTCTCGGAGACCGAGCGGCTCCTAGCTTACCAGCGGATCCTCGAAGGGCGTTCGTACGTGGAGATCGCAGCCGAGCTCGACTGCTCCCCGAAGTTGCTCTACCGCCAATTCGGAGCGCAGAAGGAGCGCGCGCGGCGCACGTGCGTGACGCGCTCGCCGCTCGCATCACCGAGTCGCCGCAAGCATTACGGAACCCGCTGACATGGGATTAGGGCAACTGGATGAGCCACAACATCGACTTCACGGTCGATACCGGCGTGCAAATCTACTTCTGCGATCCCCACTCCCCAGAGCAGCGCGGCAGCAACGAGAACTCCACCGGCCTCCTGCGCAAGTACTTGCTACACGGCACCGACTTTACCACCACCGCCGCTGACCGCCAGCAAGAGGTCGAGGCGAGCCTCAACCGCAGGCCAAGAAGAACCCTTGCCTGGAGTTCACCCGCACAGGCTTGTGCTGTCACCGTTGCGATGACCGATTGAAGCCGCCCTCGTCACCGTTGCACGACCAAAGCACCCCGTGAACCCGTGCTACACTGGTTCACATGGCAACACGGAACATCACGCTCTCCTTGCCCGAAGATGTCGTGCGCCGCGCGAGAGTACTGGCCGCCCAGCAGGACACCTCGGTCTCGGCGCTCGTCGCCCAGCTCCTCGATCAGGCAACTGGGCAGGGTGCTGACTACGAGGCCATCTGGGCTGCGGAGGAACGGCTGATGACCGAAGGCATCGGCCTCGAAGTTGGCGCCATCACCTGGTCTCGCGCAGACGTACACGAACGGTGAATCTCGAGTTCGTCGACACGAACGTGCTTCTCTATGCGTACGACACCACGGCAGATAGGCGCCACGATGCTGCACGTCAACTCGTCATGCGGCTCGGGAGGTCCCGGTCGGGGGCGCTGAGTGTGCAGGTACTGCAGGAGTTCTACGTAAATGCCGTTCGCAAGATCGCCAAGCCACTCACAACCGCTGCGGCTCGCGGACGCGTGAAGGCGTTTGCTCTGTGGCCAACGCACGTTCCGCAAACCCCGGACATATTGGCGGCCATCGACCTCGCCGATTCTGCGCAAATCTCCTTCTGGGACGCCATGATTCTACGGTCGGCGTCGGAGATGGGCTGCACTACTCTCTGGACCGAAGACCTGAATGCCGGCCAGGTAGTCGCTGGCGTGCGTATCGTTGACCCGTTCGCGGAGTCCTAGTGAGGTTCCTGCTCCCGCTATAGTTGCGGCCATACAACTGACTTACGAGAGCCCCGACCGACAGCAAACCGTCAACAACCACATAGAGAGCTTCCGGCTCGCGTTCTGCGGTCTTATTGCGTTCCGCGGCGAACTCAACCCACAGGCGGATCCGTACGTCGTGCTGCTCGGTAAAGTCCAAGAAAGGCCGTAGGCTGAGGTCTAGCGCATCGGGTTATCATCACAGCCGGTACCTCAAACGCCATGAAGCTATTTGTAGGCCCGACCGACCATGACTGGTATACGTACCTGCGTAACCAACAGCGGGACGAGGTCAACTTCTGGTGGCCAAGCGGCCACCAAGCCTTCAGGGCACTAGAACCCGGAGAGCCATTCCTCTTCAAAGCCAAAGCGCCGCACGAGGCCATCATCG
>Ga0209941_1000635_pt1 | contig 37429 bp, 28 predicted proteins | sample ThiBiot_300_plan_FD_183945 | JGI IMG/M metagenome (GOLD analysis project Ga0209941, IMG submission 183945) | Wastewater bioreactor microbial communities from Cape Town, South Africa - Thiocy_solids_1 (SPAdes) | ecosystem: Engineered > Bioremediation > Thiocyanate > Unclassified | place: South...
GGGCGGCCACCGTGTCGCCAGAGTCAACGGCGCTCTCCAAGGCGCTACGCGCCAGAGGGTTCAAGTTCGTAGGCCCAACCACCATGCACGCCTTCATGCAGGCGGCAGGAGTGATCGACGTGCACCCATCAGGGAGGGAGCGCTGAAGACGCCCGCCAGTCGCGTTCAGCTGCCCCGGACGCTGTTCTGATAGTGTCGCCCCATGAGATCAGGAATTTCGGGGGGCGTCGTGATAGAAGGCGTGACGGGAGTAGTTAAGGGTGCCGCGGCCAAGGGCGCGCCAACACTGGTGATGAGGCGCCTGCTACTTACCCTGGTGGCGATCTGCACCTGCGCGTACGGCGCTGCCGCTTTCGCTCAAGGCGGCGCGGGCGAACCAGAAGAAACCTTCGCGGAAGGCCAGTTCGCGGCGGTGGAGCGCGACCTGGCTGACGAAGCCGCACCAGCCGTCTTCGCGGTTGGCCTCTCAGCTGGCTTCCCCGCCTACCAGACGGTCGCGCTGAACGTCTCGCTTCAAGCGCAGTTCGTCGGCGCGCAACTCAAGGGAAGCTGGACCCCCGCCGGCGTGTACTTGGGCGGCCAACTGCGCGCCTACCCGCCCATCCCTGTGCCGATCCCCCTGTACGTTGGCGTGGGCGGCGGCATCTACGGCCCGTTCGCGAGTTACCACTTCGCGGTCGGCACCCACGTGCCGCTTGGGACTGCCCTACGCCTCGACCTCGAAGGGGGAGTGGCGAACGTGCCGCAACTGGATAAGCGCGGCTGGGTGCCCCACCTCGCCGCAGGCATCAGTTACGCCTTCCCCGTCGAGCTGTCGGCAGCCACGGGCCCAGCCTCGGCCACCGTCGGCGGCTCCGCACCGCAGCCCGTGGCGCGCTGCGAGGCCCCAACCGAACCTGACCGCGAGCAGATCCCCGGCGTCATCGATGACATGGTCGACGACTTCATCCTCAGCGCACGAGCGACCTACGGCAGTGTCTACACGGGCCTCAACTACGGTTACAAGATCGGCAGCGTGCGCATCTCTGGCAAGACGGCCAACGTCAGCGTCAACTACTCGGGCAGCGTCACCGAGATCCTCACCGGAACCAGCCACAGCGCATCGGGCGCGGCCAAAGTGCAGCTGACCTGGACCGGTTGCGCATGGGGTGGCGGCAGCATCGACTACTAACCGCCCGGCGCGCGGGGAGAGCCTCGCGCGTGACGCAAGTTGGTTGCTACTTCGCGCGGCTCACGGGCGCCAAGAGTGGCCGCCAGGATCATTTTCGCTAGCCACCACGCATCACTAAGCCAAGCGTTGTCCCTGGACGGTCAGCGCATTAGCGGCGAGCTCCACTTGTTCGTAACCGAACCGGGGCCAGGGTTGAGGTTCGTCGACTTCTGCTTGGAAGACTCTGCCGGTGAGCAATGGCTGGTCTGCCGCGGCGACACCGCCCCATTCACCACCATGCCTGTCGGAGAATCCCTACGGCTGGACGATCTTGGTGAGGGCATGTACGCCATCGTCGGCGAACTACACGATTTGTGCGGCGCACCCCGCATCCCCGTTGTCGAGTGCGACACCTCGACCACCGAGGTGTACGGCGCCGACTGAGCCTTCGTCGCGGGCACCTACGACGTCCTGACACCGGTCACGGTCGTCGAGTGTCGAACGCTTTAGAGCGGATCCCCCGGGCCCCCTCACCGCCGTGTTGACGGAGCCGTACTCCGAGGCCAAGGCGTGCAACGTAAGGCGGCAGGAGGCGGCGAGTGGTCGAGCGACTGGAACCTATCGATTGAGCGCAGGGCGCCAGCGGGACGCTGCGCACGGCAATCCTTCAACTCGTCTAGGAGGGTGTCGTCGACCAGTTACGGCCGCCCACGCGCGAGATGGACCTGCACGGGCTCGTCCAAGAGTTCTCTAAGCACCGGAGCCTCATCGAGTCGCGGAACCTGCGGCGCGGCAGGCTCCCATTCTACTTCACCCCGCAATACTGCACTGCGGCTGTACCCTACGCCCACACTCCTGCGTCGCGCAGGCGGAAGGCGACGACCTCGACGCGATGATTCTCGAGGTCGAGCAGCCTATGCGTCGAGGGTTGGACAAGCTCGAGGCGTTCGTGATCGAGCGGAGCATCAGGTTGGTGGAGAGGACGGCGAAGAAGAGGGCGGTTGGTTCCGGGACGTGATGGGAGGTCCCTCGGTGGTGAAATGCCCGTTGACGGTAGTGCTCTGAAAGCTTGAAGACACCCAACTCAACCAGCCGCGCAAGAGACCGACTCGACTGAACGACGCCTAGACCCGTTACCCATACCGCTCCATGCCGCGCTGCCGGTCGGCCACGGGCCAAGGATGTTCCCTTTGACAAGTAAATCAAATGGGTTTACATTGACGTACAGATTCTGAGCATACGTACGGGAGGAGCCGGGATGACCGTTGGAAGCAACCTTGGCCAGGTTCAGGCCTTCAATCGCCGCATCGTCCTGGAGATGATCCGGGTCCACGGCCCAATCTCTCGTGCAGAGATCACACGCAGGACGAGCCTGACGAGGCAGACCATCTCGAACATCGTTGCCGACCTCTCGCGCGCCAGGATGATTGTCGTGACTGGTCAACAGCGGCCAGAGGGTGGCGGGAAGCCATCCGATGAGCTTGAGATCAACCCATCTGGTGTCTATTCGGTTGGCGTGAACCTCTACCTAGATGAGCTGACAGGCGTGCTGCTTGACTTGGCCGGCACAATCCATCAGCGCGTTCACCGCCACATCAGCCTCCCAACACCTGAGGGTGCAGCACCCGTCATCAAAGAGGTAGTGAACAGCCTCCTGGCCGCCGAGGGCATCCAAGAGTCAGACCTGTGGGGCGCAGGCATCGGCCTACCCGGCCCGCTCAGCACGGTCTACCATCCCGAACAGACCGCGTTGTCGGCCTGGCGAGAAGCGGCCGTGGTCGAGGAGTTCCGGGAGATCCTCGGAGTACCAGTGTTCATCGAGAACAACGCCAACGCTGGCGCTATCGGCGAGCGCTGGTACGGCGCAGGGCAGCATGTCAAGAGCTTTGTCTACTTCTCCTTCGGCCTCTTCATCGGCGGTGGTGTCGTCCTCAACGCCCAGCTGTACACAGGCTCAGGCGGGTTCGCAGCAGAGTTCGGGGACGCTCCTACCTCGGTTTCTGGTGAAGGCGGTCGGTACAAATCCTTGAGCGAGGTGGCTTCCCCAGCGGTGCTGCTAGAACGACTGGAGGAGTCGGGCGAGCGCGGGGTCGAGGTCGAAGACCTCGCCGGCCTCTTCGAAAAACGGCATCCCCTAGTGCTCGAGTGGATGGCGGACGCAACCAGGCATATAGCCCCACTGATCACGACGTTGGAGTATGTGCTCGACCCTGAAGCTGTCGTCTTCGGTGGCCGGCTTCCGGAGCCTCTGCTTCGCGACTTCGTGGCACGACTGGGGGCCACACTGCCTGCGTTCCGTACGCAGAACAAACCCTACGAGCTGCAACTCCTCGTCAGCAAAGCTGGTGGCGACGCGGCCGCCTTGGGAGCAGCGACCCTTCCCCTCTACCAGACACTCGACCCCAACCCTTCTGGGTACCTGGGCACCCCAACGTCGTCGACGAAGACCAACGAATCTTCGATCCGCGAGCAGCTCCTGAACACGTGAGAGAAGTGGAGGTCGACGCACACACCGCAGGATTGCGCGCACGCACGCCCGTACGTGAAGCACGTCGGATGGAGGAAGTGAACGAGTCGTAGATTGATCCCACTCACCATAGCGATCACGGTCCTGACGATGGCCGCGTTGGGACTCGGTCAACCCGTCACGATCTGGCACTGGGAAACGCCACCAGCGCGGGTTGCGGCCATGGACGCTCTACTCAAGAAGTTCGCAGCGGACACCGGTTTGACCGCCGAACAGGTTCCAATCAACTTCGGTGACTACCAGACGAAGATCTTGGCCGCACTTGTGGCGAACCAGCTTCCCGAGATACTCATGGTGAACCCGCCCCAGGTACCTCTGCTTCTGGAGCGAGGCGCAATTATCCCTCTCGACGAGCTCGCTGCAGACCTCGATGCGAAGTATGGCATCCCTGCAGCACTCTCCGCCCCGTACAAGATCGACGGCACACAGTACGGCATCCCCGTCCTAGGGGTCTTCTGGCCCCTGACGTATCGCGCCGACCTCTACGAGTCAGCCGGTCTTGAGCCGCCAGCGACCTGGGACGAGCTCCGCCATGCTGCCGAAGCCCTCACAATCGACGAGAACGGTGACGGCAACCCTGAGGTCTACGGCATGTGCCTGCCGGTCTCGTCCAACGGCAACTACGGGAGTCAGGTCGTGTGGGCCTTCCTGCGAGCCAACGGCGGTGACATCGTCGAGGTCGTCGACGGCCAACAGAACATCGTCTTCGACTCTCCCGCAACTGTGGAGACGTACCGCTACCTGGCCGACCTGGCAAAGTTCTCTCCACCGGGCAAGGAGAACTTCGACTGGGGCGCGACCGAGCTGCTGATAAAGTCAGGCAAGTGCGCGAACGTCATGTACAACGGAGCTTGGATACGAGAGCTCGCAGAGAACGACCCCGAACTCCTAGCGAAGTACGCCATGAAACCCATGCCGGTCCCAGAAGGTGGTCAGGAAGCTCATACGGGCTACCCTCGTGCGTTGGTCGTCACACGGGCTGCTGAGCAGAACATGGACGACGTCACGGCGTTTCTGTCGTGGCTGTACCAGCCCGAGAACCATGCGGCTCTGCTCATGATGGAGCCGGGCCTGTTCATGCCCGTAACGCGAGCGACTGCCGAGTCAAATGCGTTCCTCAACGCCCCCGTGATCGCCGAGAACCGAGGGCTGGTCAGTGCTCAGGCGGCTATCGCCGATTCGGTGAGCATCATCGGTTTCACGGGCGCAACGCCGGCACCGAGCGCCTCACAACTGGAGAGCTCGTTCACGCTCGGCAAGGTCCTGCAGCGCATCGTCCTGGAAGGCATGTCGCCAGAGGCCGCGGTCACTTGGGGCGCCGACCAGTACAGGGACATCATCAGATAATAGGTCACGTTTGGGTGGGGCATGCCCCACCCGCCTCCTTCATGGGAAGTTGGAGCGATTGAGACGCATCTCACGTTGGCTCGAGAGAGACTCGTTCCTCGCGACCATTCTTGCGGGCCCCTCGGTGATCTGGATGGCTTTGATCGTCGCCTACCCAGTCCTGCTGGTCTTCTGGTTCAGCGTTCAAGACCAGGCGACGTTCACCAGCACCGGGTTCGTGGGGCTCAAGAACTATCTGTTCGTGCTGAAACGGGCCGACTTCTGGATGAGCGCGGTCCGTACAGTTGCATGGACCGCCATGAACATCGTGCTGATTGTTCCGATTGGCGTGCTCGTCGCGTTGCTGTTGAACAGTGACTTTCCCGGCAAGCGCTTGTTCCGCGCGTGGATGCTGCTTCCGTGGATGTTCCCAATCGTCGTGACAGTCTTGCTGTGGCAATGGATCCTCAACCCCGTAGCGGGGGCGTTGAACTACCTGCTACATGCGCTCAACGTCATCGACTCACCCTTGTCGTTCTTCCAGGACGGTACGTCGGCGATGCTCGTCGTCGTCTTCGTCAACGCGTGGCGCTGGACGCCGTTCATGGCGGTTGTCGCCCTCGCCGTGCTCCAGACGATCCCACCTGAGTACTACGAGGCCGCTCGCATCGATGGGGCCAACGGGTATCAGGTGTCACGCCACATCACGCTGCCCCTAATCTGGCCAGCCCTAGGGAATACCGTGTTCATCTTGCTGATCTGGTTGTTCAACATGTTCCCACCCTTGTGGCTCATGACAAAGGGCGGTCCAGTCGACTCTACGACGACCCTGTCGTTGCTAATCTACAAGCGGGGGTTTGAGCAGTTCAGGATGGGCGAGGCTTCTGCGATCTCGGTGCTGCTCCTGGTGCTCTTCGTCGTTCCCATGGCGCTCATCTACTTCAAGCGTATGCGAAGCATGACCAAGGAGTGATGGATGACCAGGCCCCGTAAGGCGCTTCGCCTCGTGCTGATCTACGCCACCCTGACGGTGCTCGTCGTCATCTACGGGTTCCCGCTCTTCTGGGCTCTGTCGACGTCCTTGAAGACGTTGCCGGAGATGATGGCGAGTGCGCCGACCCTGATTCCCCGCAACCTCACGTTCGCGCATTACTACGATGTAATATTGCGCTCGAACTTCTTTGTCTTCTTGAAGAACAGCCTGTATGTTGGCGCTGCTGCCACCGTTATCACGCTGATACTATCGATAGGTGCGGGGTACAGCATGAGCCGACTACGTTTCCGGGGGAAGCAAGCCTTCGGCCTTGGCATCATGGCGGTGTACCTGTTCCCAGGCATCCTCCTGGTGGTGCCGCTGTTTAAGGTGATGGCCTCCGCAGGTCTCTACGACAACCTGTGGAGCGTGATCCTCACACACGTCATGCTGGCGCTGCCGTTCGGCTCATGGACACTGCGGTCGTTCTTCGACACCGTGCCGGTCTCGCTCGAGGAAGCGGCGAGGATCGACGGTGCCAGTCGGCTCCGCACCCTGTGGCAGATCTACCTCCCCCTGATGCGACCTGGCCTGGCTACCGTCGCGATCTTCGCGTTCGTCGCCTCATGGAACGACTTCTTGTTCCCCGTCATCCTGCTGTCGTCGCCCGCCAACCAGACCATCCCGGTAGGCATCGCGGGCTGGACCTCCGCGTACTCGATTAACTGGGGGCAAGTCTCCGCCGTCTCGGTCCTGACGGTAGTCCCCGTCGTCGTGCTTTTCGCGTTCGTTGGGCGCTACTTCGTCGCGGGCATGTCGGCTGGTGCCGTGAAGGGCTGAGCGGCGTTAGCGCCTTCGACTCGCGGAAGTGATCCTGTACTCTCGGCCACACTCCATCACCAGGGTCTTGAGGGCTGGGTACAGCTCGGTCGCGCGCTGCCGAAAGACGTCGATGTCTGCTGTGTTGAACGCGAACATGTCGTAGTGACCAGGAACGAGCAGGGCAATCTCAGCCAAGTTGGTCACGCATAGCGCCTCCTCGATACTGAAGTTCCCTGGCGTTCCGAGGGAATGGCGACGCGCGTCGCGCCCGTTAACCGGTAAGAAGCAAGCGTCGAGTCGCTGAGGGCGCAGTGTTTCGACTAGTCCCGGGTACGGGATGGAGTCGCCGGAGTGATAGAGGGCGACTCCGTTCGAACGCAGGATGAAACCCAGGTACGGGTGCCCCAACCCGTCGACGACATCGAACTGTTCGTGAGCGCTAGGCACGGGCACGAGCTCTAGCCCCGGGAAGGCGAGGGCCACGTGCGCGTCGGCTGGGATGATTCGGTCTTCTGGGATGCCCCACTCCAGGACGTGGTTCAGGTGGGCTCGCGGCATTACGTAGCGAGCACGGGGCGAAGCCTCGAGGATGGCAGGAACGGTTTCAGGATCCATGTGGTCGGAGTGCTTGTGCGTACTAATCACGTAGTCGGCGTTCGAGACCTCATGGCTGCGCAGGGGAGCCTCGGTCATGCGGTCATGGGGCTTCGCCGTTCCTGCGTACTTCCTGGTGAGATGCTCTGACAAGTATGGGTCGATGTAGACCGTGACCAAGGGAGTCTTGAACGCGTAACCGCTCTGTCCGAGCCACCACACGGCGACCTCGTTCGGGCCAAGGCGGCTCTCGGTGATGCTCGCGAGTAGCTCTACGCCTTGCAGGTAGGGCCTCTTCGGGATGGGCTGCACGGTTCCTACCTTCTGCACGGTTGGTTACTCCCGGGGTCAGTTCCAGCCGTTGCCGTCTACGGGATCGGCAAGGGCGCCAGTACCTTGATAGGCCACACCTGCATAGCCACTATCAACGATCTTGTCGGTGATCGCGTTGACGGTTGCTCGTTGCCAGTGGCTGGCGTTGAGGACCGGCATGAACAGCCGACGTCGGTCACGGTACGCCTCCAATAGCTGGAGCTGTCGGCGTACGACCTCGTCGACGAGGCGCGGCGCTGTGCTCATGTCGTTCCCTTCGTCGCGTCGGTCCAGGTCGAGGCTGACGTCGGTGAGGCCGAAGAGCGCCGCGGCAACCCCTAGTGCGTCATCACGACTGATGCCGCGCACGCGATCGGCCAAGAAGCGTTGCCATGCCGATACGGACTGCAAGACGTGCCAGTACACGTACCCCAGCAGCGGCTGGACCACGTCGCAATACTCAGTGAGAGCCGCGTACTCTTGACCGCTCTCGAAGGCACCGATGGGCCCGACGGCGTTGGTACCGAAGCGGGCGGTCGGGAGCTCCGCCTTCACAGCATCGCGGAAACGGACCACCGATCGCGTAACGATCGCGGCTCGCAGGCTGAACCACCGCGTGAAGACTTCGGTTTCAGCGAGTGAGTCGAGGAACGGGGCGAGTCCCCCTATGCCAGCACGGCTGGTGAGGTCGCCGGGCCCCATGGTCTTGAGGGTAACGTTGGCGAGCTCGAGGGCTCGGCGGAGTTCCTGCTGACTCAAGCCACGCTCGCGCATCAGCGCACGGAACGCATCTCCACCGACTTCGAAAAGGCCAGCGATCGCAGCCGCATGCCTGTACCTGGCATGCGTCAGGCAGAAGCCGTCCGGACCGTACCGCCGGCTCAGGTGGCGGAGAGACCCTTCGATGATGTCGTCAGCTCTGCCTCCGGGGCTCGCCATCCTCCACTGCGATTCATGGCTGTCGTAGCCTCCCGCGACCATGTCGTCCGCGATGCCGACCATGGCTTCCTCCCCCACATCGAAGCCGTGACCCCACCAGGCGCCCACGAGCAGCCAACATTCGATCCCGAGGGACTTGACCAGAGCAACCGCGCGTCCCAGTGACACGTCGTGGTCGGCCGGGTTAAAACCTGTGCGCAAAAGGATGCAGTCCATACCCGCTTCGTCCACGAGACGGTGCGCGTAGTCCAGCGAGTTGACGACAGCCTCGGGTGCGGCGTAGACGCAGCGCTTCGGGAGAGCGCGGCTCACGTCATCAGCATCCCGGCTGTCACGTTGAGCGCCTGGCCGGTCATACCCGAAGACGAGGCGCTGGCGAGGAAGAGCGCAACGTTAGCGCACTCCTCTGCGGTCGCGAATCGCTTCATCGGCGACTCGGCTTCCCACTCCTCGCGAAGTGCGTCGAGGCCCAGGCCGCGTTCACTTGCCATCAACGACATCGCGCCGTTCAGTCGTGCCGTCATGACCGGTCCCGGACAAACGGCGTTGACGCGGATGTTGTGTCTCGCGACTTCGAGAGCGAGCGTCTGCGTAAGACCGTTGAGCGCCCACTTGCTGCATACGTACGGGGCCCTGTTCGCGACACCACGCCGCGCGACGTTGGAGGAGATGTTGACGATGGCCCCACCGCCCCGCCGCGACAAATGAGGTACGGACTCGCGACTACAAAGCATGGCGCCGGTGAGGTTGACTGCCAGCACACGCTCCCATGCCTCGAGATCGAGGTCGGCGACAGGTGCCACCTGCCCTACGACGCTCGCGTTGTTGACCAGGACGTCGAGACTGCCTAGCTCCGCAACGGTCTTAGCGACCATCTGCCGCACGTCAGCCTGGACAGAGACATCCGCTACAAGTGCGAGCGCCCGTCGGCCCAGTGCGCGCACCTCGCTGGCGACTAGGTCGAGGTCGGCGCTGTGTGGCCCGCACACTGCGACATCTGCCCCGTTCGCGGCGAAGGTTCGAGCGATCTCCCGTCCGATCCCAGTTCCGCCGCCCGTAATCAAAGCGACCTTGCCTGCCAGAATCATCGCGTGCCTCCAAGGGCCCTCTCGGCCGCCAGGTCCCGTCTGAGGAACTGGTAAACAGACAGCACTCGAGCGTAGCGCTCGTGGTTGTCAAGGTCTGGCAAGAATGGTTCGGTCCTGGGGCTGGACACCTCTAGCGCCTCTTCCAAGGAACCCCAGAACCCGGTCGCGACACCGGCCAGCAGCCCGACACCCAAGGCACCCACTTCTTCCGATTGGTTCACGGCCACTGGGCGGCCGAGCGAGTCGGCGAGCATCTGTGCCCAGAAGCGACTACGCGCTCCGCCGCCGAGCAACTGGACCGTGTCGACCGAAGCGGGCAGGCTCTCAAAGCAGTCAGCGATGGACAGGGCCACGCCTTCGTAGACTGACCGCAGAATGTCCGCACGCGTGTGACTGGCTCCAAGTCCCCATAACCGGCCCCGAGCAGTTGGTTCGTAGACGGGCGCACTCAGCCCAGTGCTGTTGAGGTACGGGTGGAACACGAGGCCGTTCGCACCCAGAGGAGACGTTCGCGCCATCTCCTCCATCTCCGCGAAGTCAGGCCGCTGCCCTCCCCTTACAGGCTGCATGAACTCACGCCAGAACCATGACAGTGCTAGTGTCCCCGTCTGGTTGGAGAGGGTGCGCGTCCAGCGCCGGCCAGGGATCAGGAAGCTCAACCCGACACCGTGAGGTTCGAAGACGGGGCTGGTCGTTGTGACGCTGTTGAGGCATGAGGTGCCCAGGATCACGGTTGCGGATCCGGGCGTGACAGCACCGGCGCCAGTGAGCATGGCGGTCACATCGGCAAGACCCGTTATGACGGGTGTCCCGGCAGTGAGCCCCGTAGCCTGGGCCGCAGTTGCCGTCACCCGCCCAACGATTTCCCCGGACGCGAGCACGGGAGCCAGTAGAGGCTTCATCTCCGGGATCCCTACTGCATTGAACAACTCCTGGGAGTAGCCTCGTGCTTCGACATCACCAGGGACATGGCTGGCGTCAGACTCGTCAGTGCCGATCTCACCTGTGAGCCGGAAGCGAATCCAGTCCTTGGAGAACAGGAGGTGCTGTGCTCGGTCGAGGGTTGCCGGCTCGTTGCGAGCGAGCCAGGTCATCACAGGCAGCGTGAAACCTGGCGCAGGCGCGTTACACGATTTGGCGAAGATCAAATCGAAGACGCCCTCACTGCGCCATTCGTTCACAAGGTCGGCGGCACGCCCATCGTTCCACAGGATCGCGGAACGCACGGGCTTGCCATCGGCACCGATGAGCCAGGCACCGCCCATGTTCCCGGACACGCCGATAGCACAAATTCCCGCGCCTGCGTCGGGAAGAGCCCACACCAGTTCACGTATGCACGCCGTTACGAGGTGCCAGACGTCGTCCATATCGAACTCGGCCCAGTTAGTCTGAGGTGAAGCGAAAGTGTTCGGACGACGTGCGACTGCCACCACGCGGGCGTCGTCGGCGAAGGCGACGGCCTTCACCACTGAGGTACCTACGTCCACTCCGACGAGCACGGCGCGAGGCGGTGGTCTTATGTCCATCCAATTTACATTCTATGTCCTTATCGTGGAAGATGTGTGGAACGCGGCCGCGCAGGCCGCGCTCGGGCCGCACGAAGGTAGCGCCGAACTGAGTTGTTCGAGAGGAGAAGTGACGTGAGGGTGACGTTGTTGGGCACTGGAGGGCCGCTGCGACATGACCGCGCCCGGCTCGGGATCTTGGTCGATGCCGAGGATTGTAGCCCCGTCCTGATCGACACGTGCGGCGGCTTCGAACTCGTCCAGCGACTCCATCACGCTGGCTATGCGATTGATGACCTGACGGATGTCATAGTCACGCATCGCCACGGAGACCACATAGGAGGCTCCATGGCGCTACTGATGCAGGAGCGACCCCGGCGCTTCTACGGCCCGGCGGACGCGGTCAGCGCGGTCGAAGAGCTGGCGAAGGTGACGTTCCCTGAGCGGGGTCTGTCCCGTGAGGTCGCCCTCTCAGCGGTATTTCCCGGCGGCACCTACGAGGTCGGGGGCTTCTCGATCTCATTCTTCGAGGCCCAGCATCGTGTTCCAACGTACGCGGTTCGTATGCAGCTGAAGGACCGAGTCTTCGCTTACAGCTCCGACTCGCTGCCCTGTGCAGCCGTTGTCGAATGCGCGACAGACGCCGACCTCTTCGTATGTGACGCTCTAGGCTCAACTGACGAAGGAGAGCACAGGCTCGCGCGCCTCCGAACTCTGATGCATCCTTCGGCGTATGAAGCTGGAGCGATGGCTGCACAGGCCAAGGTGAAGACCTTGGCCCTCGTTCACTTCGGCACTAATGCCGAGGCGGGGCGGATGATTGCCGATGCATCTATGAGCTTCAATGGCCGCATCCTCGCCCCCGATGACGGCGATAGCTTCCTGCTTGAGTGATCCTCCTCAGCGCCCACATGCGACTATCGTGAGCGAACGCCGCGCTGACAACGCGGATGCGGCACGGACGCGGCGCGAATAGGGCGCAGACGCATCGCTGCGCTTAGCGATAGGAGCACCAGTATGCCCACGCCCAACCAAGCCTCTGTCCAACGCGTCGGCATGGTGATCGGCCTCCGAGACGAAGCAGTCGACGAGTACCGGCGCCTCCACGCCGTCGACGAGCCAGGAGTCCGCGACCTGCTGCGCAAGCACCACATCACCAACTTCTCGATCTTCCTCCACCGCCTCCCCGATGGGCGCCTGTACGAGTTCGGCTACTACGAGTATCGCGGAAGCGACCTCGAAGTAGACCTGGCGGCCCTCGACGCGGAGCCGCGCAACCGAGTGTGGCTGGCGCGTTGTGATCCGATGCATTTGCCGCTGCCTGGACGGACATCGTGGAGCGTCATGGAACAGGTGTACTTGAACGAGTGACGGGAAGTCGCCTCTCAGACCTTCGTCCTGGGCAGCACGTCGGCTGGCTCGACCATGGTGCCAAGCGGAGCATCGGCAGTAGCGAGGCCGCGCTGATTCCGCCTTTGCATAGCCGCTAGCAGCAGCACAGCGTCCTCGAAGGCGCGCGCCATGGGGCCAGCCGTATCAAGGCTGCGCCTCGACCTTCAGGGCGGCGTCGCTAACGTTCCGCAAGTCCGATCAGCGCGCGTGGGCGCCGCACCTCACCGTCGGGCTTAGCTACGCCATCTCGGTCGAGCTGTCGGCGGCACAACGCCGGCCTCTGGCACGGTTGGCGAGGAGCCAGTGCCCGCGGCCTCGGGTTGCACCGCGCCAACCGAGCCGGACCGCGACCAGGTCCCGGACATCATCGCGGTCATGGTGGACGACTGGATCCTCAGCGCCCGCGCCACCTACGGCAGCGTCTACTCGGACCCGAACTACAAGTACTCGATAACGAGCTTCCGGCGCAGCGGCACCACGGCCAACGTGGCCGTCGCCTACTCGGGAAGCGTCCGAGAGATCCTGAGCGGCGCGCGGCAGAGCGCGTCGGGCGCGGCGCAAGTACGCCTCGTGGGGTCCGGGTTCGGCTGGGGAGTGACCAGCGTTGAGTACTGACGGGGGCGTCGCTTCAGGTCCGAGGGCGCCATGGAGGTCGGGACACCAGGGCCGAGGCGCTAGGGCTTCAGCCTGTCGCGGAGCATAGTTCACCCCCAGCGTATCTGCCAGGATGGATAATGGACGCCGCCGGGGCGGGGTATTACGAGCGCGAAATCAATCGAGCTCCGAGCGACGAGGAGCCGTGATGACGAAGGAGCGGGTGCGTTGAGTAGCGTGTTGCCTACCAGGGAGAACCAGTCGACCGAGAGGGTGAACCTTCGCTCGATTGTGAGCTTGCTGCTGCGAGGGGCCCCTATCGCCTTGGTCGTGGCGCTGTGCGCCGGCGTCGTGGCGTTCCTCCTAACACAGCGGATGGACCCCAGTTACCAGGCGTCCGCGAGCCTGCTGGCCTCCAGGCCGGCTAGCTCGTTCGGTAACGTCGACTTGATTACGCCTCCACCCGTCGATCCGCGTGTCTATCAGCGCGCGCTTCTCGAGGGAGATCTCGTCAAGACGGCCATGGAGCGACTCAGTGGCGGAGAGGTCGGCGAAGCACAGGTCATCGCCTTCAAACGTCGGATGCGGGTTTCGGTCGAGAATCAGGAGATCTCGAGCGTAATCACGGTCGAGATCACCGATACGGACCCGGTGCGCGCCGCCGACTATGCCAATGCCATCGCGAACGGCCTGATCGATTGGGATAGGAACCGGGCTCGGGAGATGGTCGCCAACAGCATCTCCGCCCTTGAGAGGTCGGTGACCCAACTTGACAGTGAGATCGCCGCTGCCGTCTCATCCGGCGATGCCGCCGAGGCTCAACGCTTGCAGGCGCTTGGCGCCACATTGCGCGAGCAGCGGGTGCGCGAACTGGAGGCAGCGCGTGCGCGTAGCGCCTCGGCGGTCATCGTTGGTCTGCTGGAGAACCTGAGCGTCGCCACGCCGCCGATCATGGCCAGCGGGCCCAGGCTCGTGTTCAACGTCTTCCTGGCCGTCCTTCTCGGCCTCGTCCTTGGCTACGGCGTGCAGTTCTTCATCTGGTCCCTCAGCACTTCAATCAAGGACCGGGAGGAGCTGTCGGCACTCCTCGACACGCAGGTGCTCGGCGAGCTCAAGCGCGTGAGGCGCAACGGCACCAGGTTCTCGCCCGATCAAGTGGGCTTCTTCAGGGCGAGCTTACTGAGCGTCTTGCGCAACGTCCGTCCTCGGGTCATAGGTATCTCGAGCCCGGATGATTATGCCGACAAGCAGGGCGTAGCCGTCTCCTTGGCAGAGAGTCTCGGGAGGAGCGGGCTCCGTACTCTTCTTATCGACGCCGACCTTAGGCGTAAAGGACCGGGGCTTGACATCGACGTCTCGAAGACGGAGACTCCTGGCCTGGAGACCTACCTCCAGGACCAGAGCGCACCGTTGCACACCGTGTCTATAACTGCCGACTCCAAGATCGCTTTCGACATAATCCCAGTCAGGACACCCTCCAAACAGCCGAGCGAGTTGTTGGCCTACGGGTTCGAGGCTTTCATAAAGCGGGTGGACACCGCGTATGATGTGATTGTCATAGACCTTCCTCCGGTGCTCTCCTACCCGGACGCGTTGGCGGCGGCCCCGGCCTGCAGCAGCGGTATCGTCCTAGCAGTGTCCGTAGGGAGCAGTGGCAAGCAAGCCGCCAACGCGGCAGCTCTGCTGCAGATGAACGAGGTCGAGCTTCGCGGTGCCGTACTGACCGGAGGCTCACTCAACAAGGAGCCTAAGCCTATGATCGCGAATGGTCGACGAGAGGGCGCGGCCGCTCCGCGGGCAAGGGTCTCTGCCAGAGTGACCCAGAGGCAGAAGTGAGGGGTGGACGGGGCTGTGCGACAGGGTGCGCTTGTGATATCGCTCGATTTCGAGCTGATGTGGGGAATACGAGACACTCTGGCTGCGGGCGGGGGTTACCGGGATAACCTCTATGGCGCTCGCGAGGCGGTGCCTCGCATCCTGGATCTCTTTGCTGAGTACGATGTTGCCGCCACATGGGCCACGGTGGGCTTCCTCTTCGCTGAATCGAGGGAGGAACTAGAGCACTGCTCGCCGAGCATGAAGCCAAGGTACGCGAACCCGGCGCTGGATCCTTACGCCGAGCTGTTGGGTGAGAACGAGCGGGACGACCCCCTCCACTTCGCGCCGTCGCTCGTGAAGGAGATCGCGGCTAGACCGCGGCAAGAGGTCGGAAGCCATAGCTTCTCACACTACTACTGCCTCGAGCCTGGGCAGGGTTTGGCGGAGTTCGAGGCCGACGTCGTCAGCGCCGTGAGGCTAGCGGCTGCGCGAGGTCTCTTCCTACGGTCGTTCGTCTTCCCGCGCAACCAGGTCCGGCAGGATTACCTAGGTGCGCTCGCTTCGCACGGCTTCACTTCCTACAGGGGGGCCGAGGCCAACCTACTGAACCGTCCGAGGCCCGGAACTTCGGGGTCGACCCCTCTCAGGGCCGTGAGGCTCGCGGACACCTTCCTCAACCTGACCGGCTCAGGAGCGGTCCCTTGGACCGACCTCGTGTGCGGAGGCGAGCTTGTCGACGTGCGGGGGAGCCGGTTCCTCCGGCCGTGGACGGCCAACATGGTGTTCGAGAGCATGCGATGGAACCGCGTTGCAAACTCCATGGTCGCGGCCGCGCGGCGTGGCGACCTGTACCACCTCTGGTGGCACCCGCATAATTTCGGCGTGAACCTGGCCGAGAACTTGGCTGCGTTGCGCCGCCATCTCGAGCTCTACAGGAAACTGAGCGGAGAGTGCGGCTTCCGCAGCCTGTCCATGTCGGACGCGGCGGAGGTGGCGCGCCTGCGGTGCGCGACGGCTAGCGATCACCCAATAGGCTTGCATACAGTGCATCATGCAGGGCAAGCAAGTTCTTGACATCGTAGCGCTCCATCGCTCTGCGCCCGGCGCGCCCCATCTCGGCCATGCCTTCGGGGTCGTTCACCACGGCCCTCAACGCCGCAGCGATCGCGCCAACGTCTCCCACCTCGTGCAAGAAGCCCGTCCGCTCCGTGACCAGTTCCGAGACGCCCCGGATGCGGCTGGCTATCACGGGCCTCTCTAGTGCCGAGGCCTCCATCAGCGAGCGTGGCAGGCCCTCGCGTTCCGATGGCAGCAGCACCGCCGCCGAGGCTGCGACCAGGGCCGGGATATCGTTGCGGTAACCGAGCAGCCTCACGCGGTCGCCGACCCCCTCGGCGTCTGCGAGAGCGCGCACTTCCTGCATTAGTGGACCCTCGCCCGCGAGCGCCAGTACTGCGGTCGGCAGGTCGCTCGCGGCCAGCGCGGCCACCGCGTCACGGTGGCGCTTGCCGGGGTTGAACTCCGCGATCATGGTGAATAGCGGCTGGCCAGAGACCAGGCCGAGGTCACGCCGGATGCGCTCGACTTCCGCGCTGCTCACGTTCGCCAGGCTGTAGACAGAGCAGTCTATGCCTATGCCGGGCATGAAGCTGACCTTCCCCTTCCTGGCTAGCGGGAAGCGCCGGGCGGAGGCGAGGTCCTCCTGGTTGATGACGATGAGATGGTCGGTCCAACTGCTTGCCAGCCGTTCGACGACCTTGAAGACGGTGCCTTGCGCCAAGGGTGCGCCGCGGTAGAAGTGGAAGCCGTGGGCCGTGTAGACGACCTTCGGTCGGCCGGCACGCCGCTCGTGGCGCAGAGCGAAGCGCGTTATGAACGCGGCTACGGGGTCGTGCGTGTGGACTAGGTCGAAACGACCTTCCCGCACGATGCGCCTAAGCGCGTCCGCCGCCGTCGTGACGTTGACGAGGTCGGTCGGGCTCCTCGTCCAGGGGACATCGTGAACGGCGTCGAACGCCGCCACGCACTTGGGCGCCGCGGTTATCCCGTTGCTGGCCGCTTCGACCCGCCAGCCCAACTGCCTGAAGTGCTCCACGTAGGGCAGGAGGAAAGCGGTCACCGTCGAGGGCACGCTGGTGGTGATGAGGAGGCCGCGCCCCGGCGCGTCGGAAGTCTTCAGGCTGCCCACCGCCTTGGCTTGGCGCCATCGCGCGCTCTGGTCAGGAGTTCGTGATAGACGGCTTCCCATAGCTCGACCACACGCGTGATGCCGAAAGTTCCCTCGACGTGCTCCCTGAAGCGCTGTCCCATCTGCTCCAGCTCGTCCTTGCCTAATGACATCAGTCGGGTCATCGCCGATGCCAGCGCCGCAGCGTCAGCAGACGGCACTAGGGCGCCCACGGCTTCTCCCGTGACGGCCTCCCGGTTCCCACCGACGTCCGTAACCACTGCCGGGAGCCGCGCGGCCCCCGCCTCGAGGAGGACCATAGGCAGCCCTTCCCAGGCCGACGACATCACGTAGCCGTCGGCGGCGCCCATCAGATCGGCGACGTCCTTGCGGTCTCCAAGGAAGGCGACATGCGGGTCGAGACCGGCTTCGCGCGCGGACGACTTGAGGCGCTCTTCGAGGGAGCCGCTTCCGGCGATGACGAACTTCATGCCACGCCACGGCCCGGGCGCACTATTGAACGAGGCGACTAGTCGAGCCACCGCCTCGAACAGGGTTGGGTAGTCCTTCTGCTCTTCCAAGCGGCCCACGGCGAGCCACAGGAAGGTGCTGTCGTCCACGCCGAGCTCGCGCCGTTTGGCAGCGTGGCTGCCTGGCGTCGGCTTGAAGGTCGAGAAGTCCAGGCCGTTCGGCACGTACCTGATCTTGTTGGCGGGGGTGGCGCCGACCTGGATGAAGCGCTCCACGCACTTGCCGCAGACGTTGGTGGTGAGGTCGCACAACGGATCGGTCAGCCTATACGCGTAGTCGCGCCACCTAGCGCCCTCTGTGAGGTTGTGCGCCGTCGACACCTGGACCGAGAACGGTGCGAACAGGCGGGTGAGGCGCGCCAGGAGGTTAGCGTGCACCATGTGGCTGTGCACGACCTCGGGTTTGAGTTCCCTGACGAGGTTGCCTAGTTTGGCGATGGCCTTGACGTCCGGCGAGCCCCGCTCCATGGCCAGGCTATGTAAGGGGATGCCGAGCTCCTGCAGGCCGTCGACGAAGGCTTCAGGGTCTCGCATGCTCACGACGGAGACCTCGTGGCCCCGCCGCTTGAGCTGCGTGGCCAAGAGATAGACCTGCAACTCTGCTCCGCCTTGCATGAGCGAAGTGGTCACGAACTGGATGTTCATCGGTCGGGTTTCTTGGCCCATCGTCTCCTACCTGGATGTCCACCGTGAGGGGGCGCAAGATAGTGGGGCGCGCAACCGCGCGCCCCACCTCGAGTAGTGCTGGACCCGGAGTCCGTGGAGGAACCTACGGTACCTAGATCCAATCGGCGTTCAGCCACGTGACGGGCAGCGTGACGGTTTCCGAAGTCGCGAGGTTGGTCAAGGTTACGTCGAACGCCCAGTCGGCATCCGTTATCGGACCCGCACGGTAGAAGGTGCCCTCGACGGTGTTGATCGTCAGGCCGCTCGAGTCGGGCGAGGCGATGGGATCGCCCAAGATGTCGGTCGCGCCGACGACGGCGAAGGAGAACTGGAGATCGTCGCTAAGGTCCGCAGGCAGCCAGTCCGTGTTCTCCACGCCGCTGATGCGGACCTGGATGCCGGGAACCACGTACTCCGGTGCGCCCGCGGACGGGTTGTAGACGAACTCGGTGGTGGGCGTAACGAGGTCGGCCGCGACGTAGGTGAAGTCGAGGAGCAGCGTGATGGAGTAGGCGGCGGTGGTCGTCTGGCCGAGCTCGTCGGTGGCTTCGACGAAGCCCGTGTAGGTTCCGGGGTAGCCGGTCGCGCCGCTGATGGTACCGGTGGCGCCGTCGAGGGTCACGCTGTAGGTGACGGGGTCGACCCCATCGTCGACGATGAAGTCGGCCGGGAGGGTGCTGCCGGCGACCAAGGCGTACGTGACCGCCCCGTAACCGCCAGTGGTGGCGGGCGCTTCGAGGTCGATGGTGGTCTGTACGTTGGCGGTGCCGTTCGACGTCGAGTAGTCGCCGGCGAACACGAGCGGTGCGGCGACGGTGAGGGTCACGCTGTCGGAGAAGGTGTCGTCGAACACGCTCGTCGCCGTGATGATCGTGTCGCCTGCGCCGACCAACGTGGCCTCGCCGGTATTCGGATCGATGGTGGCGACGGTCTCGTCGGAGCTAGTCCACGTGACCGCGTCGGAGGCGCTGCCTTCTACCGTGACCGTGGCCGTGAAGGCAACAGCGTCGGAGAGGGTCACCGCCCTGTCGGTGCCGTCGATGCTCAGATCGGTCACTGCAGGGGCCACCACCACGGTGACGGTGACGGAGTCGGCCAGGCCCAGGTCGGCCACGCTGGTGGCCGTTATGACCGCGGCGCCAAGGCCGACGCTGCTGACGAGGCCGGTATCGGACACCGTCGCGACGGTCTCGTCGTCTGATCCCCAGGTCACGGACGCATCGGCGCCTCCGACGACCTGAACGTCGGCGGCCAGCTGCACGTTAGCCCCGAGGTACAACTCCTGATCCCCCTCGACGATGGCGACGCTGATCACCGCCGGTTCGTCCGCGACGGTCACGATCACGGAGTCGGACACGGAGGTGTCGGCCGTGCTCGTGGCGGTCACGGCGGCCGTCCCACTGGCCACGGCGGTGACCACCCCGTCGTTCGATACGGTGGCGACGGTCTCGTCGTCGGAGCTCCAAGTGACTGTCTCGGGGACCTCGCCATCGACTTCTACGGTCGCGGTCAAGGCAGCGGTCTCACCCGTCAGCAGGCTGATGTCGCCCTGATCGATCGTCACGCTGACGACGCCGGCCGTGGAAGCGTCCTCCGTCGTGAAGCTCCAGGTGCGCGTGCCCGAGATGCGTGTACCATCGGACGTCCTAATGTTCGCGGACAAGGACGCCGTGTATGTGGTCGCATACTCGAGGGGAGCGGCGGGGGTGAAAGTGATCGTGCGCGTGGAGCTGTTGTAAGCGGCGCTGCCGGCGACTGGGGTCGCTTCCTCGCCGGAAGTGAGTGTCAGGGCGTTAACCACGGAGGCGGCCAGCGGCGCGAAGTTGAGCGTGGCCGACACCGTCGTGTCGACCGGCACGTCAGTCGCTGCCCCGGCGGGCGAGAACCCATGGGCTGTCAGCGCCGGCGGAGTGCATGCGGCCAAGAGGAGTGCGGAGACGGCGAACAACGCAGACAGTTTCCTAATCATCTCAATCCCTTCTTACGAGACCAAACAACGAACGCGCCAAGTCGTTCTCTTCTGTCGATACAGCACACGCCTACTCACGTTGGGCATGTGCGAATCCTCGTCCAGCCTACACGAGGGAACATGAGGATTCAGCCAGTGTATCCGCCAAAACTCCCTGTGCGTTTTCTCACGTCGGGCGGACGGTTCATGCCCGACCGCGCAGGATCCGCAGGTACTTGTCCACCACGAGGTCGCTATCGTAGCGCTCCAACCACTCGGGGGGCGGGGGTTGCCTGGGTGAGTCTAGGGAGCCGGCGATAGCGGCGGCTAGGGCCGCCACGTCGTCCACGGGGACTAACTTCGCGAGCCTGCCCTGGTCGGTGATCTCCGCCGGGCCACTCTGGCAGTCGGTCGCGACGGTCGGCGTGCCAAGGGACATCGCCTGGATCAGCACGTTCGGGAGCCCTTCCCACGCCGATGAGAGCACGAACACGGCAGCTGCCGCCATGGCCGAGAAGGGGTTGGCGGAGAAACCAGGCAGGTCAGCGTCCTGCTGCAGCCCCAACTCGGCGATGCGTCGCTCAAGCGCTTCCCGCTCTTCGCCGTCGCCCAGGATGAGGACCCGGCACGGTCGGCTTTCGCGCACCGCGGCTACCGCTTCCAGTAGGATGCCGAAGCGCTTCTGTGGAGCGAGCCGGCCTACTCCGAGCACGACGGGTGGTTGGCCGGGTGCGAAGAAGCGGTGCTCGGGTTTGGCGGCGGCGCCCTGCGTGACCCTCGTCGTCAAGACCGGGTTGCCCACCACGTGAACCCTCTCATTCGGGACACCGAGTACCGTCGTGAGGTCGGTGGCGACGCCGGCGGAGACGGCGACGATGGCGTCTGCTCGACGATAGGCGTTGCGCATCGCGCCCAGCAACAGACGATTGCCCAGGCTGTTCGTGGATAGGTCCCGCGACAGGGTGTTGGCCTCTCTGAGCACGAGGCGAAGCTCCGGAGTGAACGCCGCGACCCAACCTGCCATGACGTTGGCGTGCTCGAGCGTCGCCAAGAGTGCGCTCGGCCGGGTTCGCAGTAGGTGCGCCAAGAGGGGGAAGAATGCGGTGGCCACGCGCTTGCGCCCTAGGTCGGTGAGCGTGACGCCCGGTCCCACGTCCTTGAGGAGCGGTCCGGTGGCCTGTGCCGTGATCAGGTCGACGGCTTCCCCCCTGGCGGCGAAGTTGTTGACGAGGTCGACGGCGACGCGCTCGGCTCCGCCGCCCGCGAGATTCGGGAGGAAGACCGCGATGTGCCCCCCGCGCTTTGGCGTCATCCGGCGTCCCTGGGGAGTAACAGCTCGTCGTGAGCGCGCCAGAAACGTCTGGCCGCGAGGTTCATGTCGTACTCCCGTTCGATGCGCGTGCGGCCCGCCTTCAGCCTGGGCGCCCAGGCGCTCTCACTATTGGAGAGCGCCTGGGCGATGGCGTCACCGATGGCCCCGGCATCGCCGGCCGGAACTACCAGCCCAACGCCTTCGAGCAGCTCTGGCACGTCCGAAACGGCCGTAGCGACGCAGGGCACCCCGACCGACATCGCCTCGAGGACGGCGTTCGGCAGACCTTCCGTGTCCGAGGTCAGGACCAGTAGGTCAAGGGTCCTGAGGAAGGCCGGGGTGTCCCCGACCACCCCTAACAGCCTGGCATGGTCCCTTAGCCAGCCGTCCTCCGCGATCTGGCGTTCGACGTCGCTGCGTAAGGCCCCGTCACCCGCCATCAGGAGCAGGTCTGGGCGCTGGCCCTCCGGCAGCGTGAGCACGGATGAGAAGAACAGGTCTGGGCGCTTGGCCGGTCGCAGCATGCCGAGAAAGCCCACTACCCGTGCTCCCGGGGCGACGCCGAGCGTCGAACGCAGGTCGGGACCTTCTGGTGTGAAGCGTCCCAGTTCGACGCCGTTGCGCAGTAGGACGATCCGCTCGGGTGAGGCCCCTTCCCGCTCGAGGCGCTTGGCGATGGCTCGAGCGTTGGGCAGGAACCGTTTCGTTGTGCGATGCAACAGTGGTGTCAGCAAGCGTTGGGCCCTCGTCGTGGTCGGGTTGAGGGACAGGTCGGAGTAGATGATCACCCGCACACCGGCCAACAACGCGGCCAGGCGCCCCCAAGTGGATGTGGACCCGGCCAGGAACACGTGGACCGCCGACGGGGCAGAGGACCTGAAGTGGCGCACTAGGGTGACGAGGAAACTCGGGAAGCTCAGCGACTCACGGTCTATCACGTCGACGGGTATACCTAGCGCAGCCAGCCGTGCGTCGATTAGCGGATGCCGTTGAGACGTGATAATCAGCACCCGCACCGAGTACCTGGCCAGCGCGCTCGGGTCGCGCTCCAGAACGGAGAGGAGTTGAGCCTCCGCGCCGCCCATGGTGAGCGCCGGCAGTAGGAACGTTATGGTCGGACGTCGCGGGGGGTGGCTCATGAGCCCTCGGTGCCCAACTGTCGGCCCGGCGCCGAGCCGGAGGGGTGCGCCCGCCTCCCGCGGGTACTCCGGCTTACTGCTGTCGGGATCCATGTGACCACTGCCAGCGTGAACCCCAGGGCGGTCCAGTACATGAACCCGTCCGGCACGTTGATGGTGAGGGCCGACCCGAGCAGGAACCACACCAGGGCGAAGGCCTCCCACCCGCTTGGGGACGGAATCCGCCAGGATACGAACATGATGGCGGCGTGCAGCGCTAGGAAGACGGCGAGACCCGCCAGGCCGAACTCGTACAGGACCTGGAAGTAGGCGTTGTGCGTGGAGGTCAGGTTGTAAGAGACCTGCCTTATGAGCGCCTTGCTGCTGTCGAAGCCGTGACCGATCAGCAGTTGGGTCGCGTCACTCTCGGTGTAGGCGCTCCAGGTGGCTTCCCATAGGGGCAGGCGGCTGCCCCCGCTCTCGACGCGCTCACCGCTGAAGCGTTGGACCAGACTCGAGCCGCCAGGGAGGAGGAAGGAGGCCCCGGACAGCGCGACCACCAGAAGCAGGGTGGGCAAGACCGTCTTCGGCGCCTGCGCGACGAGTCTCACGAACATGGCTCCGGCGGTTATCGCGAATGCGATCGTGATGCCGCGCGAGGCGAGGAGGAGGAGGGCGTAGATGGAGACCGCGGACAGAAGGAGGGATAGCGCCGTCGCGCCGGCGTTGCGGGTCACGAGGCCGTGCACGCTTCTACCGAACGCGATCACTGCCCCCAGCCCTATGAACATGGCTATGACGTTCTGGTCGCCCTCGACGCCTCCACGGTATGCGAACCCGCCTTGGATGGCGACGACGATCACCCATACCGAGAGGATCGTGCTTGACAGGATGGCCATGTGCGCGACGACTGTCACGCCCCGCTGGGAGGCGACCTGGAGAACTATCAGTAGACCGAACACGTAGGCAAGGATCCTTTGGATCACGGCGAACGCGATCGGATCGGTGAAGCCGACGAACGAGAGCAGGACAACAAGTAGGAACGCCACGTACCAGAAGATCGTGATCCGGGGCTTCCTGATCTCCGCGAACCCGACGCGCAGGAGGATGCCGACAAGCATCAGAGCGTAGAAGGGGTAGAACAAACCATCGATCTGGACATCCTTGAAGATGGTCTCGTATGCGCAGAACGTGATCCAGTAAGCGCCGACGAGGAACTCGCTCAAGTGCTCGTAGCGCATCAGCACGATGCCCCCGATGAGGAGTAGCTGAGCGGAGACGGCGGCGACCGGGGAGACTACGACGAGCGCCCCAGTGGCTCCGGCGAGTATCAGAAGGAGCGCGATGGCCCACTTCGGTGTCGGGGGGTGGCTACGGAGCGTCGTCATCGCGGTAGGTTCCAAATGAAAGCTACCCTGGCTGCGGAACCGGCGAAGTAACACATCTTCGCCAGGTGGGTCGACACGGCCGGCCAGTCGCCACGGCCCTTCGCCAGCTTCGCCTCTTCCCTGTGGAAGTAAGCGAGGGCACCCCTACGCAACCGTGGCTTATCGCTTAGGTGCTTCTCTATGAACCGCAGGTGGGACGCGATCATCTTGGCGCGGTTCCGGTGGGACTGCTCGCCATGTAGCCTGTAGACGCCCACCACGCCGGGTTCGTAGTGGATCTCTGCCAGCTGGGCGCAGCGGTACCAGTAGTCCCAGTCTTCCGAGGCCCGCAGTCCCTCGTCGAATCCCCCGACCGCTTCCGCCACACTCATGCGCAGTAGCGGGGCCATCGGGGCGAACCAGTTCCTGTACGCCAGCGCCTCTGCATATGGGATAGCCGGCTTGCCCCGTACTACGTCAAGCGCGAAGCCTGTGTCCTCGTTCAGCAGCCGGTGGTCGCCCGTGACGATGCCGAGCTCTGGGCGAGCCTCGAGTATCCCGGTCTGGAAAGCGAGCTTGTGAGGTAAGAACCAGTCGTCGGCGTCCAGGAAGGCAAGGTAGCGCCCGGTGGCTCTCTTGATGCCGAGGTTCCTCGCCGAGCTAGGCCCTCGGTTCTCCGAATGGATCGCGACGACCTGCGCGCTCCTGGCCGCAAGCTCGTCTATGACCACGTCCGATCCGTCCGTGGAGCCGTCGTTGACCAGGATCACCTCGACAGAGTCGATGCCTTCCTGGGTGAGGACACTCTGCACCGCTCGCTCTACGTACGAGGAGGCGTTGTAGACAGGGGTGACCACGCTTACCGTCGGCTGCAAAGTCGACCGCCGCCTCTCACCGCTTGCGGATCTTGGTGAACATCGTATGCGCTAGATGCGCGGCTTCCGCGTAGGTCATGGTGGCTCGCACTGCGACCAGCAGGAAGACAGTTACCGTGGCTGCGCCGATGGACCACCTCGCCCAGTCTACGACCGCGTTCTCGCCGAGCCGCCCCAGAAAGACCACAGTCGCGACCCCCAGCAGCATGAGGAGGCTGTTGGCGCGCTCGATCGTCAACCCGACGGAGCGTCGGTAGAAGAGGACGGTCCAGAAAGCGTGTGCAGCCGTCGCTATGAGGTAGCCGGCAGCGAGCCCCGTGGCCCCGGTGCCGGCGATCAGGGGTAGTGAGACCGCAAGCTTCGTCGTCGCGTACAGGACCTCGAGGAATAGCCACGCCGCTACTCGTTTCTCGGCCAGGAGCGGAGCCCCGCATACCCAAGCTATGACGTTGAGGAACTCTGCGGCGAGCAGCATCGGCAGAATCTGCTGAGCCCCGAGGAAGTCAGGGCTGTAGAGCACCAGGATGGCTAGGCCTGAGAACAGCCCCAGAAGGCCGAGCGCGATGGCGGCGATGGGCAACACGAGTCGAAGGAGTTGGTTGGCTACCTCGCTCATCCTGGTAGAGCTGGCGTCCTGGCTCAGGGTGGCGACCGCGTAACTGCCGACGCTGCCGAGGACGACGGCCTTTACCTGATAGGTGATGGAGACGGCCGCCTGGTAGAGGCCGTTCTGAGTCGCGTCCGTCCACCGCATGAGGAAGATGCGGTTCAGGGTATCTGAGAGCTGGTGGAGCATCCCGGCGGCAACCGAGGCCACGCCGAGGCCGGCCAGGATCTTGAGGGCGCCCCTGTCCCACACCACGCGCCAGGGCCTGATTCCTAGGAAGCGACAGCGCCTGTCGAGGAGCAGGACGTTGAGCGCGGAGAGAAGAACGAACTGCGCGGCGGCGCCAACCAGGCCGAAGAACCAGATCAGGGGGAGCGAGGCAGCGGTGCCTATGAGCAGCGCCATGCTACGGCTCGCCGAGAGTCCCTGCACGTCGACCATCCCCGTCAGGAACCCGATGCGGTGCTGCATGGCCACCTCCAGGGGTATGAAGGCGAGCATGATCGCGAAGGACAGTCGGATGCCCTCGACGGCGGGAAGCCCGGCGGCTTCCAGGAACTCCGGGCGGAGGAGTGCGATGGCGAGGCCGATTGAGAGCACCAACACGCTTCCGACCAAGTTGACGGCGTTCGCTTGCGCCAGAAACCTCTGCCTCAGCCCGGCGTCCGGCGTCGCGGCGGTGTTGCGGTTGAGGCTCATGCCGAGGCCGAGCGCTACGAAGGTGCTGCCGAAGATGACGAGGACGGCGAGTTGGCTGAACTCCCCGAAGCCTTCCGCTCCAAGGCGGTACGCCAACGCCTTGTTCCGCACGACGGCCGTCAGGGCGAGAACGAACTGCATGCCACCCAGGCTGACCAGATTGTTCAGAACTGCTCGCACAGCCGGCCCTCTTCCCTAGCTACAGCTGGCCATCCGATGTGGTCATCCCATAGCCAAGGGCGTCTAGACCAGGTCGGCCGGGCGGCAGCCCACAGATTCTACGCTTCTGTGGGCTGCCGCCCGGCCGACGGACCTGTGGCCTCCGTGTCGCGCTACAGGCTCATTCGGTAGTGCCGGGATGCAAACGGGCGTGACTGGCGTTGGTGGCCGGCACGGTCGAACGTCCGGCCGTTCTCTACCGTCCGGCCGTCGCGAACGTCATCGCGGCGGCCGAGCTCGCCAGGTTGACGTAGCTGGCCAATGGAGCGATCCACGCACCGAACTTGTCGCCGACCTGGATGGCGCCGAGATCGCTCTGCTCACCATCAAGCTTGCCGGCCACGGGTGAGTTCTGGTCCGGGGTCAGGAAGTTATCGTCTGTGGGGTTCGTGCTGATGAAGCCTGGGTTGGCTATGCCCATGTCCCACGTGTTGGCGATGCTCTTGGCGTCCCAGAGGCCGGCGCCTCTCCCACCGTAGGCGATGCTGTAGCGAAGAGTGGTGTAGCTGCCGGCGACGTACGCGTAGCCGCCGTTGTCGAACGCCGTGGTGTGGATGAACTGCACGCCCCTACCACTGTTGTCGTCGAAGCCATGCGCTCGATTGTGGAACGCGATGGAGTTGCGGACGATGGTGTTCACCGTGGCATCCCGACCCCCGGCCTTGATGCCGTTGCCGTTGCCGTACGCCCCGTTGCCGTTGCTGAACGAGATGGCTCCGTCGACCACCGTGTTCGTCGAGACCCATGTGTCGATGCCGTCATCCGAGTTGTTGAAGACGATCACACGGTAGAGCTCGTTGCCGTCGCCGCTGGAGATGCTGATGCCATCGGCGTCGTCGCCTATCCGGCCGTACGGGTTGGCGTAGTCGAAGTTGTCATGGCTGACCACGTACTCGTAGAGGTTCCGGTTGCTGTAAACGTTGAGGATGCCGCTGTAGTGGTTGTGATGCGTGACTATGCCGCTGAAGATGTTGTCGTTGGATGACTCTACGTAGATGCCTTCTTGGGGGCCATAGCGCACCTCGAAGTTGCGGAACTCGTTGTATTGGATCCCCTGGACCCACACCCGGTCCTTGCTTTCGACTACCGGCTTGTCCGAACCGTCCAGGACGGCCCATTCGCCAGGGTAGGAGGCCCATACGATGGGCCCGTCGGCGGTTCCGGAGCGCTTGAACCTCACCTGGATGGGGTAGGTGCCACCCCTTAGGTATACGACGTCTCCCGGCCCGACCAGTTCGGTCGCGTGTGCCAGGGTCGTTGGCGCGTCAATCGAGCGACCGTTGGCCGACGCACTACCGTTGGGCGATACGTACATCGTTGCTGCGGGGAGTGGTCGCTCCGTGCCGGGAAGGCTCGGTACTACGGGTGGCGTGGTCGGCGGCACGGGCGGTGTGGTCGGGGGTGTCCCGGGTTCGCACAAGGTGCCATCCTCGTTTGAGATCGTCACCAGGGAGTCTCCGCGAAGCAGCCTGCCGTCTGCGGCTTCGGCCGTGACGGCGAGGGTGTACTGCCCGTCGGCCTGACAACTCAAATCGAGCAGGAAAGCGCGCGCGCTGTCGGCACTGACCTCCGTTGCCGGCAAGGCGGAGTCGTCCAGATAGAAACTCACGTCGCCGAGTTCTGTGGACGAACTCACGATGAGCTTCACGACGCCTGAGAGCGTCGCTCCTGCGAGGCTGGCGCCGTCTTCGCTCGGGGACGAGGGCGAGGAGACCGCAAGCCTCAGGACGTTGTTGGGGCGGTTTCCGAGATCTGAGTTGACCCCGCAAGCACTCAGGATGGTCGTCAGGAACGCTATTCCGATGACACTGGCAAGAGACGGGCGCCCCTTGCGTAAATCGAGAACCTCTCGCATCCAAACCAACTCCTCATTGGTCGGGATGCAACCTGCTGCACAGTAAACCGGCCGGTTGCATCACTGGCTCCCCGTGTCCCTTGATGCCCACATTGGGAACAACGGTTCATCGCCTCCGGACTCCCTCTTGTGGATGTCCGACTAGGTGGGTACTTGCGGCCGAGTTCGAGTTCGTGAAAACGGGTGAACCGACTTCGACCGGTTGCGCTATATGCTCCGCATGGCCCCAAGCGCCCAATCACAGGCCGATGCATCGTCGCATTCGAAGTACGTCCTAGGCCTACTCGCGTTGATGCGAGCGCCTTGCCAGATGCTTACATGCCGTACCTCCAGGACGCTATGAACTCTCTTGCATGCCGCGCCGGGCGCGTAGCGTCGTTCGTCGTGCGGGCGTGCGCGGCGGGAGACATCGACATGACAGTCAGTAGGACGGGGCCTACTTGAGGAAATCCGAGAGGATCAGTCCGAGCGCTTTCTCGATCGAACTGCCGTAGGCGAGGGCCCCTAGGTCGGCTCCGTTCACGCCGACACCGCGGCCCGGGCTACCGGTGGCAAGCGTGGCGTACCACGGGTTGCTGAGGTCTGTGGCCGAGAGGAGGCTGCCTTCTGAGAGACCGAGATCCCAGCTGTTGTGGTGGCTGCTGACCCTGTCGCCCGAGGCGCCCGTCCATATGGCCACCTTCCCGTTGACGGAGAGGCTGTTCGTGATCGAGCTGGCGTTACCTACGCTGTAGTTGTACGCCTCATTGCCTATAGACGTGTTGTTGATGAATGTCACGTCATTGGCTTGGTTGTTGTCGAACCCGTTGGTTTTGTTGCCGTGCGCGATCGAGAACTGCACGGTGGTACCGACGGTGTATCCAGGCGATCCCATCTTGAAGCCGACACCGTTGCCTCCCTGGAAGCCGTTGGCGATGCTGATGCAGCGCTCCACCACCGTACCCGTCGAACGCCAAGTATCGACGCCGTCATCGGAGTTGCGGTAGACGAGGCAGTAGGAGAGCCGGTTCCCAGAGCCGGTCGAGATGCTGATGCCGTCGGAGTCGCCGCCCCCAGAGCCGTCGTAGTTGTCGTGGCTGATTAGGTACCTGAGGCTGTTGTTGCTGCTGTTAAGGATGGTCAGACCACTGTAATGGTTCGCGTACATCTGCAGGTTTGAGACGGTGTTGTTGTTGCCGCCCGTAACGAGCACGCCCTCATGCGAGGAGTTGCGCACGACCAAGTTGCGGAGCATGACGTACTGCACGTCCTCCAGAACGACCCGCTCGCCGTTTCTGTAGCCGCTGCCGTCAAGGATGGCGCACTCCCCGGGGTAGGACTCGACGACGATCGGCGCCGCTGCGGTTCCGGAGTTCCGGACGGTGAAGCCGATGGGGTAGGTTCCCCCGCGCAGCTGGACCACGTCACCTGGTCTGGCGCGGTTGACCGCGGCTTGAACCGATCTGAGTGGTTGGGAGAACGCGCCGCTGCCCTGGTCGCTGCCGCTCGAAGCATCGACGAAGATGGTTCCCGCGTAGGAAGGCGATAGCGGCGTGGTGGGGCACACCCACCCGGATGTCGGTAGCGGGAGGGCCGGTGGGGGCGTCGGTTCGGGGGTGGGTGTTGGAGTGGGTTCGGGCGTGGGGGTCGGGTCGGGAGTAGGTTCGGGGGTAGGCGTCGGATCCGGGGTGGGATTGGGGTTGGGCGTTGGATCGGGGTTCGGCGTGGGTATGGGTTCCACCGGGTCGCCATTGGGGCGCGCGATGGTGTAGTCCACGAAGTGGGCGCGTGTCCGTTCAGCAGCGTTCCGGCTGCTGACCGCGGCGCCGACAAGAACCTTGCTACTCAAGGTGATGTCGGCGTCGCCGACGAACTCCCAGGTGTCCCCGTCGGTCGACACGTAGCCGCTGAGCGACTCGCCGCTCCTGGAGAGCCTCAGCCACAGGGGTTGCTTGAGCCCGCTCGGGTCGCTGAAGTCGTAGTTGAGGTCGAAATCGGAAGGGCCCCCATGTGTGGTGCGGAAGATGAACTCTGTTACGCCCCGCGGGGTGAGGGATACCAGGGCGTGGGCCGAGTCCGGGTCGGTGCTCGCCCTTACCATGAGCCCGGCCTTCGCCCAACTATGGGTGTCAAGGATGTCGGAGACCCTCGTGATCACGTCGAAATCGCCCGTGTACTCCTTGTAAAGGAAGTAGAAGCTGTCGGCGGGATCCCAGATGTCGAGTCCACTTCCAGATAGGACGAAGTCGCCCAGGTTCCTGTCTAGGAACTCGAAGGCGCCGCTAAGCGTCACGGTTCCGATGTCTGAGGCGCGCCACTCGGGCCTTCTTGGTTCGGGGGGCTCCACCTCGCCGGATGGGGATACCCGCGCGCAGCCCCAAAGGGCGACGAAAAGAAGGAGAAGCATTGCCACGCGAAAGCCAGCCCCCTTCCGCTTCCGCGGCTTTACACGTCGTGGGTCGTTCAGGAGGTTAACGGACTGCTTGCTTTCGATCACGGTTCACATCCGGTTGCGCACATTGGAGTTGACAATACACAGCCAGGATGTGAACCGTCTTAGGGCTAGGGCCTCCGTCTCATCTGAAGCGCGAGCCGTCCGTTGAAGGGGTATATAGGCCTGGGGACGAGAGATCTAGCGTGCCATTCCGAGTCGCGCCTGCGGCGGGTAGGCAGTCAAGGCAGACGCCGTAGTAGTCGGGCCCGGCGCTGGTGGCGGTGTTACCGATGAACGTCATCCCTGTGCGGTCGAGCTCGCCTACCGCCTGGTTGTACTTCTGGCTTATCCCACCACCATAGTCCGCGCTGTTGTTGTTCATCGCGACGCCGGAATGGATGACCGAAGTCCCTGCGTCCATGTAGAGCGCCCCGCCTTCGCGTTGAGCGAAGTTGCCTGAGAGAGTGACGGAGGCGAGGGTCAGTGCCGCAGCGTTCGTGAGCACGATGCCGCCGCCGAAGCCCGGTTGGTTGCCGCCAGGCGTGTAATAGGCGTAGTTCGATGAGTTGCCGGTCACCGTCGAAGCGACGATCTCAAGGCTTCCACCGTTGGAGTAGATGGCCCCTCCCGAGAAGCGGGAACGGTTCGAACTCACGGTGGTGTCCTCCATATAGACCGTTCCACCGTCGTTGAAGAGCGCGCCGCCGTAGCCCTGAAGGTTGAACCACTGACCGGCCAGAACTTGATCTCGAATCACGAGAGGGTTGCCGTCCTCGGTATCGAGCACCGCCGCCTCGTTGCCGCTGAGCACGACCCGTTCGAGGCGCAGGTTGCCCGTCGCCGAGTTCCAGATGCCGCCTCCGCCTTCCCAGGCTCTACTGTCGAGGATGTCGGTGTCCCGGACGGTCAAGGTGCCGCCGTTGAATATGCCGGCGCCCTTGAAGATGAAGGTGCCGTCGCGGAGGTTCAGGTTCTCCAGCACGATCTGCCGCCCCGGACCGATCCAGATGAGCCTGCTCTCGTACGTGAAGGGGTCGACGATGCCGGGGAGGTCCATGTTGTAAGAGCCCCGGAGTGTGACGCGTGACGTCGGGCCGCTCACTGTGACGTCTTTTCGCAGTATCAGGTGGGCGTCGACGGTGCCGCCAGCCGTGGATTGCAGGTCGACCCCTTCGAGCGCTATCTCGGTGATGTCGGAGGCGAAGCCTACGACCGACCCTGGCACGGCGTCGGCGAGTACTTGGCGCAAGGTGCCGGGTATCGGCGTCTCGGGCGAGTAGTCAAGCAGGTAGTACTGGTCGTAGTCGGCGGCAGACACGACCACGTTCGCCGGGACCACCTGATCGGAGTCGTCACCACCGGGGCCGTGAGCCACGACCCGGATGATCTGGTTGGTGCTCGCGGGGATGGGGACGGTCAAGGGAGAAGTGGCGTTGCCGCTGAGAAGGCTGGGGGTATCGTCCGAGGATACCGCGTAGACATCGAACGAGGTGGCGTCGGTAGCATGCCACACGATTTGCAGGCGGCTACCTGAGATGACGGTGGCGGAAAGGTCTTGCATGACGGCCGCCGGGGGCGCGGCGACCGTGACGCTCGCCGTGTCGCTGACCGAGCCTCCGGCGTTGGTCGCAGTGATCGAGTACGTCGTGTCCGCTGTAACGGTGTGCGTTACGGAACTCGCAGCTGCAGAGCCGTCGTAGAGCGTCGACCCGCCGACGACTTGCACGACGATGTTGCTTGCCCCAGTGACGTTCCAGGAGACCGATACGTCACCGCCCGTGTACGGCAACGAGGCTGGGGTGACGGTGAAGGCCGTGATGACGGGCGGTGGCGGCGGCGGAGCCACGGTCACCGTGACGTCGGCGTTCACGCTGCCGACCGGAGATGTGGCGACGAGCCGGTAGGTAGCGGTGACGCTGACGGGCACATCGACGGAATGCGTGAGCTCGGCACCCGAGTAGACCGGAGAGCCGCCGACCGGGCTCAGCTGGACGCTCGTTGCTCCGGTGACTGTCCAACTGATGTCCGTAGTTCCCCCGCCGTAGGGCAGGTTGCTGGGCGTGGCCTGCAGCGTGACTATCACGGGCGGTGGCGGTGCGTCGACGGTCACGATCACGTCGCGCTCGACGGAACCGACACTCGAGGAAGCCGTGAGCCGGAAGGTCATGGTAACGGGCACGCTGGTAGCCACGGAGTGGGCGAGTATGGAGCCGTTGTAGATGCTGCTGCCGCCCACGACCGCGATCAGCACGGTGTCGGCGTTGGAGACGACCCAACTTAGGGTGGTAGTGCCGCCGCCCACGGGCAAGCTGTCTGGCGAAGCGCTGAACGAGTCGATCGTCGGAGCCGGTAGGGTAACGCTAACGGTGACGTCCTTTTCCGCCGTCACGCCGTTCTCGGCTGTAGCTGTCAGCTTGAAGGTCGTAGTGTCCGTTAGGTCGACCTCGATGGCGTTGCTGGCCGCTTCGCCCGTGTAGACGACATCGCCCCCGACTGCCGCGATGACTATCCCCGATGCGCCCGTCACCGCCCAAGAGAGCTGCGTCGTGCCGCCGCCGGCGGGGAGAGAGGCGGGAATGGCGGTGAATGACTCGATCCGGAGGGGGACGGGAGCCGGTGTGACGCTGAGCGTGACGGCCTCTTTCACCGACCGCGTGCCTCTGAGCGCGACCAGGTGGTACTCGGTGGTAGCGAGCGGCGTTACTCTCAAGGTTCCACTCAGTTCCGAGGACTCGTGGATGACAACGTTGTTGACGACGATTCTCACGGTGTTCGCGTTCGCGACAGTCCAACTGAGGGTGGCGCTTTCCCCTTCAGTGATGGTGTCGGGTTCCACCGAGAAGGCGCTGATGGTCGGCAGTGCGGTCTGCGGTGGGGTCGGCATCGTGCAACCGGTAAAGATCAGCGCCAGCGAGAGCGCCGTAAGCAGCCATCTTCCAACCTGCGATTTGTACATACGCCGACCGTCCCCGTTCAGGTTCTTAGCAAGACGCTAATGCCGTCTGTCTCCGACATAGGTGCGATGATGTTAGCATGTCTCATCCGGCCGAAAGCTGTGACCCTGGTCCTACGGAGCCCGCTCAGAACGCTGTGATGGAAGGCGTGACACAATGGTCGGGCTAGGGAGCCCTTGCTGACCCCTCTATGTGTGGAATAGCTGGAATCTACCGCTACGAGAAGCGTGTGACCGAGTCTCTCCTGAGCGTGATGGCGGGCGAACTCGCTCACCGCGGCCCAGACGGCGTCGGGCTCTACCTCGACGGCGCCTTCGGGATGGTCAACACGCGCTTGTCGATCATCGACCTGGCCGGCGGCGACCAGCCGTTGCCAAACGAGGACGGCCGCTACTGGGCCATGCAGAACGGCGAGATCTACAACTACCCCGAGCTCATGGCCGAGTTGGAGGGCCTTGGGCATCTGTTCAGGACGCGCTCCGACACCGAGGTCATCGTTCACGCGTTCGAGGAGTGGGGCGCCAACTGCCTCGACAAGCTGAACGGCGAGTTCGCGCTGGCCGTCTACGATCGCTTGGAGAAGCGCCTATTCCTCGCCCGCGACCGCTTCGGCATCCGGCCACTGTTCATGGCCGAGTTCGGTAGCGATTTCGTGTTCGCGTCAGAGGCCAAGGCGCTCCTGCGGCACCCGCTGGCAGAGCGGCGCATCGACCCGTTCGCACTCGTCGAGACCTTCACCATCTGGGCCGTTCAGCCCGACCGCAGCGCCTTCCCCGGAATCCGAGAACTGCCGGCCGGCCACTACGTATGGGTGGGGGAGGACGGCCCCAAGGAGGCCGTGCGTTGGTGGGACTTGACCTTCGGGCCGCTGGAAGGCTCGCGGGCAGGTTCGGTCAAGGCACTGCAGGAGGAGCTCATTCACTTGCTCGACGAAGCCACGCGCATAAGGCTGCGCGCCGACGTGCCCGTGGGTGTCTACCTGAGCGGCGGGCTCGACTCCAGCGCTACCGCAGCCTTGGCTCGCAGGCACTCACGTGGGCCTCTCGAGGCGTTCAGTGTGTCGTTCGACGACCCGCGCTTCGACGAGTCGGGCTACCAGCGGCGCATGGCCGACGAGTTGGGCGTGAACCTCAGGAGCATCAGGGTTTCCGACGCCGACGTCGCTGCCGTCTTCCCTGAGGTCATCAGGCACGCAGAGAAGCCCATGCTGCGCACGGCTCCAGGGCCGCTCCTGCTACTGTCGCGCTTCGTGCGCAGCTCGGGCTTCAAGGTCGTGCTGACCGGCGAGGGCTCAGACGAGCTCCTCGGCGGCTACAACATTTTTCAGGAGGCCATGGTGCGGCGTTTCTGGGCGCGGCAGCCAGGGTCGCGGCAGCGACCCAGGCTCCTCGGCAAGCTCTACCCGTACCTCTCGCGCGACCTGCAGCAGGGCGGTGGCTTCATGGCGGAGTTCTTCAGGGCCGGCATGCTCGACCTAAGCGACCCGCTCTACAGCCACCGCCCGCGCTTCAGGACCACGGCGCGCAACCTGCGCTTCCTAGCGCAAGACACGCTGGCGACGAGGGACCTGGTCGGCGACCCGGAGGCGCGCGTCATGGGGCGCCTGCCAGCCGCTTTCGGCGGCATGGGGCCGCTCGGCCAGGCGCAGTACCTCGAGATCGCTACGTTCCTCACTGGCTTCCTGCTGCACTCGCAGGGCGACCGCATGCTCATGGCCAACTCGGTCGAGGGACGCTTCCCGTTCCTCGACGTCAAGGTGGCCGAGTTCGCCGCGGCCCTGCCGGAGCGCCTGCGGCTGCGCGACCTGCGGGAGAAGTACCTGCTGCGCAAGTCCCTTGCCGGCGTCCTGCCTGACGAGATCAACCGCCGCCCGAAGCGGCCGTACCGCGCGCCCATACTGCGGGCGTTCTTCGGGCCGGGCGCCCCCGACTACGTGCAGGAGCTGCTGGCGCCCGAGCGCGTGGCCGCAACTGGCCTGTTCAACGTAAACCACGTGACGAGGCTGGCGGCCAAGGCCGCGCGCTACGCCGACGTGGGCCTGAGCGAGTCAGACGAGATGGGCCTGGTCGGCGTGCTCTCCACCATGCTCCTCGACGAGCAGCTGGTCAGGCGCCCCGACCTGGCGCGGCCAGCAACGGCCACCCGCGAGGTCGTGGGCGCCGACGTGCGCCTGGTGGGCGGCGTAAGGCTGGCGTGACAGGCAGGCGCTAGAATCCGTGGGCGGAAGCGGCGCCCAGGACGCGCGACCGGCCCGCCAGGAAGGGCAAGCCAGATGGTTCCAAAGTACGCACGGCTTCTCCACGAAAGCCTTACCGTAAGCGCCGCGGCGCTCCCCGATAAGCTCGCCGTCGTAACGGCGGACGAGCGCGTCACGTACGCCGAGTTGCACCGACGCGCTCTGGCGTTCGCCGGCCTGCTGCAGGCCCGCGGCGTGCGCCGCGGCGACCGTGTTGCCGTCTTCCTCGAGAACTCCGTCGACGCCTTGGTGGGCGTCTACGGCGCCCTCTACGCGGGTGCCGTCTTCCTCGTCGTCAACCCGCAGACCAAAGAAGACAAGCTGCGCTACGTGCTGCACGACTCCGGCGCCGCCGCCATACTGAGCGCGGGGCGCCTGGCGCGCCTGGTGGCGGACATCATGGAGGGTGAGGAGACGGTGCTGCCGCACCTGGCGGCGCTCGTCTACGCCGGCGGCCAGCCCGAGGCCGTGGTTCCGGCGCGGGGTGCCGCTGCCACCTTCGGCACCTACGCGCTGTCAGATGCCCCCAGCACGGCGTTGGCGGAACCCGGCACCATCCCGCTCGACCTCGCCGCCCTCGTTTACACCTCGGGCAGCACGGGTAACCCCAAGGGCGTCATGCTCAGCCACCAGAACATGGTGTTCGCGCAAGGCAGCCTCGTCGAGTACTTGCGCCTAGACGAGAGCGACAGGATCCTCAACCTCCTGCCGCTGGCGTTCGATTACGGCCTCTATCAGGCGCTCATGACCGTCCACTTGGGCGCGACGTTGGTGCTGGAGCGCACCTTCGCGTTCCCGGCGGCCATCGTCAAGCGCGTGGTCGAGGAGGGGGTCACCGTCTTCCCCGGCGTGCCAACGGTGTTCGCCACGCTGCTCGCCCTCCACCGCAACACCCCCGTCGCCATGCCGACCGTGCGGCGCTTCACGAACACCGCCGCGCACCTGCCAGACGAGTACGTGCCTGGCCTGCTCGCGATGAGCCCAGGCGCCCTCATCTACAAGATGTACGGCCTCACGGAGTGCAAGCGCGTGTGCTACCTCGAGCCGGAGCTGGTTCTCAGCAAGCCGTCATCAGTCGGCAAGGCCATCCCGGGCACCGAGACGTACCTGCTTGGCGAGGACGGGGAGCCGACGCCGGCTGGCGAGACGGGCACGCTGTACGTCCGCGGCCCGCACGTCATGCTCGGCTACTGGAACCTCCCTGCCGAGACGGAGCACATGCTCAAACCAGGCAAGTATCCGGGGGAGCGCGTGCTATGCACCCACGACTTCTTCCGCGTCGACGAAGACGGCTGCCTCTACTTCATGGGCCGCTCGGACGACATCATCAAGAGCCGCGGCGAGAAGGTCAGCCCCGTCGAGGTCGAGAACGCGCTGGCGGCGGTGCCTGGCGTGCGCGAGGTGGCCGTCATCGGCGTGCCCG
>Ga0209941_1000639_pt1 | contig 37073 bp, 30 predicted proteins | sample ThiBiot_300_plan_FD_183945 | JGI IMG/M metagenome (GOLD analysis project Ga0209941, IMG submission 183945) | Wastewater bioreactor microbial communities from Cape Town, South Africa - Thiocy_solids_1 (SPAdes) | ecosystem: Engineered > Bioremediation > Thiocyanate > Unclassified | place: South...
CCGGCATGGGCGTACGCGATCCTGCGCGCCGAGAGCGCGTGGATGAGCGACGCGCGTTCCGGCGCCGACGCCCGCGGCCTGATGCAGCTGCTGCCGGCCACGGGCGCGCTGGTGGCGCGTGCCGCCGGCCTGCCGTGGAACGGCGCGGCCAGCCTGTACGATCCGGTGGTGAACATCGCACTGGGCACGCGCTACCTGGCGCAGATGGCGCAGCGTTTCGACGGCTCGACCTGGCTGGCCAGTGCGGCCTACAACGCCGGCCCGAACCGCGTCGACGTGTGGCTGGGCGAACGCGGCACGCTGGCGCCGGACCTGTTCGTCGCCACCATCCCGTACAAGGAGACCCGCGAATACGTGGCCCGCGTGATGGCCTTCAGCGTGATCTACGACTGGCGCCTCAACCAGGCGGTGGTGCCGCTGGCGCAGCGCATGGGCGCGATCGGCCAGCCGCACGCGACACCGGGCCCGGGCACGCCGCGTCGCGCGGTGCAGTGCGCGGCCCAGGCGCCGGCCGCGAGTGCCTCGTCGCCGGCGCCGGCATCGAGCGCACGCTGACCGCGCTCCGCGCCCGTCACGCGTCGGTGGCGCGCATCCCCAGCAACGCGCGCAACCGCTTCAGCTCCGCGCCGTAGGCGGCACAGCGTTCGCTGTCCCGGCGCATCAGCGCGTCGACGCTGCCGGTGTGGCGCTCGCCGCCGCCATGCACGTCCACACAGGCCGGCGCGAACGGCAACGCGCAGAACGCCAGCAGGCGGCGTACCTGCAACGCCGGCTCGGCGCGCCACGCCTCGTAGTGGTGTTCGAGGAAGCGACCGGGGAACCGCTGCCGCCAGTGCCGGCACAGCACGTCGTAATCGCTCCAGTAGGCGGCGATGTGGTCGAGGTCGTAGCTGAACTCGTGGCGGTCGAGGAACAACTGCCGGTAGCAGGCGAAGCAGGTTTCCAGCGCGTGGCGGCGGCTGTCCACCACGCGCGCGCCCGGCAGCATCGCCAGGATCGCCCCGACCAGCCGCCAGTTGTCCGGCGTGCGGTCGACCAGGCAGGCCTTGCCGCCTCGCCACGCCTCGGTGCGGGCGAGGTAGTCCTGCCCCAGCCGCTGCCAGTCCACCGCCGTCGCCTCGACCATCCATTGCGAACGCGGCCGTTGCCGACGCTGCGTTTCCGCCCGGAGCACCTGCTCGATCGCATTCGATCCATCCACCACCGCTACTGCCGGATGCGCCGCCAGCACCTGCGCGGTCAGCAACGACCCGGCCTGCGGCATGCCCACCACGAACACCACGCCCGTGCCCAGGCGCGGGTCGATGGCGCCTGCCAGCGGCACGTCGAAGACCTGGCGCATCGCCTGCGTCCGCGCATGTGCCTTGGCCGGTTTCCAGGCCAGCGCGCGGTACATCTGCGCGTTGGCCTTGCGCAGCGCGCGAAACGCGCCGGCATGGTCGCCCTGGTCCTCCAGCGCGCGAGTCAGCGCAAAACCCAAGCATACCCGCTCGCGCTGATTCGCCAGCGGCGAGCGCAACAGTTGTTCGAGATGCGCGACGTCAGCCGCGCTGAACGACGCCGTCTCCAGATCGGCCAGGCCGACCCAGGCATCGGCCAGGCCCGGCTGCAGGCGCAGCACGGCGCGATAGCTGTCGCCAGCCGGACCCAGCGCACCCAGGCTCGCCTGCGCCTGCGCCAGCAACATCCGCGCCGGCACATGGTCGGGTTCCGCATCCAGCGCGCGATGCAATGCAGTGATCGCGCCGGCCGGACGCCGCTGCAACATGTACATCTTGCCGAGGTTGAACCACGCCGGCGCAAAGTCCGGCGCCATCGCGCAGCAACGCTGCAGACCCGCCATCGCCGCGGCGGGCTCGCCGGCGGCAAACAACGCCGTGGCCAGGTTCATGCGCACCAACGGGTCATCCGGCAGCAGTGCCCGCGCGCGCTGCAACAGCGCCACCGCGGCCACATAGTCGCCGCGCAGATGGCGTGCCAGTCCCTGCATGCGCAAGGCCTCGGCGCAGTCGGGCAGCATTGCCAGCACGTCGTCGAGCGCCGCCTCGGCAGCCGACGAGTCCTGCGCCTGCAGCGCGGCCTCTGCGCGCGCGAGCAGGTTCTTCGCCGCCACCGGCAAGCCGACGGCACGATCGGTCAACAACGGGTGATCACGCAACTCCCCCATCTCCGTTCGCCCCCGTGGCCGCTACGCCGGCCCATCTGCCAGCTTACGCGAGGGCGGCGGCGGCATCCAGACGCGCCCGCGGCGAGGCAGCTTCTCCGGCTGCAAGGGCTGAATGGCCACGCCTCCTCATATCCATGGCTGCATGCATCGCGACCCGCTCCACCTGAGGGTGCTGCACTTCAAAGTCGAATCCGCCAATCCAGTTCACTCGCCGCGCAACCAGCGCGCCGCATCCACCGCGTAATAGGTGAGGATCGCATCCGCGCCGGCGCGCTTGAATGCGGTCAGCGCTTCGAGCACCACCGCCTTTTCGTCCAGCCAGCCGTTCTGCGCGGCGGCCTTGAGCATCGCGTATTCGCCGCTGACCTGGTAGACGAAGGTGGGTGCGCCGAAGGCGTCCTTCACCCGGCGCAGCACGTCGAGGTACGGCAGGCCCGGTTTCACCATCACCATGTCGGCGCCTTCGAGCAGGTCCAGCTCGACCTCGCGCAGGGCCTCGTCGCTGTTGCCCACGTCCATCTGGTAGGTGTGCTTGTTGCCCTTGCCGAGGTTGGCCGAGGAACCGACCGCATCGCGGAACGGGCCGTAGAACGCGGAGGCATATTTCGCCGAGTAGGCGAGGATACGGGTGTGGATGTGGCCGGCCGCTTCCAGCGCATCGCGGATGGTGCCGACGCGGCCGTCCATCATGTCCGACGGCGCCACGATATCCATGCCCGCCGCGGCCTGCGCCAGCGACATCTTCACCAGCGCCTCGATGGTGGGCTCGTTCATCACGTAACCATGCTCGTCGATCAGGCCGTCCTGGCCGTGGGTGGTGTACGGGTCGAGCGCGACGTCGCCGATCAGGCCCAGCTCGGGATACTTCGCCTTCAGCGCGCGGGTGGCGCGGTGCATCAGGTTGTCGGGGTTCCACGCCTCGGCGGCGTCGAGCGATTTCACCCCGGCGTCGGGCGCGGGGAACAGGGCCAGCGCGGGAATGCCCAGGCGCACGCATTCGCCGGCCAGCTTCAGCAGTTCGTCGATCGAGAGCCGATCCACGCCGGGCATCGACGGCACCGCTTCGCGCCGACCCTCACCCTCGATCACGAAGGCGACCATGATCAGGTCGCTCGGCAGCAAGGTGTGCTCGCGCATCAGCGCGCGGGAGAAGGCGTCGCGGCGCATGCGGCGCATGCGGGTGGCGGGAAAGCTCATGGCGGTACTCGCTAGTCGGCAGCGGCCCATTTTACGCCTTATGCCCGATACGCAGCCGCGGCGCGCCGGCGACGCCATTCCAGCGCGTACGGATGCAAAACGCTGGACTACGCGGCGCAACGGCGGCACGCTTGCTGTTCCGTTTCCGCAGGAAGCTACATGAGCCCGTCCCGCAGCGTACCCACCCTGCTCGTCGATCTGGGTGGCACCAATGTCCGCTTCGGCGTGGCCGACACCTCGCGCGAGCGGCCGCTGCTGGCCGACAGCATCCGGCGCTATCGCGTAGCCGAGCACGATTCGCTGGTGGCCACCGCCCGGCAGTACCTCGGCGAGACGGGGCTGACGGTGAAACGCGCCATCGTCGCCGCGGCTGGACGCATCGTGGACGGCGAGACGGTGAAGGTCACCAACAATCCGTGGGCGATCTCGGCGCACCAGACCGCCGAGGCGCTGGGCCTGGAGTACGTGCACCTGGTCAACGACTTCGCCGCGCAGAGCATGGCGGTGACGCTGCTGCACGGCGACGACCTGGTCGACGTGGGCACGGTGCCGCGGCCGGTGGTGGGCGCCGAGGACGAACAGACCTTCGCCGTGGTGGGACCAGGCACCGGCCTGGGCGTAGGCGGCCTGCTGGTGCGCGGCGGCCATTGCAGCGTGCTGCAGACCGAGGGCGGCCATGCCGGCTTCGCCGCGCACACGCCGGAGGACATCGCGATCCTCGACTACCTCAACCACAAGTACGGCCGCGTCTCCAACGAGCGCCTGATCTGCGGCCAGGGCCTGGTGAACCTGTACGACGCGATCTGCCACATGGTCGGCGCCCGCCCCGACGACCTGAAACCGGAAGACATCACTGCACGCGCCAAGGCCGACAGCTGCCCGCTGTGCACGCGCACGGTGGAAACCTTCGCCGGCATCTTCGGCAGCGTGGCCGGCGACCTGGTGCTCACGCTCGGCGCGTGGGACGGCGTCTACCTCACCGGCGGACTGATCCCCGTGCTGCTGCCGTGGCTGGAGCGCGGGCGCTTCCGCGAGCGCTTCGAGGCCAAGGGCCGCTTCCGCGACATCATGGAAAAGGTGCCGACCCAGGCGATCATGAACCCGGAACCGGGCCTGCTCGGCGGCGCCGCGCTGGCGGTGCTGGAGTCGGGTCGGCCGCTGTTGCCGCGGCGTCGGGAGAGCGGCCATGCCACGGCGTGAGGGCGCCTTCCTGTTCGATCTGGACGGCACCCTGATCGACAGCGTCTACCAGCACGTGCTGGCGTGGAAGGAGGCGCTCGATCGCGAGGGCGTGGAGCTGTCGGTGTGGCGCATTCACCGCAAGATCGGCATGAGCGGCGGGCTGTTCACCAACATCCTGCTGCGCGAGACCGGGCTGGAGATCACCGCCGAACGCCTCGACCGCCTGCGTGAACGGCACGCCGAGGCATTCAACCGCATGCACGCGCAGGGCGCGGTGCGGCCGCTGCCCGGCGCGCGCGAATTGCTCGACTACCTCACCGCGCAGGGCATCCCGTGGGCGATCGCCACCAGCGGCCGGATGGAAACCGCCGCGGCCAACCTGCGGGCACTCGGCGTCGATCCGTCGCAGGTACCGGTGGTGACGCGCGACCAGGTGCGCCATGCCAAGCCCGACCCGGATCTGTTCATCGAGGCGGCCGAGCGGCTCGGCGTGGACATCCGGCAGTCGCTGGTGATCGGCGACAGCGTGTGGGACATGCTCGCCGCGCAACGCGCCCGCACGCTGGGCGTGGGCCTGCTCTCCGGCGGCTACGGCGAGGCGGAGCTGCAGCAGTCCGGCGCGTTCCGCGTGTACCAGGATCCCGCCGACCTGCTGCGCCACATCGACGAGGTGGCGGCGCGCGATTGAGCGCGACTCCCGCTGAACCCACGCCGCTCACATCATGAAAAGTTAATCACCGGCTGCGAGTCGGGCGCTAGGCTGGAGCAGCCTCGTCGCCCCTCGCCGGAGCCGCCCCATGCGCCGCCTCATCGCCAGCCTTCCGCTCGCCGTGCTGCTCGCCGCCTGCTCGCCCGCACCCACGTCCTCGTCCCTTGGCGGAGCCCAGACGGCGCCGGCCAACGCCGCCCTGGGCTCCACCGAATGGCTGGCCTGGGTCGACCACTCGCTGGCCATCCGCGACGACGGCCATGGTCCCGACCCCGGTTCGTCCGAGTGGAACCAGGCCGTGCAGCGCAAACTGGGCGAGGAAGCCCCGCAATCCACCCCGGGCTCGCCGCAGTGGCAGCAGTCGGTCGACGCGCTGCTGCGCACGCGGATGCCGCCGGGGTCGTGATACCGCGCACCTGCCCGGAAAGGCGGGTTGCGGATCGGCACGCTAGCCGGGCGCCAGCAAGGTATCCAGGTCACCCTCGTCGAAGCTGAGCCTCTCGCGGCTGCCGCCGCCTTCGAGCACGGCGTCGGCGAGTTCGGCCTTGCGCAGCTTCAGTTCCTCGATGCGCTCTTCCACCGTGCCGCTGGTGATCAGGCGGAACACGAACACCGGCTTGTCCTGGCCGATGCGGTGCGCGCGGTCGCTGGCCTGCGCCTCGGCGGCGGGGTTCCACCACGGGTCGTAGTGGATCACGGTGTCGGCGGCGGTGAGGTTGAGACCCACGCCGCCGGCCTTCAGCGAGAGCAGGAACAGCGGCACCTCGCCATCCTGGAAGCGCTGTACCGGCTCGGCGCGGTCGCGGGTGTCGCCGGTGAGGGTGACGTAGCGGATGCGGCGGCGGTCGAGTTCGGCGGCGATCAGTTTCAGCATGCCGGTGAACTGCGAGAACAGCAGCACCTTGCGGCCTTCGTCGAGCAGCGCGGGGAGCATGTCCATCAGCAACTCGAACTTGGCCGATTCGCGCACGCCGCGCGCCGCTTCGAGTTTCACCAGGCGCGGGTCGCAGCAGACCTGGCGCAGCTTGAGCAGCGCGTCGAGCACCACGATGCCGGAATGGGCGATGCCGCGCTGCGCGATCACCTCGCGCAGCTCCTCGGCCAGCGACAAGCGCAGGCCTTCGTACAGTTCGCGCTGGCGGCCTTCCAGCACCACGCGGCGGGTGATCTCGGTCTTCGGCGGCAGCTCTTTCGCCACCTGTGCCTTGGTCCGGCGCAGGATGAACGGCGCCAAGCGCAGGTTGAGTCGCTGCTGGACCTCCTCGTCGCGCTGTTTCTCGATCGGCACGCGATAGTGGCGGCGGAACGCGCCCTCGTCGCCGAGCAGACCGGGCACGGCCAGGTCGATCTGCGACCACAGCTCGCCCAGGTGGTTTTCCAGCGGCGTGCCGGTGAGGCACACGTAGCGTGGCGCGCGCAGGCTCAGCAGCGCGCGGCGCGCCTGCGTGCGCGGGTTCTTCACCTGTTGCGCCTCGTCCAGCACGATCAGCGCGAACGGCTGCTTGCGCAGCGCGGCGACATCGCGCGGCAGCAGCGCGTAACTGGTCAGCACGATGTCCTGCGCGCCGAGCTGGTCAAAGTCCTCCGCGCGCTGCGGGCCGTGCAGGGTCAGCACGCGCAGCATCGGCGCGAAGCGCGCGATCTCCGATTGCCAGTTCGGGATCAGGCTGGTGGGCACCACGATCAACGCCGGCTGGGACAGCGCACCGCCTTGCTTGAGCGAGAGCAGGTGGGTGATCAGTTGCAGGGTCTTGCCCAGGCCCATGTCGTCGGCCAGCACGCCGCCGACGCCGGCCTCGGCCAGCGCATTCAGCCAGCGCAGGCCTTCGCGCTGGTACGGGCGCAGTTCGGCGGCGAGGCCTTCGGGCACGGCATCGCTGGCGCGCGCGGCGGCGTCGCGCAGGCGCGCGGCGAAACCGAGCAGCGGCTCGGCCGCCTGCAGCGTGCCGCCGGCGGGCATGGCGGCGGCCAGTTCCTCCAGTCGGCCGGCCTGCACGCGCGGCAAGTGCAGCGCCTTGCGCGGCTTCTCCAGGTATTCGGCCAGCGGCGCCAGCAGGCCGCGCAACTCGCGCAGGCGCACCGGCACGCGCCGGCGCGCGTCGACCGGCGCGTACCACACCGCGTCGTCGGGCTCGTTCGGTGCCGGGCTGAGCGTCAACTGGTGCTCGGCCAGTGCCTGCGCCACCGCCGGCAGCAGGTTGTGGCGCTGGCCATCGAGCTCGATGCCGATCTCCAGGTCGAAGGCATGGTCGTCGACGTCCTCGGCCGCCTGCCCGTACCAGCGCACCGGCCCTTCGAGCACCTCGAACGGGAAGCTGGGCGCGTACTCGACGAGGAAGTTCTCTTCCTCCAGTTTCGGACGCAGCGCCAGCCAGCGCGCCGGCGTGTTGACCTCCAGCGCACCGGCATAACCGGCGCCGGGGAACAGCCAGGCGTCCTCGGGCAGGGTTTCGGCCACGTCCCAGGGCAATCCCTCGGTGTCCACGCCGGGGGTGAGGCCGACGCGTTCGAGCTGCTCCATCGCGGCCAGCTCCTCGGCGCGGCGACGGGTGATCTCGACCAGCTGATCGTTGCGCACGCGGCGCACCAGCGGCTCGCCGCCGCGGCCGGGCAGGCGTTCGCCGGCGTAGTCGAAGGCCAGCCGCGCATAGCCCAGCGGCGGCGTGCCGGCGGCCAGCCGCGCGTGGCGGGTCAGCGCATGCAGGATCAATACCGGCTTGGGCGCCAGCTGCGAGCGCTTGAGATCGCCGAACACCTGCGGCAGCGGCACGCGGGTGGCCAGCCGGCTGTTCGGCAGCCTGCTGCGCAGGCGGCGGCCGTGCTCGTGCTTCAGCGGCGGCAGCTCCAGCCACTGGGTTTCCTCGGCCGCGGCGTCGAACAGGCCCACGCTGGCGCGCTCGACGTCGAGGTACCACAACGCGCCCACGCGCAGCAGGCGCTGGCTGTGCGACAGCAGCGGCAGCAGGCGCTGGCTGCCGTCGGCCTCCATCTGCCAGTGCCAGTTGAGCGGATGCGACTTGCCGCGCGACAGGCGCAGGCCGGCCAAGCCGCCGAGGAAGCACGGCGCGGTATCGAGCACCTCGGCCAGCAGGCTGTCGCCGACATGGCCGCCGAGGCGGGCATAGCTGCGGCTCTTGCGCACGTTCAGCGGCAGGCCGAGCACGCTGGCAGCCAGACGCTGCTCGTGCGGTTGCAGCGGGGTCTGCACCAGGTGGCGACTGTCCAGCGGCACCGGGCGGCTGTAGCGGCCGTGCTCGGCCACGCTCAGCAGCACCGGCGCCACGTCGACCCGCGCGAAAGCGGCCCCTTCCTCGGGCATCACCTCGACGAAGAAACCGAGCACGGCGTGGTCATCGGCGGTCGCGGGCCTGGGTGCGGCCAGCAGTCGCCGCCAGGCCAGCGGCAGGGTTTCCTCGTCGCTGGCGGGGGGGCTGGCGACGCGCTGCTTCTCGTCCGGTTGCGACATCCGCATGCGTTCCGTGGCGGCGACCAAATGCTTGAGCTTAGCAGCGCCGGCGCCGGATGCGGCGATGGCCGCGGCGCCCGCGGTCGGCCCGCGTCAGTCGCGGCCGAACAAGCCGTGCGGATATTCCGGCTTCTGCTCGCGCGCCATCAGGGCCTGCAGCCCCTCGGCCGGAGTGACTTCGCCGTGCAGCACGGCGCGCACGCCGGCGCTGATCGGCAGGTCCAGGCCATGCTTGGCAGCCAGTCGCGCCACTTCGTCGGCGGTGAGGATGCTCTCCACTACTTGGCCGATGCGACGCACCGCCTCGTCGATCGCCACGCCCTGGCCCAGTGCCAGGCCGAGCCGGCGGTTGCGCGAGAGGTCGCCGGTGCAGGTCAGCACCAGGTCGCCGAGGCCGGACAGGCCGATCAGCGTTTCCGGCCGCGCGCCCAGCGCCACGCCCAGGCGCAGCATCTCGTTCATGCCGCGGGTGATCAGGCCGGCGCGGGCATTGAGGCCCAGGCTCATGCCGTCGGCGATGCCGGTGGCGACCGCCAGCACGTTCTTCATCGCGCCGCCGAGCTCGGCGCCGAGCACGTCGCCGCCGGAATACGCGCGCAGGTTGGGCGCATGCAGCAGGCCGGCCAGTTGCTGGGCGAAGGCATCGTCGTCGGAGTGCACGGTGACCGCGCTGGGCAGGCCGGTGGCCACTTCTTTGGCGAACGACGGCCCGGTGATCACCGCCGCCGGCCGGCCCGGCAATTTCTCCGCCACCAGTTCATGCAGGAAGCGCCCGGTGCCGGGCTCGAAGCCCTTGGTCGCCCAGGCGATCGCGGTACCGGCATCGAGCAGCGGCGCCAGCGCGTCGAGCATCGCCGCAAACGCATGGCTGGGCACCACGATCAGCACGATGTCGGCGCCGCGCACGGCCGCGCCCAGGTCAGCTTCGTACTGCAATGCTTCCGGCAGGGTGACGCCGGGCAGATAACGCGCGTTGCTGCGTTCCCGCGCCATCTGCGCCAGCGCGTCGGCATCGCGGCCCCACAAGCGGGTAGGTACGCCGTTGCGAGCGCACAGTGCCGCCAGCGCCGTGCCCCAGGAGCCGGCGCCGAGCACCGTCAGCTTCGGCTTGTCAGGCATGTTCGACGCTCAGCTGTTGAGCATCGCCGGGGCTTCGTCGCCGCCCGCCGCGCGCCGCTGCTGTTCGGCGTACAACGCATCGAAATTGATCGGCTGCAGCAGGAACGGCGGGAAGCCGCCTTCGAGCACCATCGAGGAAATCACCTGGCGCGCGTAGGGGAACAGCAGGTTCGGGCAGTAGCTGCCCAGGATGCCGGCCTTGTCGGTGTCGTTGAAGCCGGCAATGCCGAACACGCCGGCCTGCTCGACTTCCGCCAGATACGCGGTGCGCTGGCCCACGGTGCAGGTCAGGGTGAGGCTTAGCACCACTTCATACAGGTCGTTGCCCAGATCGCTGGCCTTCTGGCCCAGGTTCAGCTGCACCTGCGGCTGCGCGTTCTCGTCGATCTCCTGGAAAATCTGTGGCGCGTTGGGCGCCTCGAAGGAAACGTCCTTCACGTAGATCTTCTGCATCACCAGCTGCGGCTGGCTGGCCTGGCCGTTGGCCTGGTCGTTGTTGATCTCTTGTGCCATCGGGTGTTCCTCTCAAAGGCGGGCGGTCAAGCAAAGAGACTGATTGTTCCATACATCCCCGTCTGGCGCACCCATCGGCGCCCTTGCGCGTGTGGCCGAGGATTGCGCCCAACCGCTTGTTTCTGCGACAATGCGCGGCTCGCCCCATGTCGGCCCGGTTCTCCGGGCGGTCCGCCACGCAATGCGGACCCGAAGCGACCGGGCAACGCAACATCTCCGGCATTGCGTGGCGCACCGCGTCGCTGGGCCGATGCCGCCCTGGCCAACGGGTGGCAATCACGGCTTCAAACCGAAGCCATTCTTGGGAGGTCGTCATGGCCCGTGTATGTCAAGTCACCGGAAAGGGTGTGCAGAGCGGCAACAATGTCTCGCACGCCAACAACAAGACCCGCCGCCGCTGGTTGCCCAACCTGCACGAGCGTCGCTTCTGGGTTCCCAGCGAGAGCCGCTGGATCAAGCTGCGCGTTTCCAACCACGCCCTGCGCACGATCGACAAGAATGGCATCGAAGCCGTGATTGCCGACATGCGTGCCCGCGGCGAAAAGGTCTGAGGAGCACACCATGGCCAACAAATCGCAAGACAAGATCCGCCTGATTTCTTCGGCCGGCACCGGCCACTTCTACACCACGCAGAAGAACAAGAAGAACACCCCGGAAAAGTTCGAGTTCAAGAAGTACGACCCGGTGGTGCGCAAGCACGTGATCTACAAGGAAGGCAAGATCAAGTGACGTCGTGGCGCATTCGCGCATGGCGCGAATGCCTTTGCCACGACGTCATCCCTGCGAAAGCAGGACAAGCGCGAAGCGCGCAGAACGCCCGGAGGGCGGCCCCGAAGGGGCGAGCGTAGCGAGTCATCCAGTGAGGTACTCAAAACCCGCCCTCGTGGCGGGTTTTTCTTTACTCCGATCCGGATCGCAGGCCACGCGACCAACCCCACAGCAAAGCCCCCGCAAAGCCCCCACTTGCCCGCCCCATCCCCACCCCGCATCATCCCCCGATGACCCCCGCCCTGTTCCCCGCCCTGCTCGGCGACGACGCCTGGCTCGCGCTGCCACCTGCAGTCCGCGCGATGCACGGCACCGCGGCAAGGCTCGAAGCAAGAGGCCTCGCCGATGTCACCGGTGCCGGCCACCTCCCGGCACGCTGCCTGCGCCGTCTGCTCGGCCTGCCCGCGCCCGGTCCGCGGCAGGCGCTGGCGCTGACCATCGAGCGCCGCGGCACCCGCGAAACATGGACGCGTCGCTTCCCCGGCCGCAACATGCAATCCGTGCTCGATCGACGCACGGGCTCGCCGCTGCTGTACGAACGGCTGGGCCCGGCCCGGCTGGGTTTCGCGCTGCACCGCGACGGCGACGCGATCGACTGGCAACTGCGCAGCCTGCACGTGCTGGGCCTGCCGATGCCGCGCGCGCTGCGTGGCCGGGTGCTTTCGCGCAGCGGCATGCGCGATGGCCGCTACCACTTTCGCGTCGACGTGCAACTGCCGCTGCTGGGTCGCCTGATCGCCTACGACGGCTGGCTGGAACCGCTGTCCGATGGCGCATGAGCACGCTCCACCGGTGATCGTGTTCGACGGCGTCTGCCTGCTGTGCAGCCGCTGGGTGCGCTTCCTGTTGAAGCACGACCATGCCGCGCGTTACCACTTTGCCGCGATGCAGTCGGACAGCGGACGCCAGCTACTGCTCGCGCACGGACTGGACCCGCAATCGCCGCTGTCATTCCTGCTGGTGGAAAATGGCCGCGGCTACACCGACAGCGAAGCGATCGCACGGGTGTTGCGTGGCTTGCACCGCCGCCGCTGGCGCTGGCTGAGCCACGCGATGCTGGCGGTACCGCGCGGGCTGCGCGATCCGCTCTACCGCTTCGTCGCCCGCCACCGCTACCGCATCTTCGGGCAGAGCCGTCAATGCTTCGCGCCCACGCCGGAACAGCGCGCGCGTTTCATGCCTTGAGCTCTTCCACGCCGGTCTCCACCGCGAAACCGGCCAGCGCCGACAACGCCTCGTCCAACGTGAACAAACCCACGCACGGCATCGCCCCGCGCACAGGCAGCGCGCCATCGGCCAGCTTGCGCGCCAGCACCACCGCGGGCGTGGCGGGAATCTGCGGGCCGTCGCCGGCCGCGGCGGCGAGCGACCAGCGCAGACCGAGCGGCTGGTCCTGACGATCGCGACCACGCAGCTCCACCACCATGCCGCCGATGTCGCTGCCGGCATCGATGAACCACTCGCTGAGCCGGCGCAGGCGTGGCGCATACCGGGCAAGGTCGCGAACCACACCCAGCCGCACCAGCCAGGCCGTCACCAGGGTGCCGAAGTGCAGGCACTTCAGCTCCAGCCCGGCGCGGAATACCACCTGGCGCACGCCGCGATAGCGCACCGGAAACAGCTCCAGATCCGGCACGTCGCACAGCCCGACCCAGCGCGGGCCGAAAGGAAAGCGCTGGCGTCGGGTCGACATCCAGCCATGCCCGTGTTGCCAGCGTCCGTCGCGCCACAGCCGCACCGGCCGACCGCAGTAGCCGAGGATTGCCGCCACCGTCGCGTCGCCGCGCGGCGTGCGGTTGCCGGGGCTGATCGCGTGTTCGATGCTTTCCAGCGCGGCAAAGCGCGGCAGCAGCGCATCGACCACCGCGCTGCTCAACGCCGGCAGCGTGGACGCCCCGCCGACCAGCAGCCGTCCGGCGGCTTTCGCGCGCGCATCGAGGCGGCCGATGCCGGCGACGAAATCGCGGCCATCGGCGAGGTCGACGTAGTCGCTGCCGCACGCCAGGCAGGCTTCGGCTACCCGATAGTCCTGGCGCTGGAAGGGACCGGCCGCATGGATCACCAGTTGCGGTTGCCGTGGCGCCATCGCCGCGGCCAGGTCCGTCGTGGCGACGTCGAGGGTCGCCACGCCGATCGAGGGATCGCCCAGGCGTTCGCGCAAGCGCTGCAGGCCGGCCGGATGCCGTCCGGCCAGCGTCAGCGCGAAGCGCGGATCATGCGCCAGCTCGCCGGCGATCCGCGCACCGAACACGCCGCCGGCACCGATCAGCAACACCCGCAAAGCCATGCATCCCCCTCGTCACCGACGCCTCAAAAACAAGACCCGCCAACAGGCGGGTCTTGCCGGAACATGCTGTGTCGAAAGCGCTCAGGCCGCGGCGACGGTGTAGCCCTTGAGCCGCTGGGCAAACTCCTGCAGCGCGCGAATGCCGCTTTCCTCGGCTTCGTGGATCCACTGCTGCAAGCCCTTCAGCGCCTGGTCGGCGCCGCGCTGTTCCATCAGTGCCGCGAGGCGGCTGCGGAACTCGACTACGGTCTTCAGCGTGGGGCGTTTGGCCAGCACGGCCTGCATGCGCTCGCGGCCTTCGCTGTCGAGCCAGCGGCCGCCGTCGGCCATCGCCAGCCGCATCCGGCGCGGGATCGCCTTGAGGTTGTCGCCGGCGTGCTGCGCCTCGTCGCGCAGGGTCGGCACGATCACGCCGCGGTAGTAGTCGGTCATCGCCTGGAAGCGATGGGTGAGCACCGCCTTGAGCGTGTCGGCATCGGGCAGGCGCACGTTCGGACGCACGTCCAGCGACGGCGCGACGCGCAGCACCTTGGCCAGGCCCACGGCGCGCAGGCCGCAGATCGCCGCCCAGCCGATGTCGAACTCCCACTTGCGCAGCGCGAACTTGGCCGAGCTGGGGAAGGCATGGTGGTTGTTGTGCAGCTCCTCGCCGCCGATCCAGAAGCCCCACGGGATCAGGTTGCGTGCGGTGTCGGCGCTCTCGAAATTGCGGTAGCCGGCCCAGTGGCCGATGCCGTTGACGAAGCCGGCGGCCCAGAACGGAATCCACACCATCTGCAGCGCCCACAGCGCCGCGCCGATCACGCCGAACAGCGCCAGGCTGATCAGCAGCATCAGGGTCGGGCCCCAGTAGGGATGTGCGCCGTAGAGCTTGTGCTCGACCCAGTCGTCCGGCGTGCCGCGGCCGTACTGCACCATGTCCTGCTTGTTCTCGCAGGCGTCGCGGTAGAGCGACACGCCGTCCCAGAACACCTTCTTGATGCCGTAGATCATCGGGCTGTGCGGGTCCTCCGCGGTTTCCACCTTGGCGTGGTGCTTGCGATGCACCGCCACCCATTCGCGGGTGACCATGCCGGTGGTGAGCCAGCCCCAGAAACGGAAGAAGTGCGCCAGCACGGGGTGGAAATCCACGCCGCGATGGGTCTGGCTGCGATGCAGGTACAGCGTCACCGTGAAGATGGTGAGCTGGGTCATCACCAGCATGTAGATGGCGATCTGGCCCCAGCTCGCATCGGCGAGGCCGTGGTTGAGGAAATCGAGTACCGCGTCAAGCATGGAAGTTACCGAATGGGGGATGGAACGGGGGACGGGCGGAGTCTAGTGCGGGGAACGCCATACCCACCAGCATGGCTGACCCACGATCATAACAGCCTGTCAAGAGGCGAACGTGAAACAGGCGTTGGTTGGCAGCGCGCACGATCGCCTGTTGTCTAACCATGGGGGCGCCGTGACAATCAGGCAATGACCACGATCATCCCCGCTGACTCGCCCCCTGCCCTGCAGCTGGATCGCGTTACGCGTCGCCGCGCCGGGCGCGTGGCCGTGCGCGATCTCAGCCTGAGCCTGCCGCGCGGCCAGGTGCTGGGCCTGCTCGGCGTCAACGGCGCCGGCAAATCGACCACCTTGTCGATGATCGCCGGTGCGCTGCGCCCGGACCGCGGCGTCATCAAGCTGAACGGCGAGGATTTCGAGGAGCACCGGGAGCTCGCCCGCCGCTGGATCGGCTGGCTGCCCGAGCGCGCGCCGCTGTGGCCGGAGCTGAACGTGACCGAACACCTGGACGCGCACGCCCGCCTGCGCGGCCTGCGTGGCGCCACGCTGCATGCGGCATGCCGCGCGATCATCGAGCGGCTGGAGCTGCAGCCGCTGGCACGGCGCTTGGCCGGCGTGCTGTCGCAGGGCCAGCGCCAACGGCTGGGGCTGGCTTGCGCACTGGTGCACCGGCCCGCGCTGCTGGTGCTGGACGAGCCGGCGAACGCGCTCGACCCGGTGCAGGTGGCCGCGCTGCGCAGCCTCATCCGCGAACAGGCCGCCGCCGGCACCGCGGTGATCCTGTCCACGCACGTGCTGAGCGAAGTCACCGCGGTGTGCGATCGCGTGACGATTCTGCACGAGGGCACGCTGCAGCATGAAGGCACGGTCGAGGCCGGCGATCACGCGGCGCTGGAGCGCCGCTTCTTCGAGATCGCGATGAACCCATCCCCGGCGCAGGCCGCATGAGCGCGTTGGCGGTCGCTCGACTGGAATGGCGTCGCCTGCTGGTGCGTCCGCTGGGCTGGCTGCTCGCGGCGCTGACCCTGGCCTGGCTGGGCTGGAACTTCACCGTACTGCTGGGCAGTTTCCTGGCCGGCCAGGTTCAGCGCGCCGCCCTGCCCGACGGCCCCGGCTTCACCGATCTGGTGGCGGTGCCGCTGCTGGGGCAACTCGCGCAACTCGCGTTCCTGGTGGTGCCGCTGCTGACCATGTCGGCGATCGCCGGTGAACGCCGCAACGGCACGCTGCCGCTGCTGTTTGCCGCCGGCGTGCCGGCGTCGCGCATCGTGCTTGGCAAGTACCTTGCGCTGCTCGGCTGGTTGCTGCCGTGGTTGGCGCTGACCCTGGCCATGCCGCTGACGCTGGCACACGCCACCGATCTGGACTGGGGCAAACTCGCCGCCGCCGCCCTCGGCCTGGCCCTGATGCTGGCCTCCCTGGCGGCGCTGGGCCTGGCCTGTTCCAGCTTCGCCAGCCACCCGGCGATCGCCGCAGCCACGGCGCTGATCCTGGGGCTGGCGCTGTGGAGCGTGAACCTGGGCGCGCAGATGGCCGGGATCGAGGGCGGCGCGATCAACTGGCTGGCGATGAGCACGCACGTGCAACCACTGCTGCGCGGGCTGGTCTCCAGCGCCGACCTGCTGTGGTTCGCGCTGCTGATCGGCTTCGCGCTGGCGCTGGCCACGCGCCGCCTGTCCACCGAGCGGGAGCGCGGCTGATGCGCCATCTTTTCAGACGTCTGGACGGCTGGTTGTTCGCGCTGCTGTTGCTGCTGGCTTGCGCCGCCATCGGTTACCTCGGCACGCGCCACGTTTATGTGACCGACTGGACCGCGAACGGCCGCGTCAGCCTGTCGCCGGAAAGCCGCGCAGTGCTGGCCAAGCTCGATGGCCCGGTGCAGATCGTCAGCTACGCCAGTCCGCAAGGCAATCTGCGCCAGACCATCGCCGGCTTTCTGCAGCGCTACCAGCGGGTGAAGCCCGACATCACGCTGCGCTTCGTCGACCCGCAACTGGATCCGGCGAAGATGCGCGAGCTGGGCATCACCGTCGACGGCGCGCTGATCCTGCATTACCAGGGCCACGAGCAGCGCCTGGACGAGCTGTCCGAGCGCAGCCTGACCAATGCGCTGGAACGGTTGCAGCGCGGCAACGACCGCATCGTCGCCTTCGTCACCGGCGACGACGAGCGCCGCGCCGACGGCCAGGCGAACGCCGACCTGGGCACCTTCATGGCGCAGCTGGAAAGCCGCGGCATGCGCGCGGTGCCGCTCAACTTCTCGCAGGTCAACGCGGTGCCCGAGCACACCGACCTGGTGGTGCTGGCCAGTCCCAGCGTGCCGCTCGCGCCGGGCGCGGTGCAGGCGCTGGTCGACTACGTGCAGGCCGGCGGCAACCTGCTGTGGCTCACCGAGCCGGCCAACGATGAGCTCGGCCTCAAGCCGCTGGCCGACGTGCTGGGCGTGCGCGTGCTGCCGGGCGTGCTGGTGGACGGCGCCGGTTCGGCGCTGGGCCTGCACGATCCGCGCATGCTCGCGCTGGGCAGCTACCCGCCGCAGGCGATCACGCGCGGCTTCCAGCTGACCACGCTGTTCCCGCAGGTGTCGGCACTGGCCGAGCTGACGCGCACGGGCTGGGCGACGCACGCCTTCCTGCGTTCCGGCCCGCAGAGCTGGACCGAGTTCCAGCCGATCGACAACACGAAAAGCTCCGACATCCGCTTCGACGCCGATGCCGGCGAACTGAAAGGTCCGCTGGATTTCGGCTTCGCGCTGAGCCGGTTGTCGCCCAGCCCGGACAAGAGCGAGCAGCGCGCGGTGGTGATCGGCGACGGCGATTTCCTCTCCAACACCTATCTCGGCAACGGCGGCAACCGCGCGCTGGGCGAGCGCGTGTTCAACTGGCTGCTGGGCGACGACAAGCTGGTCGACGTGCCGCCACGTGGCGCACCGGACCGCCTGCTGGAGATCTCGCAGGGCGAGTTGAACGCGCTGAGCTTCGGCTTCCTGTTCGGCCTGCCCGTGCTGCTGCTTGCGGTCGGCGGCGCCATCGTGTGGCGCCGGCGGCGGCGCTGAACGATGAAGCGCGCCGCCCGGCAACGATGGACGCTGCTCGCCGTCGTGGTCGTGCTGCTCGCGCTGGCGCTGTGGCAATGGCAGCACGACGCCAGCCATGCGAACGGCAAGCTGACCTCGCTCGATCCGGCCGCGATCAGCCGCATCAGCCTCGCCCTGCCCGACGCCGCCACGCTGCACTACGAGAAGCGCAGCGACGGCCACTGGTGGCGCACCGACGGCACGGCGCGCCGGGTGGCCGACGACGACCGCCTGCGCGACCTGGCCGACATCGCCGCCGCGCGTGTGCTGAGCTGGCGTCCGCTGGCCGACTTCGAACCGGTGAAGATCGGCCTGGTGCCGCCGCAAGCGGTGTTGACCCTGGACGGCCAGACGCTGGCGTTCGGCGTCAGCGCGGTGACCGGGCCGCAGCGCTACGTACGCGTCGGCGAACGCGTGGCGCTGGTGTCCGTGCGCTACATGCCGCGCTCGCCGGAAGTTCCCGTGACAGCGCTGTAGGGCGGGCACCGCCCGCCATGGCATGTCACGCGGCGAGTATCGGGTGGCGGGCGGTGCCCGCCCTACAGTGCTTTTGTCCTTCCCCGATGAAGTCTGTCCACCATGCCCGAATTGCCTGAAGTCGAAACCACCCGTCGCGGCATCGCGCCGTATCTGATCGGCCGGCGTGTCAGCGGCGTCACCTTGCGCCGGCCAGACCTGCGCTGGCCGATTCCGCCGGAGATCAGCACGCTGCTGCCCGGCCAGCGCATCGACGCGGTGGAACGGCGCGCGAAGTACCTGCTGCTGCACACCGCCGCCGGCAGTGCGCTGCTGCACCTGGGCATGAGCGGCGTGCTGCGCGTGCTGCCGCCGGACGCGCCGGTGGGCAAGCACGATCATGTCGACATCGCGCTGGAGCGCAGTACCGCGCAGGCACCGCGCATCCTGCGCTTCACCGACCCGCGCCGCTTCGGTTGCCTGCTGTGGCAAGCGCCGGGCACCACGCACGAACTGCTGGCCCACCTCGGCCCCGAACCGCTGACCGACGCCTTCGACGGGGAGCTGCTGTGGCGCCGCTCGCGCGGGCGCACGGCGGCGGTGAAACTGTTCCTGATGGACAACGCGATCGTGGTCGGCGTGGGCAACATCTACGCCAGCGAGGCGCTGTTCCGCACCGGCATCGACCCGCGCCGCGCCGCGGGCAGCGTGTCGCGGGCGCGCTACGCGCGATTGGCGTCGGAAGTGAAGCAGTTGCTGGCGTGGGCGATCGAACGCGGCGGCACCACCTTGCGCGACTTCCTCAACCCCGACGGGGCACCGGGTTATTTCTTCCGCGAGCTGATGGTCTACGGCCGCGCCGGCGAACCGTGCCGGGTCTGCGGCAGCGCCATCCGGCAGGCCGTGCTGGGCCAGCGCTCGACCTTCTGGTGCCCGCGCTGCCAGCGCTGAAGGCGCGTCTCGCCCGACTCCAAGCCTCCCTTGCGCAGCCCGTGCGGGCGAGGCCGACCACCCATTGTTTCCCATCGGAAACGGAGTTGCCACGAATCGCCGGCTACCCGTCTCGCATGGCGCTTTTAAAATGGCGGCGTTGATCCGGGAAAGCCGTGGCTGCCTGAAAACCCACTGTTTCCTGGAAGCACCCAGATTTCCATCTTACGGAGGAACCTCCATGAACAGCACCATCATCGAATCGCTCAAGAAGCGCCGCACCCAGTACGCACTGGGTCGCAACGTGGCGCTGGACAAGGACGCCCTCACCGCCCTGATCAAGGACGCCATCAAGCACACGCCATCGTCGTTCAACTCGCAGAGTTCGCGCGCGGTGATCCTGCTCGGCAAGCAGAGCGAGCAGTTCTGGGAGCTGACCAAGCAGGAGCTGAAGAAGATCGTGCCGGCCGAGGCGTTCGCCAACACCGCCGCCAAGCTGGACAGCTTCGCCGCCGGCATCGGCACCGTGCTGTTCTACGAGGATCAGTCGGTGGTGAAGGGCCTGCAGGAACAGTTCGCGCTGTATGCGGACAACTTCCCGGTGTGGTCCGAGCAGGGCAGCGGCATGGCCCAGTTCGCCGTGTGGCTGGCGCTGACCGAGGCCGGCGTGGGCGCCAGCCTGCAGCACTACAACCCGGTGACGGACGAGGCGACCCGCCAGGAATGGAACGTGCCGGCGACGTGGAAGCTGCGCGCGCAGATGCCGTTCGGATCGCACGAGGGCGGCTTCGGCGAGAAGGCGTTCATGGACGACGCGCAGCGCTTCATCACGGTCGGTTGAGTCACCTGGCGCGCGCCACGCGCGTTCCGAAGAGCGAAGCCGGCAGTTGCTGCCGGCTTCGTCGTTTTCACGATCAACTCCAGCGCAGTTCGACCCAGCTGTTGTTGAAGGGCGGCTCGTCCATGCCGCCGCCGAGTTTCGCGACCATGCCGGCCGGGATGCCCTCGCCCTCGAGCACCTGGCCGTCGGTGAAATGCGCGCCGAGCGCCTGCAGTTCGGCCATCTGTTCGCACAATGCGCCGGCGCGATCGACGGCGGCATCGGGTACGTCGCGGATGCTGATGTCGGGGCGACCGAACTTGCGCATGCCGCGCGTGCGTATCCAGAAGCGCCCCGGCGCGGCCTCGCCGTCGCACAGGATCAGCAGGTGGTGGCGGATCGGCGCACCGTCGCGGATCAGGTAATGCCGACGCCAGCCATCGGCATCGAGCAGGCTGAGGATCTGCGGATCGAGGATCGCCACGCCACCGATGTCGAGCATGCCCGCCAGCACGCCCAGGGTATCGCGCAGGTAGCCGGTGGCCGGGCTGTCCGCCAGCGTGCCGCGCACCACCATCACCTGCGGCGCATCGAACGCGCGCTGAAAGGCCTGCGACGCGTCGGCCTTGTACATGCGCCCCGCCGCGCCTTTCAACGGATAGCCGTCCCAGCCGCGCAAGTCGGCGTGGCGATGGTTGGTCGCGGTGAGGCCCGCCGGCAAGCCGGGGCTGCCGTAATCCTGCGAAGGCACGCGCACGGCCTCGAACTGCCCGAACACGTAGAACTGCAGCACGATCTGCTCCTCGCTGGGCTGCCAGTGCGGGCGTTGCCAGGCGGGGATGGGTATGGGATGGCTCATGGTCTTCCTTCGATGGCGGGGTTCAGTGCTCGTCGTCCAGCGGCAACACCGTCTGCTGCAGTTCGATGCGGCCGCGGCCCTCGCTGATCTTCTTGAACTCGGCGCGACTCACCGAGACATAGCGCTCGTTGCCGCCGATCTCGACCTGCGGGCCTTCGGTGACCGCCCGGCCCTGCTCGTCCACACGCACCACCATGGTGGCCTTGCGCCCGGTGTGGCAGATCGTCTTGATCTCCTGCAGCTCGTCGGCCCAGGCCAGCAGGTAGCGGCTGCCCTCGAACAGCTCGCCGCGGAAGTCCGTGCGCAGGCCGTAGGCCAGCGCCGGAATATTCAGTCGATCGACCACGTCGCTGATCTGCCACACCTGCGCCTTGCCGAGGAACTGCGCCTCGTCGACGAACACGCAATGCAGCGGTCCGCGCGCGGCGATGTCGGCCTCGACCAGCGCGTACAGATCCTCGTCGCCGGCGAAGCGACGCGCGTTCGCCTTCAAGCCGATGCGCGAGGCCACCACGCCTTCGCCGAAGCGGTTGTCCAGCGCCGGCGTGAGGATCAGCGTGCGCATGCCGCGCTCGTGATAGTTGTACGCGCTCTGCAGCAGCGTGGTGGTCTTGCCGGCGTTCATCGCCGAGTAATAGAAATAGAGTTTGGCCATTGGAGAGCCGGGAATAGGGAATCGGGAATGGGGAGAGCGGCGGCGCGGCCAGCCCATGCTTGCCAGTTTCTCACAGGCACCCGATCGCGCGAGATGCTGCCTTCCCGATTCCCGATTCCCGATTCCCGATTCCCGGCTGGCTCCCTACTCCCGGTCCACTGACGTATTGCCGCCGGTGAACTGCGCGCGCGCCTGGGCCAGGCGGTACTTGTGCTCGGCGCGGCTGCGGCGCCAGTCGCGCAGGACGCAGATGGCGTAGACCAGTTTGAACAGGCGCAGCTTGCGCAGCACGATCGCGGTGTCGAACAGGTCGCCGGCCAGCATCGAGATCACGCCCTGTTCCAGCTGCCACTGGTTGCTCGGCTGGCGGAACATCTGCTGCATCACCGGGCCGTTGAAGCGGTAGATGAAGAACGAGAAGCGGGCCATCGCGGCGCGCTGGCGCTTCTCCAGCTTGCGCATCAACGTCATTTCGCGACGCGGTTTGCGCAGGGCCTGGTCGGCCACCTCGACGGCTTGCTCCGCCCCGCTCATGGCCAGATACACGCCGGAGGAAAACACCGGGTCGAGGAAGGCGAATGCGTCGCCGACCAGGATCCAGCCGGGGCCACCCATGCAGGACGAGTCGTAGGAGTAGTTGCCGGTGACGCGCACCTCGTCGTCGATCAGTTCGGCATGCTCTACGCGCCGCCACAGCGCCGGACTCAGCTGCAGCGTGTCGCGCAGGAAATCGATGGTGCGGCCCTTGCGCTGCTTGAGGTAATCCGGCCGGCATACGGCGCCCACGCTCATCACGCCGTCGGGCAGCGGGATCATCCACATCCAGCCGTGCGCGAAGCTGTAGATGCTGATGTTGCCGGCGTCCTCGCCTTCGCGCCGCTGCGCGCCGCGGAAGTGGCCGAAGATCGCCGCGCTCTGGTGCTGGCTGTTCTTGCGCCGCAGTTTCCTCCTCGACGAGAGCAGCGCGTCGCGGCCACTGGCATCCACCACATAGCGCGCCTGGATCGCGTAGTCGCGGCCGTCGTCGGTGCGCACGTCCAACCGGCTGTCGCGCGGGCCGCGCTGATCGACCTGCGTCACCTCGTGCCCCTCGCGCGCATCGACGCCGCAGTCGCGCGCGTGGCCGTAGAGCATCCTGTCGAAATCCTGTCGCCATACCTGGTACGCATGCGGCGGGCTGCGCCCGATCGCGCGGGCGAATGCGTAGGTGTTGTAGCCGCGCGCGTTGTCCGCCTCGAAATCCGCGCCGGGCTTGAACACGCCCAGCGCGCGCACCTTGTCCAGCACGCCGAGACGCTCGAACACCGGCAGGTTCATCGGCAGCAGCGATTCGCCGATGTGGAAGCGCGGGTGATGCGCCTTCTCCAGCGCGATCACCTTGTAGCCGCGGCGGGCGAGCAGCGCGGCGGCAGTGCTGCCGCCGGGGCCGCCGCCGATCACCGCCACGTCGCACTGCTCGACTTCCTTTTCCGCCATGCTGTTCCCCTCGATCATGCTGCCGCCGATTATGCCGCGGCGGCGCTCTGCTACCATCGGTCGCTGTCCCAGGCCTCGCTCGATTCATGCTCAACCCCCAACAACAGGCCGCCGTCGAACACTGCGAAAGTCCCCTGCTGGTGCTCGCCGGCGCCGGCTCCGGCAAGACGTCGGTGATCACGCAGAAGATCGCTTACCTGATCCAGCGGCGCAAACTCAACCCGTCGAAGATCGCCGCGATCACCTTCACCAACAAGGCCGCGCGTGAGATGCGCGAGCGCGTGGCCAAGCTGGTGTCGAGCGAAGATGCCGCCGCGCTCACGGTCAGCACGTTCCACGCGCTGGGGCTGAAGTTCCTGCAGATCGAGCACGCACGCGCCGGCTTGCGCCGCGGTTTCTCGGTGCTGGACGCGGACGACAGCGGCGGCATCGTCAAGGAGCTGGCGCCCAAGGGCATCAAGCCCGACGTACTGTTCGGCCTGCGCAACCTGCTCAGCCGCGCCAAGAACGGCGGGCTGTCGCCGGGCGAGGCGCTGGCCGCCGCGCGCAGTCCGCGCGAGCTGGAGGCGGCCACGATCTACGAGCAGTACCAGGCGCGCCTGGCCGCGTTCAACGCGGTGGATTTCGACGACCTGATCCGGTTGCCGCTGCGCATCCTGGAAGAGGACGCCGAATGCCGCGACGCCTGGCGTGAGCGCCTGCGTTACCTGCTGGTGGACGAGTACCAGGACACCAACGACGCGCAGTACCGCCTGCTGAAAGTGCTGGCCGGCGAACGCGGCGGCATCACCTGCGTGGGCGACGACGACCAGTCGATCTACGCCTGGCGCGGCGCCAACCCGGAGAACATCGACCAGCTCGGCCGCGACTGGCCGAACCTGCGCGTGATCAAGCTGGAGCAGAACTACCGCTGCGGCAAGCGCATCCTGCGCGCGGCCAACGGCCTGATCGCGCACAACCCGCACCTGCATGAAAAGAAGCTGTGGAGCGAGCACCCGGAGGGCGCGCCGATCCGCGTGCTCGAATGCAAGGAAGCCGAGCACGAGGCCGAGCGCGTCGCCGCCATCGCCACCACGCTGGCCGAGAAGCACAAGGCACGCTGGGACGACATGGCGATCCTCTATCGCGGCAATTTCCAGGCGCGCCCGCTGGAAAAGGCACTGCGGCTGGCGCGCATCCCCTACCACCTCACCGGCGCGCTGAGTTTCCTCGACCGCGCCGAGGTGAAAGACATCCTGTGCTACCTGCGCCTGCTGACCAACCCCAGCGACGACGCGGCGTTCCTGCGCGTGGTGAACAGCCCCAAGCGCGAGATCGGCGCGACCACGCTGGAGAAGCTCGGCCAGATCGCACAGTCGCGGCACTCGTCGTTGCTTGATGCGACCCGCAGCGACGGCGTGCTGCGCCAGCTCACGCCGCGACCGGCCGCCGCGCTGGCGGGCTTCTCCGAGCTGCTCGATGAACTGCGCAGCGCGTCGCTGCACGAAAGCGCCGCCGAACTGGTCGAACGCATCCTCAAGCGCACCGGCTACGCCGCACAGATCGTCGCGTCCACGCCCGACGCCAGCGTGCGCGAGCGCAAGCTGGGCAACCTCAAGGAACTGGCCGACTGGTTCCGCGCGATGCAGAAAGATGGCCATACGGCCGGCGATCTCGCCTCGCAGCTGGCCCTGCTCAGCCACGCCGACCGCGACGAGCCGGGCAACGCGGTGCGCATGATGACGCTGCACGCAGCCAAGGGCCTGGAGTTCCGCTTCGTCTTCATCGTCGGCTGCGAAGACGGCACGCTGCCGCACGAAGGCGCGCTGGACGAAGGCCGCGTCGACGAAGAACGCCGCCTGATGTACGTCGGCATCACCCGCGCCAAGGAACTGCTGACCCTGTCCTGGTGCGCGCAGACCAAGCGCTACGGCGAGATCCACCGCAACCAGCCCAGCCGCTTCCTGCACGAGCTGCCGCAGGCCGACCTGCACTGGCAGGGCAAGGATCCGATTGCCGACAAGGAAGTGACCCGCGAAACCGCCGAGTCGCACATGGCGAAGATCCAGGCGATGCTGGCGGACGGGTGAAGCGCCGGTGACGACGCCACCCGCGAGGGATGGCGCCGCCACGGACATCCGCTACGGACGCGCCAGACCGCAATCCTTGGCCAGGAAGTTCTCGATCAGCGTGAGCGTCTCGCGCTGCTGGCGCGGATACCACGGCATGCTGTGCGGCATGTCCGCGATCGCGTGGTACTGGGCGGGGACCTTGTTCTTGACGGCCTCGTAGAACGGGCGCGCGTGGATCGCCGGCGGGGTCCGCACGTCGCGGTCGCCGTCGAACAGCAGGATGGGAAGGTGCGCCTTGTCGGCGTTCTTCATCGGATCCATGCCCTTGACCGTCTTGCCCTGCAGGATGCGCTGGAGGCGGTTGTCGCTCCACGACGTGTTGAGCCGTCCCAGGTCAGCCACCGGCGCACCCGCGATGGCGCACTGGTAGGGCGAGGGTGAGCGCACGGTCGCCGCCACCGCGGCAAAGCCGCCGTAGGAATAGCCGAAGATCGCGATGTCGCCGTTCCTGGTGATGCCCTGCGAAACCAGCCACGCCGCGCCGTCGTCGAGATCATCGGACATCTTCAGACCCCACTGGGCGTCGCCCGCGAGCCAGAGTTCGCGGCCCAGCCCCTGCGAGCCGCGATACTGCGGGCGCAACACCGCGTAGCCGCGCGAGGTGAGCATCGGCACCCAGCCGCTGGCATCCCAGCCCGTGTAGTCGCGGGCCCAAGGACCGCCGTGGGGCATGATGATCGCCGGCGCGGGTGCGTCGCCGTTCTTCCAGCCTGCCGGCAGATCCAGGATCGCGGGAATCTCCAGTCCGTCGCGCGCCTTGTAGGAAACCCAGCGCTCCTCCCCCGTCATGCCCGGCTTGAGCCAGGGTCGGGTGCTGCCCAGCGTCTTCACCTGCTTCCTGTCCAGCAGCAAGTGGTAAGCCTCTGGCGTGCCCGCGCTTTCGGTGGTGAACAGCACCTTGGAGAAATCGTTCGAATAGCTGGAGATGTGCACCTGCTGGCCGGGGAACGCCTTTACCAGGCCAGCCTGGATACCCTTGAGGGTCGGATCGACGTAGACCGTCTGCGGATAGGCGCCACCGACGACGAAGCCCACCACCTGGTTGAAGTTCTCGGGCCGCTTGCTGAACAGCACGCCCATGATGGAGTAATCCTTGTCGGCCGCCGCCGCTTCCGCATCGAACTTGTGCGTGACCGCGTCGTACAGGCGCACCTGGACCTTGTCCGAGAACTGGTCGGTCAGCACGTAGTACTTGCCGGTGGCATCGTCCACGCCGACCACGTCCATCTCGTGCCGCTTGGACAACTTCGTCGTCAGCGGTGCCTCCACTTCGAACTGGCCGCTTTTCGGGTTCAGGATCAGGAAGCGCTGCTCGTAGTCGCTTCCCACCGGCTCGATCTCCGCCTTGACCAGCACCTTGCCGGTGCGGAAGTCGAACAGGGCAGGCGTGGTGCGCGTGCTGCCGGTGAACAGCAACTCCACATCGCCCGTCTTGAGGTTGTAGCGGTAGTAATTGGTCATCAGGCTCATGCCGCTCAACCGCCGGATGATCACTTTGTCCGGATCCAGCGGCAGCATGTCGACCAGCGATGCCGTGCCGGCCAGCTCCAGACAGATATCCATATTGCGGCTGCCACCCAGGCGCACGCTCTTGCGCGCGAAGGCCTCGTCGAATTTCTTCTGGTCGACGCCGGTCAGGTAGGTCTTGGTGACGAAGGTCTTGGTAGCGCCCACCACCTTGCCTTCACCACAGCCGCCCAGTTGTCCCGTCCATTCCTGACGGGCGAAGGCGAGGATCTTGTCGGCCTTCAGGGCGAAGGCCCCGATGAACTTCATGTGGTCGCCCGACGGGGTGACCACTTTCGGCGCGGCCGTCAGGTCGTTCAGGTCCCATGCCGCCAGCGCCGTCTCGTCCTTGTTGGTGGGCGAGGGGATCAGGCCGACCAGGTGCTTGCCGTCCGGACTCATGCTCATTGACTGCAGCGCGGGTTCGCGCGCCAGGTCCTCGATGGAAATGGGTTCGGAAGCGTGGGCCAGGCTCACGCCCAAGGCGGCTGCCAGCATGCCGCAAAGCAAAGGTCGCAAGAGTGCGCATCGCATAAGTCTGTTACTCCATGTGCATTCGGGTCCCGTCATCCCCTCGATGCATGTCCGCCCGCGAACAGGGAACTTTGCAAGCGTGATGGAAACACGAAACCTGGTGAAGGCCGCCCCGCAAGACGCGTTGCTCGCGGAACCGCACGCAAAAAAGGAAGGGGGAGGCGACATGACGTCGCCTCCCCAAGTGCTACGAGTCCAACCGCTCAGAACTTGTAGTTTGCACGGGCAAAGAACGTGCGGCCGAACCAGTCGTACTGCGAGGCGAAGAGTGGCGTGTTGCCCACCCGGGTGCCCACACCGGCAGAGATCGGGTCAGGCTTCTCGTCAAGCACGTTGCGCACGCCGAACATGACACCCCAGTTGTCGCGGTCGTACTTCAGCGAGAGATCGTGCAGGAACTGCCAATCCGCCTTGATGTCACGGCGGGCGCCCGGATACCCCTGGTAGGTGAAGGTATCGGAGATGTCCCGGTTCCTGGTGGTCTCGAAGTACTGCCCCTGCCAGGACACGGTCCAGTCGCCGCGCTTGTAGCTGGCATTGAGCAGACTCACCCACTGCGGGTTGCCGACGTAACCGATGCGGTTCGAGTTCTCGAAACCGCTGGCTTCCGCCGAGCTGAACAACTGCGTGATGTCCTCGATCGTGTACACCACCTGGGCAGCGGCCCTGATCGTGCCGAACGAGTAGTCCTGGCTGAAGTTCGCCTGCAGGTCATAGCCACGCTGGCGCTGCTGGTTGATGTTGATGTAGGTGGCGTAGATGTCGGTGATCTTGAACGCTTCGCCGCCGGTCCCCGGGTTGCGGTGGAACATGTTGCAGAAGTTGTTCGGAAAGACCTGGGAACCGTAGCAGCCGAAGGTGATGTCGCCGGCGCCGAGCGTGTCGATCTCACCCCGGATGTGGTAATCGAAGTAATCGACCGCCAGGCTGAGGTTGGCGAACGAAGGCGTCCACACCAGGCCGACCGACTTGGCGCGGGAGGTTTCGGGCTTCAGGAAGCCCTTGCCGCCACCCGTGAACACTTCCGCGGACGAGTTGCCTGTCGATGCGAAGTTCCCGGGAATGCCGATCGCCGCGCAGTTGGCACGGATGAAGTCGTTGGTGCTGTCCTCCCACCGGATGCACGGATCAACGGCAAGCTGGCCCTGGAACCCGGACTGGTTGCCCAGATACAGCTCGTACAGCTGCGGCGCACGGTAGGAGGTGCCGACCGTGCCGCGGGCACGGAACGTGGGCGTGATCTGCCAGCTCAATCCGAACTTCCAGACCTTGGACCAGTCGCCCACGCTCTGGTACTTGAACACGCGGCCGGAAACGTCGGCGGTGAGCGCCTCGATGCCGGGCAGGCCCTTCAGGATCGGAACGCCCAACTCGCCGAACAGCTCCTTGACGTTGTCGCTGCCCTTGGTCACCTGCGCCGACGAGTAGCCCCACTCGTAGCCGGCCGCATTGTTGGCATCGGGAGTGTCGTTGATGTCGTAGCGACGGAACTCGGCACCGATGGCGGCGGAGACGTCGCCTGCCGGCAGGGTGAACAGGTTGCCGGCCGCCAGCGCATTGGCCGTGGCCTGCTTGTACACCGTGTGGCCGCGGGTCGGCAGGCCGACGGCATTGACCAGGTCGGCCATGCGATCGCCGTTCAGGATGCCGGGGTCGAAGTAGTTGATCGGCGTGCTGAACCCCGGCATTTCGTTGGCGGCCCGGGTCAGGTCACCGCTGAGCCGGGTGTCGATGCCCATATGGCTGTAGTAGCCGCCGCTGCGTGAATAGGTGCCATTCACGTGCCAGTCCCAGCTGCTGTTGCCAAACCCGCCCTCGAGCCCGGTCCGGAAATAGAAGTAGTCGTTGATGACCTTGTTGTTGGAGGGGTACGGCATCACCGGCTGGAACAGGCCGATGCCCTGGTCGGGCAGGCCGAACGCGGCGCTGGCATCGTCGGGGCTGCCCACCGGCACCGGGTGGTAGACGACCGGGAAGAACTGGCGCCAGCCCTTGGTCTGGGTGACGCGCCGGTTGACCAGGAACTGGGTGTCCCAGGTCACGTCATCGAACGTGAAGTGGCTGCTCGCATAGCCGCTGGTGTTGCGGTTCTTGTTGATGACCCAGGCCTGGTCTTCAAAGGGCCCGTTGAGCACCTCTTCGTAGAACGCCTGGCCGCCATTGGCGTAGGTACCCCGTTGCGCGGGGCGCATGCCCGGCAGCGGGCCGGTGGTGCTGCCATCCGCGGAAGGCACGTAACGGATGCCCGACCAGTACGAAATCGCCTCGTTCTGCAGCCGGTTGTTGCAGCCGGCGTACTTCGTGCCCTGCAAAATGGAGTGGTCCGCGCGGTCGATGCGCTGTCCATTCGTGCCATAGACCAGGTCTTCATTGCAACGCAGGAAGTCGCGCTGGCCACGCTCCAGCGGGAACTGCTCCGAGACCTGCGCGGCCAGCACGATGTTGCCCTTGTCGAAGTTGAAACCGGTGGCGATCGAGGTGCTGGCCTGCTGGCCGCTGCCATGCTGCGGCACGCCCCAGAACGCCTGCATCGTCGTGCCGTCGACACGCTTCTTGGTGATCATGTTGACCACGCCGGAAATGGCGTCGGAACCGTAGAGCGAGGAGGAGCCGTCCTTGACGATCTCGATGTTCCCCAGGATGACCTCGGGCACGACGTTGAGGTCGAAGCCGGAGCCGGTCTGACCCTGCACGCCGGCCGGGCCCGGACGCTGACCGTCCAGCAGCACGAGGGTGCGGTTGGCGCCGAGGCCGCGCAGGTCGATCGTCTGGATGCCGGTGCCGCCGCCCACCACGAAACCGCTGAACTGGTTGTTGATCTGGGTGGAGCCCATGGCCACCGCGGCCGTCTGCAGCAGGTTCACCGTACCGAACGAACCGGCCGCCTGGTTGGTCTCGATGCTGATCGTCTGGATCGGTACCATTTCCTGGTACTCCGGCCGCTTCAGCAGCGTGCCGGTGACCATGACGGATTCAAGCTGCTTGACGTCTTTCTGATCTGTGCTGCTGCTCGACTGACCGGCGGCCGTCGTGGATGACTGGTCCTGCGCAAAGGCAGGTGCCAACTGAAATGCCGCGATCACGGCAATGGCCAGCGGCAGACGTCGAAGCCCTGGTTGCAAGTACTTGCTCATGTATCTCCCCTTCGCGATGGCGGTCGCAAAATATTGCGTCCGTATTAACTTGTTGTTCAGCGAAGGTAACTGGAGCGTCATGCGTTATGCAAGGGGGCTTGCGCCTTGCGGGGACATTTCCGCGGGTGACGGAATCAGAAGTACTTGCGACAACGCATCAAATGCTTGCGGTTCGCGGCGCAAGCGGACGGCAACGGCGGAGAGGAAACAGCGCGGCATCGCCGCCGGCCCCCGCTGCCCGAAGCTCCGGCACGCGAGGTCCGCCCTGCCGGCATCCGGCTTTCACACCAACCCCTCCGCCTCCAGCTCCAGCTTCAGGTAGGCGTAGTAGATCGGCGCGGCGATCACCCCCGGCAGGCCGAAGGCCGCTTCCATCAGCAGCATGGCCAGCAGCAGTTCCCAGGCGCGGGCGCGGATCTGGGTGCCGACGATGCGGGCGTTGAGGAAGTACTCGAACTTGTGGATCAGGATCAGGAACGCCAGCGCCGCGATGCCCACGCCCAGCGAGACCGACAGCCCGGCGATGGTGATGGCGGTGTTGGAGATCAGGTTGCCGATCACCGGCAGCAGCCCGACGATGAAGGTCACCAGCACGAGCGTCTTGGCCAGTGGCACGTGGACGCCGAACAGGGGCAGCGCGCCCAGCAGGAAGATCGCCGTGAACACCGTGTTGATCAGCGAGATCTTGATCTGCGCAAAGACGATGTTGTGGAACGCCTCGGCCAGCCGCCAGCAGCGTTGGCTCAGCGCAGCCGCCAGCGGACCGGTCTCATGCGCCGGCCGCGCGCGGCTGAGGGCCACGATCGCGCCCAGCACCAGGCCGATGAGGATATGCACGAACACCCGCACCGCGCCCTTGCCGGCGAGCTGCAGGGTACCGGCATGCTTGCGCAGCAGCTCGATCGCGCCCATGCGCAGCTCGTCGACACTGTCGGGCAGGTTGTTCACCAGAGCCAGCGGCAACTGCTGGCGCGCCTTCTCCACCAGCGGCATCAGTTGCTGTTGCCAGAGCAGTTGGGGGTTGCCGAGCTCGCGTCGCAACAGGCTGATCGCGCCGAGGATCAGCAGCAACAGCAAGCCGACCACGATCGCGGCCAGCACGGCCACCACCACCACGCGCGCCCGCTCGCCGGAAACGCGGCGGCCCAGCAGCGGAGCCATCGAGTGCACCAGTTCGAACACCAGCAGACCGGCCAGCAGGGCCGGCAGCAGGTGGAGGTCGACGATCAGCAGCAAGCCCGCCGCCATCAGCACGCAGCTCGCATGGCGGATCAAGGGTGAAGGCTCGCGTGAGACAGGCTGGGAGGAATCCATGCGGGACGAAACCGGGGTGGGGAGCGGGCAGTCTGTCAGCACCCCGCGATGGCTGCCAGCCCCGCCGAAACTGTCATGGGGCTGTCGTAAACTCGGGCACTGGTCCGTTCTGCCCCGTTCCTAGGATTCCCACATGCCACTCCGCTTGCCCGCGAGCCTGCTCGCGTTCGCCCTGCTGGCCGGTTGCGCCACCACGCCACCCCGGCAGCCCGAGGCCGTTCCCGCCCCCGCCGCGACCGCGCCGCAACCGGCGCCCGCTGCCGCCGCCGCCAACGACAACCTCAATGCCGTGGCCTGGACCCAGACCGCGATCGAGCATGACCTGATCTTCCTGCAGACCTACCGCGACGCCCAGACCCGCTTGCTGGCCGCCCTGAAGGACCGCCACTGGGACGCGCTGGCCAGGGACGACCGCGTGGCGCCGCTGGGCAACCTCACGCCGGCGGTGGTGCTGGATATCGACGAGACCGTGCTGGACAACTCGCCCTACCAGGCGCGCCTGGTGAAAAGCGGCGGCGAGTACAACGAGGCCGACTGGGCCGCCTGGTGCAAGGAGGAAGCCGCCCGCGCGCTGCCCGGCGTGGTCGCGTTCACCCAGTTTGCGGCCAGCCACGGCATCGCCGTCATCTACATCTCCAACCGCGCCAAGGATCTGGACCAGGCCACCCTGGCCAACCTGCGCAAGGCCGGTCTGCCGGTGTCCGGGCCGGAGGCCTTCCTCGGCCTGGGCACCTTCGTCGAAGGCTGCGAGCAGATCGGGAGCGAGAAGGGCTGCCGGCGCCAGCTGGTCAGCCGCAAGTACCGCGTGCTGATGCAGTTCGGCGACCAGATCGGCGACTTCGTGACGGTCTCGGCCAACAACGCCGCCGGTCGTCGTCGCGCCATGGCGCCTTACATGGACTGGATCGGCACGCGCTGGTTCGTGCTGCCCAATCCCACCTACGGATCGTGGGAGCCGGCGCTGTTCAACAACGACTGGAGCGCGCCGCCCGCGGAACGTCGGCGCCAGAAGATCAACGCTTTACGCTCCGAATAATATTCATCAGTAAAATCAATTGTTTGTAAAACAAACGGAAAGTATTGCCTAAACTTTGACGAACCAGTAACATTTGCTCCGCCAACGCTTGGCGAGGATTCCTCGCGGGCAAGGCCATTTCCCTTCCGGCTTCGCCGGATTTCCCCGTGAGGCCCAGGGCCCGCGGGGTTTTCTTTGTCCGTCGTGCGGCCAACACGGCTCGGCCCGGGCGCCGGAGCCGGCGCGGATTGAGCCGCGCGGCCGGGTAGAATAGCCCGATGCCGAATACCCCAATGGTGGACTCCACCGTACGCCGCCGCGCTCCCTGGTGGTTCAACCTGGCCGGGCAACTGTTGCAGCCGTGGGTGCGCATCCGCCGCGACCCGGCCGAGCCGGCGGCGCTGCTGCAACCGGGCGTGCCGGTGTGCTACGTGATCGAGCGCGACGGTTTTTCCGACGCGCTGATCCTGCAGCGCGCCTGTCGCGAGGCCGGCCTGCCCAGCCCGATGCAGCCGCTGACCGGCACCCGCCGGCGCCGCTCGGTGTTCGCGCTGACCCGCCGCGACGGCTGGATCTTCGGACGCAACCGCAAGCGCGCCGCCGGCGAACCGCTGCGCCAGATCGTGCACTCGCTCGAAGGCCTGCCCGACCTCGACATCCAGGTCGTGCCGGTGGCGATCTACGTCGGCCGCGCGCCCAGCCGGGAGACCGGCTGGTTCCGCGTGCTGTTCTCGGAGAACTGGGTGATGGTCGGCCGCTTCGGCCGCCTGCTGGCGCTGCTGCTGAACGGGCGCGACACGGTGGTGCATTTCTCCGCGCCGGTGTCGCTGCGCAGCGTGCTTGAGGAATCCGGCGAGATCGGACCGGAGCGCTTCGCGCGCAAGATCGCCCGCGTGCTGCGCGTCCACTTCCGGCGCATCCGCGCCGCGGTGATCGGACCGGACCTGTCGCACCGGCGCACCGTGGTCGACGCCGTGCTGGCAGCCGAGCCGGTACGTGCCGCGATCGCCGCCAACGCCGCCAAGGAGAAGACCAGCCACGCCAAGGCCTGGCGCAAGGCACACAAGATGCTGCTGGAGATCGCCGCCGACTATTCGCACCCGGTGGTGCGCTCGGCGTCGTTCGTGCTGTCCAGCTTCTGGAACAAGCTGTACGACGGCATCGCGATGCACCACTTCGACAAGGTCCGCGCGGCGGCTCCCGGCTATGAAGTGGTCTACGTGCCCTGCCACCGCAGCCACGCCGATTACCTGCTGATGAGCTACCAGCTGCACGTCTCCGGCGTGGTAGTGCCGCACATCGCCGCCGGCGTGAACCTCAACCTGCCGGTGATCGGGCCGATCCTGCGCCGTGGCGGCGCGTTCTTCATGCGCCGCAGCTTTACCGGCAACCCGCTGTACTCGGTGGTGTTCAAGGAATACATGGCGCAGCTGATCGACCGCGGCGTGCCGATCGAATACTTCATCGAGGGCACGCGCTCGCGCACCGGGCGGCTGCTGTCGCCGCGCGGCGGATTGCTGTCGATGACCGTGCGCGCGTTCCTGCGCGCGCCGCGCCGGCCGGTGCTGTTCCAGCCGGTCTACATCGGCTACGAGAAGCTGATGGAAGGCAACAGCTACATCGGCGAGCTCTCCGGCAAGCCGAAGGAGAAGGAATCCCTGCTCGGCCTGCTCAAGGGCCTGAAGGTGTTGCGCCAGCGCTACGGCCATGTGGCGCTGAACTTCGGCGAACCGATCGAGCTGACCCCGCTGCTCGACGCCGCCAGCACCGACTGGCGCAGCGCCGGACTCGACCCGGAGGCGAAGCCCGAATGGCTGAATACGGTGGTCGGCCAGCTGGCCGAGAGCATCCAGGTCAACATCAACCGCGCCGCCGACGTGAACCCGATCAACCTGCTGGCGCTGGCCCTGCTGGCCACGCCCAAGCACGCGATGGCCGAAAGCGACCTGCTGGCGCAACTCGGCCTGGGCAAGGCGCTGCTGGAGGAGCTGCCGTACTCCGACCGCGTCACGCTGACCCCGATGAACCCCGCGGCGATCATCGCCTACGGCGAGCAGATGGGCTGGATCGAGCGGGTGCAGCACCCGCTGGGCGACGTGCTCACCGTCAGCGGCGAGAAGGCCGTGCTGCTGAGCTATTTCCGCAACAACGTGCTGCACCTGATGGCCAGCGCGGCGTGGGTGGCCTGCTGCTTCCTCAACAACCGGCGCATGTCGCGCGACGCGGTCCTGCGCCTGGGCGGCATCGTGTACCCGTTCATCCAGGGCGAGCTGTTCCTGCCGTGGGACGAGGACGGCTTCCGGCAGCAGCTGCAGGCAACGATCGACTTCTTCGTGCGCCGCGGCCTGCTCGAATCCACCAACGACGGCCGCTCGCTGGAGCGCGCTGCCGGCCAGGAAGACAGCGCCTTCCAGTTGCGGGTGATCGCGCGCAGCCTGATCCAGGCGTTCGAGCGCTACTACATCGCCATCGCCGCACTGGCCAAGAACGGCCCGCACACGCTGACCTCCGGCGAGCTGGAAAGCGCCTGCACGCTCACCGCGCAGCGGCTGGGCCTGCTCAACGAATTGTCCGCGCCGGAGTTCTTCGACAAGGCGCTGTTCCGCGGCTTCATCCAGAAACTGCGCGAGCGCAAGGTGGTGTGGACGGATGACGACGGCAAGCTGGATTACGACCGCGCGCTGGAGGCTTTGGTGCGCGATGCTCGCGTGATCCTCTCGCGCGAGGTGCGCCACTCGATCCTGAAGATCACACCGGGCGGCGACCGCGAACCGGTTGCCGCGCTGCCCGGCGATGCGGCGGCATCCGACCTGCACCAGCGCCACGTGGACACCGAGCAGCGCGAACACGAGCGGCGCAGCGGCATCGATCGCCGCCAGGGCGATGCCGGCGCCGATGCCGCGAAGCCGGAAGCCGCGCGCCGCGACGGCGCCGAGTAGGATCAGCGCATCGCCACCGGGGGAACCGCCATGACCGTGCCTCGCCGCCTGTTGTTCACCGCCCTCGCGGCATGTCTCCCGCTGGCCGCCGGTGCCGACGCGCCGGTGCGCGCCGATGCCGGCAGCCACCGCGTCAGCGTGATCGAATGCGCGCGCCTGCTCGACCCGGCCGCCGGCAGGATGTTGGGCCAGACCACCCTGGTGGTCGAGGACGGCCGCATCAGGGAGATCCATCCCGGCACCATCGACCTCGCGCCGTATCGCCAGGCTGCCGGCACGGTGAGCGTTACCCGGCTGGCCGATGCCACCTGCATGCCGGGGCTGATCGACTCGCACACGCACCTGACGATGCAGTTCAGCAAGAGCACCTACAGCGACAAGTTCCGCCTCAACCCGGCCGACCACGCCATCCGCGGCACCGTCTACGCCAGACGCACCCTGCTCGCCGGCTTCACCACGGTGCGCAACCTCGGCGACGACGACAATGCCTCGCTGGCGCTGCGCAACGCGATCAACGCCGGCCTGGTGCCTGGCCCGCACATCTTCAGCGCCGGCAAGTTCATCGGCACCACCGGCGGTCACGCCGATCCCACCAACGGCTTCCGCTGGAACCTGCAGGGCGACCCCGGTCCGAAGGACGGCATCATCAACTCGCCCGAAGATGCCTGGAAAGCGGTGCGCCAGCACTACAAGGACGGCGCCGACCTGATCAAGATCATGCCCTCCGGTGGCGTGCTGGACGAAAGCTCCAGCTCCGAAAACCCGCAGATGACGCTGGAGGAAATCCGGGCCGTGGTCGCCGCCGCGCATGACTACGGCTTCACCGTGGCCGCCCACGCGCACGGCGCCGAGGCGATCCGCCGTGCCGTGCTGGGCGGGGTCGACTCGATCGAACACGGCACCTTCATGGATGCCGAGGACATGAAACTGATGAAGGAGCACGGCACCTGGTATGTGCCCACCATCATCGCCGGCCAGTACGTGATGGAGAAGGCGCGCGAGGGCTGGTACCCGCCGCAGGTCGCGCGCAAGGCCGAGGAAGTCGGCCCGGTGATCATGGCCACCGCCGGCAAGGCGTACAAGGCCGGGGTGAAGATCGCCTTCGGCACCGACTCCGGCGTTTTCCCGCACGGCGACAACGCGAAGGAGTTCGCCTACATGGTGCAGGCCGGCATGCCGCCGATGTTCGCCCTGCAGGCGGCCACCACCCACGCCGCCGAACTGCTGCACAAGTCCGACCAGCTCGGCCGCATCGCGGTCGGCCGCGGCGCCGACGTGATCGCCGTGCCCGGCAACCCGCTCGACGACATCACCGTCATGCAGCACGTCGAGTTCGTGATGAAGGACGGCGTGATCTACGAGCAGAGCCTCGCTTCAATGAAATAGCCGCGCTGCTTTTGTTCGCTCCCCGGGTTGGGTAAGGTCCGCCCCACCCGGCTCTCCGAATCCCGAATCCCGAATCCCGAATCCCGAATCCCGAATCCCGAATCCCGAATCCCGAATCCCGAATCCCGAATCCCGAATCCCGAATCCCGAATCCCGAATCCCGAATCCCGAATCCCGAATCC
>Ga0209941_1000645_pt1 | contig 36890 bp, 31 predicted proteins | sample ThiBiot_300_plan_FD_183945 | JGI IMG/M metagenome (GOLD analysis project Ga0209941, IMG submission 183945) | Wastewater bioreactor microbial communities from Cape Town, South Africa - Thiocy_solids_1 (SPAdes) | ecosystem: Engineered > Bioremediation > Thiocyanate > Unclassified | place: South...
CGTGCGCAGCTACATCGATTTCTACAACACCAAGCGCTTACACTCCGCCCTGGGCTATCGTTCTCCCGTCGAGTTCGAGGCTCAGTGCGGCTAACCAACCGGTGTCCACTTTTGCGTAGGAACTCTCCGGCTTCGCCGCCGCTTAACTCCAGCGTTAGGCCGTCGACATGGATGCACGCTACTTCGTCACCTACAAAAGCTGGGACGGCACGTCCGTCCAAAATATTACGCAGGCGTTCGGGCGCTTTCGCAGCGATGAGGCGGCTGAAGAGCAAGCTCGTGAGAGTTTCAGTCGGCCCGGATGCGAGGTTACGAATGTACGTAGCGAGACCTCCTTTGAGGCAAGTCGCTATAAAGTCTGGCGCGTTGTCGTCCGTTCGCTTCGAATCCTGTTTGCTGCCGTTGGCGCACTGTTCGCTTATGCTTGGTTAGCCGATTCATGGCATGGCATCGGCAACGTCCCGTTTGCCAGTCTCACGCTAGACATGATCGTTTCGAGCTTGTTGCATACGGGGGCTGCTTTCGTCGCAGCATGGCTTTGTTGGTCGTTGGCATTTGGCAAGGGTCCGAGCATATGAATCATCTCGCCCGCCGGCCTAACCACTCGTTCAAGGCGGACGGCTGCGCCGCCGCTTAACTCCAGCGCTAGGGATGCTCTGATCAATTGAGTTCGAAATGGCCGTCCAGACGGCCATGCAAAAAAGCGTGGCCTGCTATGATGAAAAGTTGGTTTTGAGGATAATCCGTCGCCTTCGCAGCGCCGATTTGCCTCGAACCACCTCGTTTTCCCGCCTCACAGGCGCACCTCCCCTGCGGACGCCAGCAACGTTCGTCGTGCCATCCACAGATTCGATAGCGCGAACAGCGTCAGTATCTGCGCGGTGTTCTTGAGCAGGCCCTTGAAGCGCACCTTCTGGTAGCCGAACTGCCGCTTCACTACCCGGAAAGGATGTTCCACCTTGGAACGTACGGCCGCCTTCATGTGTTCGGTGTGCTTCACCGCTTCCTTCAGCTCACCCTCGGGCATTGCCTTCACGCTGCCGCGTTTGGCCGCGATGTACCAGTTGCGGCCGCGCTTGGGGGCACGTTTCTCCGCCCCCTGATAGCCGGCATCGGCATAGACGGTTTTCTCCTTGCCGTGCAGCAGCTTGTCCACTTCCGTCACGTCACTCACGTTGGCGGGCGCCGTGGTCACGGTGTGCACCAGGCCCGACTCCACGTCGACCCCGACATGCGCCTTCATGCCGAAGTACCACTGCTGGCCCTTCCTGGTCTGATGCATCTCCGGGTCGCGTTGCTTGTCCTCGTTCTTCGTCGACGACGGCGCCTGGATGATGGTGGCATCCACGATGGTCCCCTGGCGCAACAGCAGGCCTTTACCGCTCAGGTGCGCATTGACGGCTTCGAGGATCTTCACCGCCAACCCGTGCTGTTCCAGAAAACGGCGAAACTTCAGGATCGTCGTCTCGTCCGGAATCGCATCCTCGTTCAGCTCCAGTCCCGCGAACCGGCGCATCGACTCGATCTCGTACAAGGCGTCTTCCATCGCCGGATCGCTCAGCGCGTACCACTGCTGCATGAAGTGGATGCGCAGCATCGTTGCGGCGGGCATCGGCGGGCGACCGCGGCGACCGGACGTCGGATAGCTGGGCTCAATCAGCGCCAGTAGCGCCTCCCACGGCACCACCTTGTCCATCTCGCCAAGGAACTTCTCTCGGCGGGTCGGCTTCTTCCTGGCGTCGAAACTCAACGAGGCGAACGAACGCGGCTTTGTCGGGGGTGTGCTTCCGGGGGCTCGTCGCCATGATGCCGCAGACGGGGAATAGATCAGAGCATCCCTGACTCGCAGCGTCTGGCCCTAACAATTCCGCAGGAGACTTCTCCGTCAACCCGTGCGTACAGAACCCAGGTCAGGGTGAACTTTCGAGTGACAGCTTCGGGGGCAAGGCCTGCTCCATGACCGTCGGCAGGTGACATCCGCCGCCCGGTTCTGCGACCATCGGCCCCTTCACGGCGCGTTCCGCGCCGATACGGGAACCCTCGCATGACCCAAGAACGCGCGATCCGCCGCGACGTCGGCCCGTTCGCCCTGATGCTTACCGGCCTGGGCTCGATCATCGGCTCGGGCTGGTTGTTCGGCGCGTGGCGCGCGGCGCAGATCGCCGGCCCCGGCGCGATCTGGGCGTGGGTGATCGGCGCGGTGGTGATCATGGCGATCGCGCTGACCTACGCCGAGCTGGGCGCGATGTTCCCCGAATCCGGCGGCATGGTGCGCTACGGCCACTATTCGCATGGATCGCTGGTGGGCTTCATCGCAGCGTGGGCGAACTGGATCGCGATCGTGTCGGTGATCTCGGTCGAGGCCGAAGCGTCGGCGCAGTACATGTCCTCGTGGAAATGGGACTGGGCGAAGGATCTGTACCACCAGGTACCTGGCGGCCATGGCGAGCTGAGCACCACGGGCCTGCTGATCGCCGCGGCGCTGGTGATCGTGTACTTCCTGATGAACTTCTGGAGCGTGAAGCTGTTCGCGCGCTCCAATACCGCGATCACCCTGTTCAAGCTGGTGATCCCCGCACTCACCGCGGTGCTGCTGATCATGACCGGCTTCCACCCGGAGAACTTCTCCGTCGGCATCCACGGCGAAGTGCACAAGACCGACTTCGCCTCGGTGCTCACCGCGGTGGCGATCGCCGGCATCGTGTTCAGCTTCAACGGCTTCCAGAGCCCGGTGAACCTGGCCGGCGAGGCACGCAACCCGGGCAAGAGCATACCGTTCGCGATCGTCTGCTCGATCGCGCTGGCCACGGTGATTTACGTGCTGCTGCAGGTGGCCTACATCGGCGCGGTACCGCGCGAGATGCTGGCCAACGTGGGCTGGCACGGCATCGACTTCTCCTCGCCATTCGCGGATCTCGCGATCATCCTGGGCCTGCAGTGGCTGGCGACCCTGCTGTTCATCGACGCGGTGATCAGCCCCAGCGGCACCGGCATGACCTACACCGCCACCACCGCGCGCATGCTCTACGGCATGGAGCGCAACGGCACGCTGCCGAAGATCCTCGGCCGGGTGCACCCGAAGTGGGGCGTGCCGCGCCCGGCGATGTGGGTGAACCTGGCGGTGTCGTTCCTGTTCCTGTTCTTCTTCCGTGGCTGGGGTGCGCTGGCGGCGGTGATTTCGGTCGCCACGATCATTTCCTATCTCACCGGCCCGGTCAGCGTGATGACGCTGCGGCGTACCGCGCCGGAACTGAACCGCCCGTTCCGGCTCGCCGGCCTGCCGGTGCTGGCCGGCATCGCCTTCATCATGTCCACCGAACTGCTGTACTGGGCCAAATGGCCGCTGACCGGCGAGATCATCCTGTTGATGGTCGTGGCGCTGCCGATCTATTTCTACTACCAGGCGAAGAGCGGCTGGCACGACTTCGGGCGGCAGATGAGGGGCGCGTGGTGGCTGATCGCCTACCTGCCCACGCTGGCGCTGGTGTCGTGGGCCGGCAGCCCGATGTTCGGCGGCAAGGGATACCTTCCCTACGGCTGGGATCTGGCGCTGGTGGCGCTGATCGGCCTGGTGTTCTACCTCTGGGGCGTGAAATCCGGCTGGCGCACGCCGTCGGTGGAAGCGATGCGGATCGAAGCGCACGAGCATCCGGGCGAGCTGCAGGTACCACCGGACGAAGAAAACGCCGAGCGCATCACCGGCCACTGAGCGCATTTCACGCGCTCAACGGGACGCACGGCCTCAAGCCGCGCGATGGCGGTCAGGCGAGACGAGTCCTCACCCGAGCGCCAGCACGTCGCCCAGCAAGGCCTGTGCGGTCACCTCCGGCCCGGCGCCCGGTCCCTGGATCACCAGCGGCTGGGTGTGGTAGCGGGTGGTGGTGAGGGCGAACTGGTTGTCGGTGCCGTACAGCCGCGCGGCGGGATGCGTGGCCGGCACTTCGGCCAGGCCCACGCGGGCCAGGCCACGCTGGTTGAGGCGGGCGAGGAAGCGCAGCACGCAACCGCGCGAGGCGGCCTCGGCGTGACGGGCGGCGAGCGGCGCGTCCAGCTCGCCCAGTCGCGCCAGGAACGTTTCCGCATCCAGCGCGCGCAACGGCTCGGGCACCAGGCCTTCCACCTGCACCTCGTCGCTGCCCAGCGAGAAGCCGGCGCTGCGCGCGAGGATCAGCAGCTTGCGCGCCACGTCCTCGCCGGACAGGTCCGAGCGTGGATCGGGCTCGGTATAGCCCAGTCGGCGCGCCTCGCGCAGCAGCGCGGAGAACGGCCGGCTGCCGTCGTACTGGTTGAACAGCCACGACAGCGAGCCGGAGAACACGCCCTCCAGCGTGAGCAGGTGATCGCCGCAGGCACGCAGCCGACGCAGCGTGGACAGCACCGGCAGGCCGGCACCGACCGTGGCCGAATCGCCGTAGCGTGAACCGCCGGCCAGTGCCGCCTGCAGCGCGCGCCAACCGGAAAGTTCGCCACCGGCCAGCGCCTTATTTGCAGTGACCACGTGGTAGCCGCGCGCCAGCCACTCGGCGTGGCGCGCGGCCAGCGTGGTGCTGGCGGTGGCGTCGACGATCACCTTCGTCGTCGCCGCGCTGGCATCCAGTGCCGCGAGCAGGCTGACGTTGTCGCGCGGCGCGCCGTGCCGGTTGAGCTCGTCGCGCAGGCCGCGCTGGGCCAGCCGCTGCGGATCGGTCTGCTGGCGCCGCGAATTCGCCGCGCCGACCAGGCGCAGCGAGCGGGCCGCGTCGGTATTGAGCAGCTTGAGCAGGGCGCCACCCACCACGCCGGTGCCGAGCAGCACCACCGCGACGGCCGCCGATCCACCGCGCGCGTCGATGGCGCGCCCGGCCAGCACCGCGCTCATGCGGGCACCCGGCGTTTGGACGTCTGGACGGCTGCGGCACGGGCCAGCGCCGCGTCGATGTCGCGCAGCAGGTCGTCGCCGTCCTCGATGCCCACCGACACGCGCAGCAGGCTGTCGGAAATGCCCGCCGTGCGCCGCGCCTCCGGCGCCATCGAGGCGTGCGTCATGGTGGCCGGGTGGGCGATCAGGCTTTCCACGCCGCCCAGCGATTCGGCCAGCGAGAAGTATTCCAGGCCATCGACGAAGGCTTCGATCTGCGCCACGCCGCCGTCCAGTTCGAAGCTGAGCATGGCACCGAAACCGAGCTGCTGGCGTGCCGCCAGCACGTGGCCGGCATGGCTGGCCAGGCCCGGGTAATAGACCTTGCGCACGGCTGCGTGGGCGTCCAGCCGCTCGGCGAGGCGCACGGCGTTCTCCTGGTGCTGGCGCAGGCGCACGCCCAGCGTGCGCAGGCCGCGCAGGGTCAGGTAGCTGTCGAACGGCGCACCGGTGAGCCCGCTGCAGTTGGCCCACCACGTCAGCTGCTCGGCCACTGCCGCGTCGCGCGCGACCACCGCGCCGCCGACCACGTCGCTGTGGCCGTTGATGTACTTGGTGGTCGAGTGCACCACCACGTCGGCGCCGAGCAGCAGGGGCTGCTGCAGCGCCGGCGACAGGAAGGTGTTGTCGACCACCAGCAGCGCACCGACTGCATGCGCGGCTTGCGCGACGTGACGGATGTCGGTGATGCGCAGCAGCGGATTGGACGGCGTCTCCGCCCACACCAGCGCCGGCTTGCGCGCCAGCGCCGCGGCCAGCGCCACGTTGTCGGTGAGGTCGACGAACTCGACTGCGAAGCGCCCCTTCTTCGCCCACGCATCGAGCAGGCGCCAGCTGCCGCCGTAGCAGTCATGCGCGGCCAGCACGGTGGCGCCCGGTGGCACCAGCTCCAGCACCAGCGCCACGGCCGACATGCCGCTGGCGGTGACCACCGCGCCGGCGCCCTGCTCCAGCTCCGCCAGCGCCTCGGCCAGCAGGTCGCGGGTTGGATTGCCGCTGCGCGAGTAGTCGTAGACGCGCTTGCGACCGAAGCCCTCGAAGCTGTAGTTGGTCGACAGATGCAGCGCCGGCACCACCGCGCCGTGCTGGGTATCGCTTTCGATGCCGGCGCGCACGGCGCGGGTACAGGGGGCGGGGGTGTTGCTCATGTCGTTCTCCAGATCGTATGCGTCGTGCTTTTTGTTGCAGGGCGGGCACTGCCCGCCGCCGACTCGCCAAGGCGTTGGCGGGCAGTGCCCGCCCTACAGGGCGAGTGCTTCACGCAGCAGTGGCGCGAGTTGTTCGGGTTCCTTCAGGAAAGCGTCGTGACCGTAGGGCGACTCGACCACTTCCAGCGTGGCCGCGCCGCGCAGACGCCGCTGCAGCTCGCACAGGTCGGCCAGCGGCACCAGCCGGTCGGAGGGGAAACCGATCAGCGTCGCGGGCGCGGCCACCTGCTCGGGTTCGACCTGGTGCAGGTCGATCGATTCGGACAGGGCGAGAAAGCGATCGGCATCGAAGCGCTCGACGAAACGTCGGCCCTGGTGCTCCAGGTAATCCTCGACCGGGAAATGGAAGCGCTCCGCGCGCTGCTCGGGCGCGCCGGCGAAGCGGCGGCCGAACTCGGCGCTGCCGCGATAGGTGGTGATCGCCAGCTGCCGCGCCAGCGCCAGCGCCTCGTCGACATGGCCGCTGGCCTGGCCCAGCCGCACGATCCCGCGCTGCACGCTGCGCTGGGCGGTGCTGAGCGGATGCGGCCGGTGCGCGCCGGCCAGCAGCACCAGTCGCTCCACGGCGCGGGGATGGCGGGCCGCGAAGGCCAGGCCCACCATCGCGCCATAGGACGAGCCGACGAAGGCGTGTACACGGGTGATGCCGAGTGCGCGCAGCAAGGCCGCCAGCGCATCGGCCTGATCCTCGCTGGATACCGCCCCGGTACCGAGCTGGGCGCTGTCCAGCCAGTCGATCGACAGCACCCGGCAGCGCGCCAGGTCGATCGCCGCGCCATCGTCGGCCAGCTCCCGCCACCAGCCGGCGGCACCGCTGACATCGCGATCGGCCGAGATGCCGCCCTGCACGATCACCGTGGGCGCGCCCGCCGCGCCGTGCCACGCATAGGCAACCTCGACCTCGCGCGGAGCGCTGCCGTATTTCGGCTGCAGGGTCAGCCGGCGGCTGCCGCGCCGGGCGGTCAGGCGCAGGCGCGGTTCCGCCGGCGACGCGAACGCGTCGTGCGGGGTGTCGATACATCGGGCTTGGGACTGCAAGGTCATGCCAGTGGCTCCGGTCGGCATCGCCCCCGCGGGGACCGGAGTGGCCGCCATCCGTGACTCGGCGGCACAGGCCGCGAAACGGATGACGCCCATCTACCGGCAGGTGCACCGCGCACCTCCGCAGGAGTTGGCACCGTGGCGGAAGCACTCCGCAGGTTGCCCCGGCTTCAAAGGGCCTGTCCCTCAGCCGGTCTCGATGAGTGGGTGGATGGTGGCGTCTCGAACGTCTCATGTCAATAGACGTCTAAACATCTAAACGTTTATATGGGTACATGGCGTTACGTCGAGCTTTCTGGCGATGGCGGCGGGCAGTGCCCGCCCTACGGTTTGTGCGGCCGGCGCACTGTCCGGTTGCGGGGGATGCTGCTACCGTGTCGCCCCATGACTCCCCCTCTCGACCGCGCCGCGGTGCAGGCCCGTCTGCACCGCGACGGTTTCGCCTTCGTCACCGCCGAACACATGCGCCAGTTGCTGCCCGTCGCCGGCATGGACGACTGGCCGGCATTTCGCGCCAGCTGGAACGATCTGGCACCGGACTCCTACCTGGCGGCGGTCGGTCGGCACCGCAGCCGGCGCCATGCCACCTTCGCCATCGAACCGGACGGCACGCTGCAGCGCCAGCCGCACCAGCCGCACTGGCAGAGCGCGCGCTACAACCCGCTGCAGGGCGACATCCAGCGCTGGTTCCTGCCGATCCGGCCGGAACTGGCCAGCGGCGCCAGCATGCGCGGCATCCTTGAGTTCGCGCACGCGCTGTTTGCCCCGATGGCGGACGGCGGCCCACGTCGCTGGCACGTCGAGGCGCACCAGTTCCGCATCGAGGCGCGCGCCGACGAGCCGGGCGAGCCCACTCCGGAGGGCGTCCACCACGACGGCGTCGACTACGTGCTGGTGCTGCTGATCGACCGATCCAACATCGAGAGCGGCACCACCACCATCCACGCCGACGATGGCGCGCTGCTGGGCAGCTTCACCCTGGCCCACCCGCTGGACGCGGCGATGGTCGTCGACGCCCGCGTCAGCCACGGCGTCACCGCGGTCACCCCGATCGACCCGGCGCAACCCGCCCACCGCGACGTGCTGGTGGTGACCTTCCGCGCCAGCGTACCGGCGACGTCCGCCGCCTGACGGGAACCGCCCGCGGCCATTTGCACGGCGCGGGCGACGGCTGCAACAATCGCCCGTCGATCGCGCCAGCAGCCCCCAGCGAGCCCGCCATGTCCCTCCTCGCCAACATCCTGATCGTCCTGATCGCGCTGCTGCACCTGTGGTTCCTGATCCTGGAGATGTTCCTGTGGACGCGCCCCTCCGGCCGCCGCGCGTTCGGGCTCAGCGAGGAGTTCGCCGAACAGTCGCGGGCGCTGGCCGCCAACCAGGGGCTGTACAACGGCTTTCTTGCTGCCGGGCTGCTCTGGGGCGTGTGGCTGGGCCCGGACGGGTTCGCCTTCAAGGTGTTCTTCCTCGGCTGCGTGCTGGCTGCGGGCGTGTTCGGCGGCCTTACCGCGGCACGCAAGATCCTCTGGTTCCAGGCACTACCGGCCGCGGTCGCGTTGCTGCTGGTGCTCGCTTGAGCCGCACCCGGGCACGCCTTCATCGCGTGAAGCGGCAGGCGTACGTTTCGAGCCGTCGAGCGAACTGCCCGGTGCCTTCAGCAAGGGCTCGCTCGGGGCTACCGGCGGGCCTGACGGCTGCACGGGTCACAAGCTGACGTATCGCGTCGCTGCCCGCCGACAGCGCACTCCGCTCGTGCGGGCGTAGCTTCCGCCGTTGCAGCCCATGCTGGCGGGGACGCCGGCCTCGACAACGTCTTTGGCATCCCTCGTGCATGAGCCTGGACAGGCAACGCGACGATGTCCATCGGGTTCGGGGAACCCGGTCGTCGCCATCTCGGAAAAGGACACGCACATGCTGGCCATCACGGGCGACTCCGCCGGAACATTCGATCGACACGAGCAGACCGTGCGCCGCTTCATCGAGCACGCCCGCGCGGTCGCCGCCGGCGAAGCCGAGGGCGACGTGTTCACCTGGTTCCTGGCCGGCGAATACCAGTGGGAAATGGAAGCCGCCGGCACCTGGCTGGTGGAGTCGCCGGCGAGCCGGTTGTCCGCCACCGAGAAGGACACCATGCGCCATTTCATGTCGTGCATGCCGGCGATCCGCGACGCCATCCTGGACGGCCGCAAGGCCGCCGCACAGCGCAACGATCGCTCGCTCGCGCCCGAATGGACCGACTGGCTGGAACTGGCCGCGCTGCCGAGCTGGAACGACTTCACCATCCGCACCGCGATCCTGCTCAGCCAACTGGGCGAGCCGGCGCGCAACGACCCGCACTACGGCCCCGTCGCAAGCTAGCGCGGCACGCGCCACGCGCCACGCAAGCAGCGCGAACCCTGCGTTCCGCCGCCGCGGCGCCGGTCGCGCGCCATCCTGATCGCTGCACGCCCCGCCTCGCTACAATGGACGGATCGCCGGTCGCATCCTGCGCTGCCGGCTCCCTCCAATGGACGCGCGTCATGGCTCGCAGCAAACCCCTGCAACGTTTCCGCAACATCGGCATCATCGCGCACATCGACGCGGGCAAGACCACCACCACCGAGCGCGTGCTGTACTACACCGGCAAGAAGCACCAGATCGTCAACACGCACGAGACCAAGGACGGCAAGGGCTCCACCACCACCGACTACATGGAGCAGGAGCGCAAGCGCGGCATCACGATCCAGTCGGCGGCGGTCACCACGGAGTGGAAGGGTCACCAGATCAACCTGATCGACACCCCGGGACACGTCGATTTCACCATAGAGGTGAACCGCTCGCTGCGCGTGCTGGACGGCGCCGTGGTGGTGTTCGACGGCGTCGCCGGGGTGGAGCCGCAGACCGAGACCAACTGGCGCCTGGCCGACCAGTACCACGTGCCGCGGCTGTGCTACGTCAACAAGATGGACCGCATCGGCGCCAACTTCGCGCACTGCGTGAAGGGCATCCGCGAGCGCCTCAACGCCCCGGCCCTGCTGTGCCAGGTGCCGCTGGGCAGCAGCGACGAGTTCTGCGGCATGGCCGACCTGGTCGCCGGCGTCGCCTACATCTGGCAGTCCGACGACAAGGACAGCAAGTGGGAAACCATCTCCTTCGAGGAGGCGCAGCGGCGCCTGAAATTCGCCGCGGCTGCCGACAACGAGTGGCTTTCGCAACTGCCCGCGCTGCGCCAGGAGATGCTCGAACACGCGCTGGCGATGGACGACGACGCCTTCGAACGCCTGATCGAAACCGGCGAGCACGACCCGGAAGTGCTGAAGAAGTGCATCCGCATCGGCTGCGTCAGCGGCAAGCTGGTGCCGGTGCTGTGCGGCTCCTCGTACAAGAACAAGGGCGTACAGCAGCTGCTGGACGCGGTGGTCGACTACATGCCCTACCCGGGCGAGAACGGCGGCATCTCCATCGTCGACGAGGACGGCCACGTGATCGGCGAGCAGCCGGTCACCGACGACGCGCCCGCGCGCGCGCTGGCGTTCAAGGTCATCAACGACCAGTTCGGCACGCTGACCTTCTGCCGCATCTATTCCGGCGTGATCAAAAAGGGCGACACCCTGCTCAACGTCACCCGCGGCAGGAAGGAGCGCATCGGCCGCATCGTCGAGGTGCAGGCCGACCACACCCGAGAGATCGACGAAACCCGCGCCGGCGACATCTGCGCCTTCGTCTCGCTGAAGGAAACCGAGACCGGCGACTCGCTGAGCGACCCGGCGCATCCGGCCCTGCTCGAACGCATGCGCTTCCCCGACCCGGTGATCAGCGTGTCGGTGGAACCGAAGAGCCGCAACGACGTCGACAAGCTCTCCACCGCGCTCTACAAGATGGTCAAGGCCGACCCCTCGCTGCGCATGGAGGTGGACCAGGAAACCGGCCAGACCGTGCTCAAGGGCATGGGCGAACTGCACCTGGAAATCACCATCGACCGCATGCGCACCGAGCTGGGCGTGGAAGCGAACATGGGCAAGCCCAAGGTCAGCTTCCGCGAGGCGTTCGGGCAGACGGTGGAGCACACCTACACGCACAAAAAGCAGTCCGGCGGCTCGGGCCAGTTCGCCGAGGTGACGATCATCTTCGAGCCGGGCGAACCGGGCTCCGGCGTGATCTTCTCCGACGAGGTGGTCGGCGGCCGCGTGCCGCGCGAATACATCCCGGCGGTGCAGCACGCGATCGAGGTCGAGTCGCGCCAGGGCCAGGTGGCCGGCTACGAGGTGGTGGATTTCAAGGCGCGCCTGATCGACGGCAAGTACCACGACGTCGACTCCTCCGCGCTGGCGTTCGAGATCGCCGGACGCGCCTGCTTCCGCGAGGCGCAGAAGCTCAGCAAGCCCAAGCTGCTCGAACCGATCATGAGCCTGGAGGTGGTCACCGAGGCGAGTTACCTCGGCGACATCATCGGCGACATCAACCGCCGCCGCGGCAGCATCTCCGACCAGGGCCAGAAAGGCACCTCGGCCTTCGTGCAGGGTTTCGTGCCGCTGTCGGAAATGTTCGGCTACATCAACTTCCTGCGCTCGGCCACCAGCGGCCGCGGCAACTTCAGCATGATCTTCGACCACTACCAGGAAGTGCCCGCCAGCATGGTGGAGAAGCTGATGGAGAAGGAAGCGAAGTAGGTCATGCGCACCGCCCGCCAGCGGTTGCATCGCTGGCGGGATCAGGCGGTTTCAGCCGACCAGGTGCTCGTACACGATCACCAGGCCCACACCGATCAGGATCACCCCGCCGATCATCTCGGCACGCTTGCCGACCATCTCACCCAGCACACGCCCCAGCATGATGCCCAGGGTGACCATGCTGAACGTGCACAGGCCGATTACCAGCGCGACCACCGCAATCGGCGTATCGACGAAGGCCAGACCCACGCCCACCGCCAGCGCGTCGATGCTGGTGGACAGGCCGGTGATGGCCAGTCCGACGATGCCGTGCTGCTTCGCCTCGTCGACCGGCTCGTCCGCGTCAGGCTTCAAGCCGTTCCAGATCATGTGCAGGCCCAGCACCAGCAGCAGGCCGAACGCGATCCAGTGGTCCCACGCCTCGATGTAGCGCGAAGCGCCCTTGCCCAGCAGCCAGCCGAGCACCGGCGTGATCGCCTCGATCACGCCGAAGATCAGGCCGGCGCGCATGGCCTGGGACAGCCGCGGACGCGTCATGGCCGCGCCCTTGCCGATCGCCGCGGCAAACGCGTCGGTGGACATGGCGAAGCCGAGCAGCAGGATGGAAACGGGATTCATGGGCAGTCGGATCGGTCGGGCAAGGATGCAACGGCACGACGACGCGCCCCACCGCGGTGGCGCCGTCAGCCGTTGGTCTCGCCAACCAGGATCGGTGTCTTCGCCACGGCGGATGGACGCCGAGCATGTTGACGAAGACGCCTCGCCGCAGCGAGGCAGGCTACTCCCCAAGGGGTAATGCGCCGCCGATGGCACCGGCCGCGCGGCGGCAAGCTTAGCACGATGGCGCGGGCACCCAGGCGGCAGATGCACGCGCGCGGGCCGCCGCGCATACTCGGGCTTCGTTGCATCCGGCCACAGGGGATCTTGCATGAAAGCACCACGAGCACTCGGGCCCGCCGCCGCGGCCACGCTGGTTTTCTGCGCCGGCATCGGCATGGCCCATGCCGGCAGCGCCGCCGAGGCACAGCCCGAAACCATGGCCATGCTGAAACACGCCATCGGCATCCACACCGTCGAAGGGCAGCACCAGGTGCCGGTGCTGGCCGCGTATCTGGCGGACAAGCTCAAGGCCGCCGGTTTCCCCGCCGGCGACGTCGAGATCATCCCGGTGGGCGAAACCGCCGCGCTGGTCGCACGCTACCGCGGCACCGGTGAAGGCAAGCCGATCCTGCTGTCCGGGCACATGGACGTGGTGGCGGCGAAACGTCAGGACTGGACCCGCGACCCGTTCACCCTGACCGAAGAGAACGGCTACCTCTACGGCCGCGGCACGGCCGACATGAAGACCGCGGTAGTGGTGCTGGTCGAAACGCTGATCCGGCTCAAGCGTGAAGGCTTCAAGCCACGCCACGACCTGATCCTGCTGCTGTCCGGCGACGAAGAGACCACGATGGCCTCGACCCGCGAGCTGGCCAGGCGCTACCACGACGCCGAATTCCTGCTCAACGCCGACGCCGGCGGCGGCACCCTGAACCCGGATACCGGCAAGCCCGCGCTGTACCAGATCCAGGCCGCCGAGAAGACCTATGCGGACTTCCGCATCAGCCTGACCTCGGCTGGCGGGCACTCCAGCGAACCGAACAACGACAATGCGATCTACCGGCTGGCGCGCCTCATCGACCGCATCGCCGCCTACCAGTTTCCGCCCAAGAGCAACGAGATCACGCTCGCCTCGCTGCGCGCGCTCGGCGCCCACACGCCCGGCCCGCTCGGCGCGGCGATGACGCAGTTCGCCGCCCACCCCGACGATGCCGCCGCCGCGGCCACCATCTCCGCCGACCCCGCCTACGTCGGCCAGACCCGCACCACCTGCGTGGCGACCATGCTCGACGGCGGCCACGCGCTGAACGCGCTGCCGCAAAGCGCCAGCGTCAACGTCAACTGCCGCATCTTTCCCGGCACGTCGGTCGACAGCGTGCGCGACACCCTGGTCAAGGTGATCAACGACAAGTCCGCCACCGTCACCGTGCTGCCGCCCACGCCAGTGGCCAGCCCCGCTTCGCCGCTGCGCCCCGACGTGATCGCCGCCGTCACCGATGCCGTGCACGCCCGCTTCCCCGGCGTGGAAGTGGTGCCGAGCATGTCCGCCGGCGCCTCCGACAGCATGCACTTCCGCAACGCCGGCGTCCCCAGCTACGGCATCGATGCCTCCTTCACCAAACCCGACGACAGCTTCGCCCACGGCCTCAACGAGAAGCTGCCGGCGTCGGAGGTCGAGGCCGGGCTGGAGTTCTGGCATCGGGTGTTGATGCAGCTGGCGAAGTGAGGCAGGTGGCTGCGCTGTCGTAATGCTTGCTCTCAGCCATAGCGAACGCTCGAAAATTCACTCTGACCCGGGTTTCGCTGACCCGGGTTTCGCCAGCCCGTAGAAATTGCTGGAGGATGTCTTCAACGAAGTCGACCGCGTACTCAAGGAAACGAAGTCATGAAAAAGCTGGTCATCGGCATCGCCTCCCAGCAAGCCATCCGCGCCCGCGCACTGGCCGTTGCGCGCGGCGATCATCGGCCACGCCCCGGCGAGCCGAAGGTCTGGTTCACCTCCATGCGCTCGCTGGCCGAAGTGCTGTCCGACGACAACCGCGCGTTGTTGCGTGTCATCCGGGAGCAGAAGCCCGCGTCACTGAGCCAGCTCGCGGAACTCACCGGCCGCGCACCCAGCAATCTTTCGCGAACGCTCAAGACAATGGAACGCTATGGCCTGGTGGAGCTGCGCCGCACGTTGCGCAACGTGCAGCCCATCGCCACGGCCAGCGAGTTCGTGATCCAGGCGGCGTAGCAGGCGCACGAAAGCGTTTGCTTTCCTGGCCGGCAAACAACCAAGTCCCGAGTCCCAGAACGGCGATTTCGCACCGGTTAATATAGGTTGATGATATGGAATTCAGGGTCATCGAGCGCTTTCGGCGCGAGTGGTCGAAGCAGATTCCGGAGCACGAGCGGATCGTCGAATTCCTGACAGAGACCTATCGACGTTACTGCGACGAAAATTTGTCGGACACGCACTTCGATAATGAGCTTGCTACAGGATCGAAATATGTCTATTCCCAGCGCATCGGCGAATTGTTGCTTGCCGAGGCGCTCTGGAACGACGGTTTCAAGCTGAGCAGCGCGGACGAAGGACCAGACCTCTTTGCTGAAAAGAACGGCGAATCCTTCTGGATTGAACTGATCACCCCTGAGCCGACTGATCTGCCTGCAGAATATCTGGAATCGCGTGAAGTGCCTTGCTCAGGTGCGTTCCACTATCCCGCGCAGGAGCTACTGTTGCGCTGGACGGCCGCGATCGCCGAAAAGGCTCGCAAATTGCTCGGTTGCGCTGAACGCGGCGTCAAGGGTTACCTTGAGAAAGGTATCGTGAAGCCGAGCGAGCGCTACCTGATTGCGGTCAACGATCGCTTGCTTTCGGTATGGCCTGACGGCATGACCGGCATCAGCCAGTTTCCGTTTCCCGTCGAAGCATTGCTAGCTGTCGGGCCCTATGAGATCAAAATAGACCGCGAAACCTTGGAGACCGTCAGCGCAGGGCACCAGCAACGCATTTTCATCCTGAACAAGAACGACGCCGAAGTCCGCACGAACACGTTTTTCAGTCCCGAGTACGCCGCCATCTCCGCCGTGCTTGGAATCACCCTTCGAGAGGAAGCCGTGCTCGGCTGGCCATGTCGAAACGCGCTTGTCTACAACCCACTAGCCACGGTTCCGCTGCCACACAAGCTTCTGACTTCACAAGAACATTGGGTGTGCGATGTGAAGCCTGACTCGTACACGGTCCATAGGCTGGACGATAAACCAGTATGAGACGGAAACTCACAGCAGAGTGAACTTTTTGAGCAGCTGCTTCTGACTGAACTCAACCATTGCACAAGCGTGAATGACCTTCAAAACGCCGGCTTCGCAATCGCCTCTTCCGCCACCGCGCAGCGGTGGCATACCGAGTGCGCGCCAGGATGGCGCGCTGCTCTACCCGGGGCCCCTGTGCGGCGGTGAGGCGGGGACGACAGGCCGCGCAGCGGGAGTCGACAGGAGGTCGACTCCTTTTCGCACGGGCAGGAAGCCCGTTCGAAAAGCCCGGCCCCGGCTCACGGACTTGCCGGGCAGGATGCCCGGCAAGCGCCAAGCGGGGTGGCCTTTCTCTTTGGTTACTTTCTCTTTGGCCACGCAAAGAGAAAGTAACTCGGGCGCCGCAGGCGCACGAAAGCCTTTGCCTTCCGGGCCGCTGGACAACCCACGAAACCGCCAAAGGCGCTGGACCCCAGCGTTCGCTGGGGTGACGAGCCGGCAGGTCGAAACGATGCGGCCAGAGTGCACCGTCAGGCACGTTCCACTGCCCTGCAGCCGGCGCGGCGGAGGCGGCGAACCCGGGCCAACGGCTGATCCACGCTACAATTACCGGTTCGCGCTCCCGCCGACCCGCAACCCATGCTCACCCATCTGCAAGAAACCCGCCGCCGCCGCACCTTCGCCATCGTCAGCCACCCCGACGCGGGCAAGACCACGTTGACCGAGAAGCTGTTGCTGTTCGGCGGCGCGATCCAGATGGCCGGCTCGGTGAAGAGCCGCAAGACGTCGCGCAGCGCCACCTCGGACTGGATGGCGCTGGAGAAGGAGCGCGGCATCTCGGTGACCTCGTCGGTGATGCAGTTCCCGTACGAGGGCAAGATCGTCAACCTGCTCGACACGCCGGGGCACGCGGACTTCTCCGAGGACACCTACCGCGTGCTGACCGCGGTGGATTCGGCGCTGATGGTGATCGACTGCGCCAAGGGCGTGGAGGAGCGCACGATCAAGCTGATGGAAGTCTGCCGGCTGCGCGACACGCCGATCATGACCTTCATCAACAAGCTCGACCGCGAGGGCCGCTCGCCGATCGAACTGCTGGACGAGGTGGAGTCGGTGCTGGGCATTGCCTGCGCGCCGCTGACCTGGCCGATCGGCATGGGCAAGCGGCTGAAGGGCGTGTACCACCTGGCGCTGGACGAGGTGCACATCTTCGAGCCGGGCAAGAACTTCACGCGGCAGGACTCGACCATCTTCCAGGGCCTCGACGCGCCCGGCCTGGCCGAGAAGATCGGCGCGGAGGCGATGCGCGAGCTGCGCGAGGAACTGGAGCTGGTGCAGGGCGCCGCGCCCTCGTTCGATCTCGACGAGTACCTGGCCGGCCGGCAGACGCCGGTGTTCTTCGGCTCGGCGGTGAACAACTTCGGCGTGCAGCTGCTGCTGGACTTCTTCGTCGAGCACGCGCCCAGCCCGCGCCCGCGCGCCACCACCACGCGCGAGATCCAGCCGGAGGAGGAGAAGCTCAGCGGCTTCGTGTTCAAGATCCAGGCCAACATGGACCCGGCGCACCGCGACCGCGTGGCCTTCATGCGCGTGTGCTCCGGCACCTATACCGCCGGCATGAAGATGATCCAGACGCGCACGAACAAGGAGGTGCGCATCGCCAACGCGCTGACCTTCATGGCCTCGGACCGCGAGATCGTCGAGACCGCCTACCCCGGCGACGTGATCGGCCTGCACAACCACGGCACCATCACCATCGGCGACACCTTCACCGAGGGCGAACTGGTCACCTTCACCGGCATCCCCAACTTCGCGCCCGAGCTGTTCCGCCGGGCGCGGCTGCGCGATCCGCTGAAGATGAAGGCGTTGCACAAGGGCCTGGCGCAGCTTTCCGAAGAAGGCGCCACCCAGTTCTTCCGCCCGCTGATGTCGAACGACCTGATCCTGGGCGCGGTCGGCGTGCTGCAGTTCGAGGTGGTCGCCTACCGGCTGAAGGACGAGTACAACGTCGACGCCAGCTTCGAGCCGGTGACGGTGACCACCGCGCGCTGGGTGCACTGCGACGACGAGAAGAAGATGGAGGAATTCCGCGAGAAGAACGCGATGCACCTGGCGCTGGATGGAGCCGGCGAGCTGGTCTACATCGCGCCGACGCGGGTCAACCTGCAGCTGGCGCAGGAGCGCTGGCCGCAGGTGCGCTTTGCCGCCACGCGCGAGCATGCCGCGTCCGTGGAAGCCTGAGAAAAACCGGACAACCCACCCTATTGGTCGGCGCGCCGGCACACCGTTACCTTGGGTGCCCACACAAGGGGATGCTGTATGCAACAACAGAGACTGGCGTTTTCCACACCGGCCACGGCACCCCGCTGGCAACGCTGGCTGCTGTTTTCCCCGCCGGCGCGGATCGCGATCTTCGTCGCCTGGCTGGTGGGCCTCATGGTGACGGTGCAGTTCGTCTTCTTCGCGCTGGGCCTGGGCAAGGACACGCCGGCGTTGCAGCGCGATCTGGCGCAGTTCGTCGTGCGCGCGCTGGTGCCGCTGGCGGCCTACCTGATCCTGGTGAAACAGATCGAACGCCGGCCGCTGACCGAGCTGGAGCCGCGCACGCTGCTGCCGCAAGGCCTGCTGGGCGCGCTGATCGGGCTGGTCCTGTTCAGCGCCGTGGTGGCGGCCTTGTGGCTCGCCGGCAGCTACCGCGTGGAGGCCATCCGCGCGGATGCGCCCTGGCTGGGTGCGCTGCTGGTGGTGGGCCTGGGTGCCGGCATCGGCGAGGAGATCATGTTCCGCGGGGTGCTGTTCCGCATCGTCGAGGAAGGCCTGGGCACCTGGTGGGCGCTGGCCATTTCCGCGCTGTTCTTCGGTGCCGTCCACATCGGCAACCCCGGCGCCACGCTGTGGAGTTCGGCGGCGATCGCGATCGAGGCGGGCCTGCTGTTCGGCCTGCTCTACCACGTGACGCGCTCGCTGTGGATCTGCATGGGGGTGCACGCGACGTGGAACTTCGCCCAGGGCACGATCTACGGCATTCCGGTGTCGGGTTCGCGGGCGGAGGGCTGGCTGGTTTCCAGCCGCAGCGGCCCGGACTGGCTCAGCGGCGGCGTGTTCGGCGCCGAGGCGTCGGTGGTCGCGTTGGCGTTGTGCACGCTGTGTACGCTGGGCCTGCTGATGTTCGCCCTGCGCCGCGGCAGCATCGTGCCGCCGTGCTGGCGTCGGAACGCGTGATGTTCAGCCGCGTTTGCGCGGCGACAGCCACATCAGCACGCGCGCCCGGAACACCGTCTCGCCCGCATCATCGACCACCTCGACCTTGACCGGCCACTCCTGGCTCGCGCCCGCCAGCGGCGCGGCCGCCTCCGGCGTTGCCGTGCCGTGCATCGGGCCGACTGCCTTCTTCAGGTACTCGACGTTCATGCCCTTGGGTATCCAACGCATGTCCGCCGGCACGGTCACCTCGGCCATCATGCCGGCAGTGAGCTCGGCCAAGTTGCACAGTGCGATCGCATGCACCGTGCCGATGTGGTTGTGCACGCGCCGGCGGTCGCGGATGCGCACCTCGCAGCGGCCTGGCTGCAGCGTCACGAAGCGCGGCGCGATGGTGGTGAAGTACGGCGCCTTCAGGCAGATCAGCCGCGAAAAGAGCCAGTGGCCCGTGGGCCAGCGCGTGATGCGCCGATACAGCGACAGTACCGAGGCGCTCATCGCTCACCCTCCGAGCTGGAACCGGCCGGCACGATTCACTCGGCGTCGGCGCGCGTCTTGAACGCACGCATCTCGTCGGTATCGAAATCGTCCACCGAGATGAACTCGAACACGCCCTCGCGCACGCGCTTGAGCAGATCGGCCTCGGCCCGGGAGATCACTCCGGCCTGCTGCGCCTCGGCGAGCTGATCCAGGTAATCGTGCGAGTTGAACTGGCCGGCTTTCTGCGCCTTGCCGAACTTGCGGTCGACCGGCTCGGCGGCGATCACGTCCGGCAGCAGCGCCTTCATGCGGCCGACGGTGTTGTTTGGCGTCGGCGTGGTGTAGACCCAGGCGGTGAGCCGGTCGAGCGCCTCGTTCGGCGCGGTGAGCAGGGCCGCCACGCGACGCCCCAGCCGGTCGGACGGCGGCACTTCGCGCCGCCCCAGCGGAAACACCAGGGCGCGCAGCAACCACGCCACCGGGCGCACCGGGAAGTTGCGGATCGCGCCGTCCAGCGCGTTCTGGGTAAGCCACATGCACTGGTGGAAGGCCCAGGCCAGCATCGGGCGGTCGGCCTGCGGGCGACCGTTGTCCTCGTACTGCTTGAGCATGGCACTGGCGATGTACAGGTAGCTCAGCACGTCGCCCAGGCGCGCGGACAACTTCTCCTTGAACTTCAGCTTGCCGCCGAGCACGCCCATGAAGACGTCGGCGCACAGCGCCAGCGCGGCCGAGTAGCGATCCAGCTTGCGGTAATAGCGCCGCGTGTACGCATCGCCCGCCGCCTCGCCGAGTTGCGCACCGCTCAAGGCCATCGCAAAGCTGCGCACGGCGTTGGAGATGCCGAAGCCGATGTGGCTGAACAACAGGCGGTCGAACACCTTCAGCTGCTCGCCGCGGTCGGCGATCGACAGCGCCTGCATTTCCTGCAGCACGTAGGGATGGCAGCGGATCGCGCCCTGGCCGAAGATCATCAGGCTGCGCGTCATGATGTTGGCGCCCTCCACCGTGATCGCGATCGGCACCGCAGACCAGCCGCGGCCGGCGTAGTTCTTCGGACCGAGCTGCACCGCCTTGCCGCCGTGCACGTCCATCGTGTCGGCCGCGACCTGGCGCGCCCACTCGGTGGCGTGGTACTTCGCGATCGCGGAAGTGACTGCCGGCTTCTCGCCGCGATCGACCGCCGCCGCGGTGGCGCGCGACAGCGCGGTGGTGGCATAGGCCAGGCCGCCGATGCGCGCCAGCGCCTCCTCGACGCCCTCGAAGCGTGCGACCGCCAGACCGAACTGCTTGCGCATGCGCGCGTAGGTGCCGGTGGCCAGCGCCGAGGCGCGCATGCCGCCGGTGGCGTTGGACGGCAGCGAGATTGCGCGCCCCACCGACAGCACCTCGACCAGCATGCGCCAGCCGTGACCGGCCATCTTCGGGCCGCCGATCAGCACCGACAGCGGCGCGAACACGTCCTTGCCGTGCACCGGGCCGTTCTGGAACGGGATGTTCAGCGGGAAATGGCGGCGGCCAATCTGCAGCCCTGGCGTCGAACGCGGCAGCAGCGCCAGGCTGATGCCCAGGTCCTCTTCTTCACCCAGCAGATGCTCCGGGTCGTACATGCGGAAGGCAAGGCCGACCACGGTGGCGATCGGCGCCAGCGTGATGTAGCGCTTGTCGAAGGTGAGCTTGAGTCCCAGCGTCTCCACGCCGTCGACCATCTGCCTGCACACGATGCCCACGTCCGGAATCGAGGTGGCATCGGAGCCGGCGTAGGGTCCGGTCAGCGCGAAACAGGGGATTTCCTCACCCACCGCCAGGCGCGGCAGGTAGTGATTCTTCTGCTCGTCGGTGCCGTAGTGCAGCAGCAGTTCGGCCGGGCCCAGCGAGTTGGGCACCGCCACGGTCGAGGACACTGTGGCCGACATCGTGGACAGTTTCTGCAGCACCGCCGAGTGCGCCAGCGCGGAGAACTGCAGGCCGCCGTACTGCTTCGGGATGATCATGCCGAAGAACTTGTTCTTCTTGATGAACTCCCACACGTTCGGCGGCAGGTCGGCCAGTTCGTGGGTGATCTGCCAGTCGTCGATCATCGCGCACAGCTCTTCCACCGGGCCGTCCATGAAGGCCTGCTCCTCCACGGAAAGCTCGGGCTTGGGCTGCTTCAGCAGTTCGTGCCAGTCCGGCTTGCCGGAGAACAGCTCGCCCTCGAAACCCACCGTGCCGGCTTCCAGCGCGGTCTGCTCGGTTTCGGAGAGCTTCGGCGTGACCTTCGCGAACATCTTCAGCAGCGACGCGCTGATCTGCTTGCGGCGGAAGTCCACCATCAGCAGCGGCAGCGCGATCGCCAGCTCGACGACGAGCAGGATCACCATCGTGGCCGGCGCGCGCGTCAGCAGACCCACCACGAGCGTGGCGACGACGGTAACGATGGCCCACGTGCGCAGGCTGGTGCGGTGGTAGGCGCAGACACCGGAGGCAATCAACGCCGCCAGCAAGGTCAGCAACACGGACATCTCAACACCTCTCAGGTCAGGGCACGGCGCCGGCAGTGCGCGGCGTCGCGGGGGTTTCAAGGCGGCGCACGTAGTGGATCACTTCATGCGTAAAGGCGTCATTGGCGTCACCGGCCACCATGTGCGTGGCGTGCGCCAGCTCGACATGGCGCGCCTGCGGCACCAGCTGCAGGAACTCGTCCACCGTGCCGCGCGAGACGACGTCGCTGCGGCCGCCGGACAGCAGCAGCACCGGCACGTCGATCTTCGCTGCCGCCGCCAGCAGGCGTGGCTGGTAGCGCTCGCTCTCCTGCACCAGGTCGCCGGCCAGCAGGGCCGGGTCCCAGTGCCAGCGCAGCCGCCCGTCGGCGCCTTCGCGCAGCAGCGGACGCAGTTGCTCGGCGCTCTTGCGTTCGCGCCGCTGCGGCAGGTAGGCGGCGACCTGCTCGGCCGCGTCGGCGTAATTGGCGAAGCCGTCGGGATGGGCCTGCATGAAGGCGAGGATGCGTTGCACGCCCGCGGTTTCCCAGCGCGGCGTGATGTCGACCAGCACCAGCGCACGGAACGGCGCGGGCCGTCGCTCGCCGGCCAGCACGATGCCGAGCAGGCCGCCCATCGAGGCGCCGACCAGGATCGGTGGTTGCGGCTGCGCCGCGGCCAGCTGCAGCAGGTCGTCGGCGAACTGGTCCATGTGATAGCCGGCGGTAGCCGCCACCCGATCGCTCTCGCCATGGCCGCGCGCGTCGAAGGTGACGCAGCGACAGCCGCCGCGGGCCAGCGCCGCCGCGCTGGCCTTCCACGCGCCGCGGGTCTGGCCGAAACCGTGCGCGAAAAGCAGGCTCGGGGCCCCCTGCGGATTCCACGTTTCCACCGCGAGCCGCAGGTCGCCCACGGCAACCCGCTCGACGGTATGCGGCATCGGAATCTGACTGACCATACGGAAGAGTATGGATTGCCGGCGCGATGGCCGTCAACCGCCCGGGCACGCATCCGCGTCGCCGCCGGGTCGACGCTGCCCCCATTACAAATGCCCGGCGTGTGGCTACCATACGGACATGAATGTCAGCAGCAAGCCGGAACGCACGCGCCTGTCGGCCGAAGATTGGGAACTGGCCGCCCTGCAGATGATCGCCGACCAGGGCGTGGGAGCCTTGGCCGTGGAAGCCCTGGCACGCCAACTTGGCGTGACCAAGGGCAGCTTCTACTGGCATTTCCGTACCCGTGAGGCGCTGCTCAATGCCGCCATGGAACGCTGGGAACAGTACGGCGAGCGCGAGATCATCGGCCAGATCGAACAGATCGCCGACCCGCGCCAGCGCCTGCCCGAGCTGTTCCGCCGGGTTGCGCACGAATTGCAGCCGCATCGCGTCTACGCCGCACTGCTGAAAGCGCTGGATCATCCGCAGGTGGTGCCGGTGATGGCCCGCGTCTCGCAGCGGCGCATGGAGTTCCTCACCACCGTGTATCGCGAGGCCGGCCTGCCGCCGGGCCAGGCGCTGAATCGCGCACGGCTGACCTATGCCGCCTACGTCGGCTTCCTGCAACTGAATTTCACCCTGGGCCTGCCGCGCCTGAGCCACGAGGAGTTCGACGCCTACGTCGAACACATGATCGCCACGCTCACCCCGGTGTAATCCCCCTCCAACGGCCACGCGGCGCCATCCGGCGCCGTTCTTGCTGCGCCGTTCCTTGCAATACCAGTGCACGCAAACTACCGTGCCGCTTCCGTTTTTCCACAAGCCTTTCGAGGGACATGATGACCAGCAAGCTGGAAGCGCTCACCCAATGGGTCGACCAGGCAGCGGCGTTGACCCGCCCTGCGCGGATTCACTGGTGTGACGGGTCGCAGGACGAATATCGGTCGCTGGTGCAGCAGATGCTGGCCGACGGCACCCTGATCGAACTGAACCAGACCACCCACCCGGGTTGCTACCTGCACCGCTCCGATCCGAAGGACGTGGCCCGCGTCGAGCAGCTGACCCTGGTCTGCCACCCCAGGCGCGAGGACGCCGGCCCGAACAACCACTGGATGGACCCGGCCGAGGCGCACGCCAAGATCGACGCGCTGTTCGATGGCTGCATGGAAGGCCGCACGATGTACGTGATCCCGTACTGCATGGGCCCGATCGACTCGCCGCTGTCGCGTTGCGGCGTGGAGATCACCGACAGCCCGTACGTGGTCGCCAACATGAAGATCATGACCCGCATGGGCGCCGCCGCGCAGGCACGCATCGAGCGCGAAGGCACGTTCGTGAAGGGGCTGCACTCGAAGGGCGAACTCGACCCCGAGCGCCGCTGGATCATGCACTTCCCGGCCGAGCTGTCGATCAAGTCCTACGGTTCCGGCTACGGCGGCAACGCGCTGCTGGGCAAGAAGTGCCACGCGCTGCGCATCGCCAGCAATCAGGCGCGCGCGGAAGGCTGGCTGGCCGAGCACATGCTGATCGTGGGCATCGAGAACCCCGAGGGCGAGACGCACTACGTCGCCGCCGCGTTCCCCTCCGCCTGCGGCAAGACCAACCTGTCGATGCTGATTCCGCCGGAAGGCTACCGGCGCGACGGCTGGAAAGTGTGGACGGTCGGCGACGACATCTGCTGGATGCACCCCGGCGCGGATGGCCGGCTGTACGCGATCAACCCGGAAGCCGGCTTTTTCGGCGTGGCGCCAGGCACCAGCGACGCCACCAACCACAATGCGATGCAGAGCATCTCGCACGACACCATCTTCACCAACGTCGCGGTCACCGCCGACAACCAGCCGTGGTGGGAGGGCTTGCCCGGTACGCCGGTCACCGACTGGCAGGGCCGTCCGTACGATCCGGCCAACGGTCCCGCCGCACATCCCAATTCCCGCTTCACGGTCAGCGCAAAGCAGTGCCCGACCTGGTCGGAGATGGCCGAAGCCGCGCAGGGCGTGCCGATCAGCGCGATCGTGTTCGGCGGCCGCCGGCCCTCGCTGCTGCCGCTGGTGATGGAAGCGCGCGACTGGACCCACGGCGTGCTGATGGGCGCGGCGATGGGCTCGGAAACCACTGCCGCGGCCACCGGCGCGGTGGGCGTGCTGCGCCGCGACTCGATGGCCATGAAGCCGTTCTGCGGCTACCACTACGGCGACTACTTCGCGCACTGGCTGTCGTTCGACCGGCCCGGCGCGAAGCTGCCGAAGATCTTCCACGTCAACTGGTTCCGCAAGGGTGCCGACGGCAAGTTCCTGTGGCCGGGCTTCGGCGAAAACCTGCGCGTGCTGGAATGGATGATCAACCGCGCCGAAGGCCATGTGCGCGGGGTCGAGACACCGATCGGCATCCTGCCGGGCGAGGGCGAGCTCAAGCTGGACGGGCTCAAGCTCGAACCTGCCAAGCTGGACGAATTGCTCGACGTGGACCTGGCAGGCTGGCAGGCCGAGTTGTCGGCCATTGACGAGTACCTGGCCACATTCGCCCCGCGCCTGCCGGAGCGATTGCACCACGAGCAGCAGCGCGTGGCGCAGGCGCTGCAAGGCGAAGCGGCCAAGCCCGTACGCCAAGCCGCCGTGTCCTGACGCTGATGACGGGTGGGCCCGCACGGCCCACCCGCTCCAAACCCTTTCGCGCCCCGCGGCATCCAAGCTGGCAAGATGATCGCCGCCTGCCCTGCCTCCGGAAGCCTGATGCCGCCTGTCTCCAGCGTCGCGCATGACGGCGACGACGTGCGCGCCGCAGCCGCGGGCGATCGCCGCGCCTTCCAGCGCCTGTATGCACTGCACGTCGGCCGGGTCTACGGCGCACTGCATCGCCTGGCCGGTTACGACCACGCGCGCGCCGAGGATCTCACCCAGGACGCCTTCATCCGCGCCTGGCAGAAATTGCCCGGCTTCCGCCACGAGAGTTCATTCGGCACCTGGCTGTACCGCCTGGCGGTCAACGTGGCGCTGATGGACATCCGCGCACGCGGCGCCGACCCGGTGCGCGTGCTGGACGACGAGCACCTGCCGGAGGGTGGCGAAACGCCGTTCTGCGCGGCCGAGCGGCACGAACTGGAACAAGCCATCGGCAAGCTGCCGCCGCGTGCCCGCGCCGTGCTGGTACTGCACGACATCGAAGGCTGGCGGCACGAGGACATCGGCGACGAACTGGGCATGGCCGTGGGCACCTCGAAGGCACAACTGCATCGCGCGCGCCAGCTGCTGCGCAAGACGCTGGGAGAAAACGCATGAACGAATTCGAATGGCGCCGCCAGATGCGCCAGCTGCAGCAATCGCACGCGCCGCGCCGCGACCTGTGGCCGGCGATAGACGCTGCGCTAGACCTGGCCGTCGCCCATCCGCCGGCCCGGACGACATGGCGGCGAACGCTGGCGGGCGTTGCCGTGGCTGCGTCACTGTTGCTGGTCGTGGGCGTGGGCTGGCATCAGTGGTTCGCGCCCAGCGCACCTGTCGAATCGGCAGGCACAACCGGCCACGCCGACTGGAAGCCCGTCGACCCACGCTTGGCCGGCGCGGCGATCGAACTGGACGCCGCACGTCTCGAACTGCAGCTGGCGATCGAACAGGCACCGGATTCCGCGGCGCTGCATCGTCTGCTGCGCCACACCGAGCGACAACAGGCGCAACTGCGCCAGCTGGCCGATCGCGCCGGCTGATGACCACCCGAGGAGAACCCATGAAAACCGCCCACTGCCTGCCCCTGCTGTTGTGCCTGTGCATCGGCGATGCGCTGGCCGGTACGCCGATCCAGCTGCAGCACGCCGCCAGTGCCAACGCACGAATCAGCATCAGCAACATCGCCGGCTCGGTGAATGTCACCGCCTGGGATCGCAACGAGGTCCAGGTCGGCGGCGAGCTTGGCGATGGCGCCAAGCCGCTGCAGATCACCGGCGACGATGACCAGCTCTCGATCAAGGTCGAGCCGCGCAGTGGTTCGGGTTCGGGCTGGTTCAATTTCGGCGGCGACAGCCGCATGGCGCCGACCACGCTGGAACTGCACGTACCGCGCGCTGCGTCGCTGACCGTCAAGGTGATCAGCGCACCGCTGACGATCGACGGCCTCGCCGGCGGCGACATCACGGTCAACACGATCAGCGGCAACGCCCGCATTCACGCGAACACGCCGGCGCTGGACATCGACAGCGTCAGCGGCGGCATCGAACTTTCCGGACAGGTCGACAAGGCCTCGCTGCAAACCGTGAGCGGCGAAATCCTGGCTCCGGCGCTGGGCCGCACCGCCAAGCTGGAAACCATCTCCGGCCGCATCCAGGCCGGCGGCGGACCGTGGCAGGCGCTCACCCTGAGCACCGTCTCCGGCGACGTACAGCTGTCCGGCAAGCTCGCCGCCGGCGGCAGCATCGACGTCGACAGCATGAGCGGCGACGTGCAGCTGCGCCTGCCGGCGGATACCTCGGCCAAGCTGCACGCCAGCAGCTTCAGCGGCGACCTGCGCAGCGACTTCGGCAAACCGATCGAAGCCGAACGAGGCCCCGGCAGCTCGCTCGACACGAGCATCGGGGCCGGCGACGGCAAGATCCACCTCGAGACCTTCAGCGGCGACCTGCGCGTCAAGAAGCAGGAGTGAGCGGAGAGGAGTGAGAAGTGAGAGAAGAGCCGCAGCTTGCGCGCATTTCTCTCGTTTCTCACTCCTCTCCGCTCACTCCTGCTTCAGAGATCCTGGTGATATTGCACGTAAGGCGTGCGCGACTGGTCCGGCTCCGGGCCGACCGGCGTGTTCGCCGGCGTGCCGGACGACCACAGATTCTGCGCGCCGACGCTCAGCGAACCGCTCCACGGCAGGCGCCAGGTCACACCCAGGTCGATGCTGTTCCAGCGCCGATCGCCGTACAGACTGCCGGGCACGCCGGCTTCGGGTTGCATCGTGCGGCCGGTGAGCATGCCGCTCAGCGGGCCGTGGTCGACGCCGAAGCTCAGCGCCTTCTGGTCCAGCACGTTGATGCCGAGCAGGTTGCCTGGCGCCAGGTGCACGCGCCCCACGCTGGCACCGAGATCGATGCCGGTCTGGCTGCCCAGGGTCAGGCGACCCCGCGCATTGAGCTGGTTGCTGCTGTCGAAGCTGTACAGGCCGCCCGGCGCCGCACCCGGCAGCACGCGCGGCAGCGGCGCGTTGCGATGTGGCGCACTGGTGGCGCCCACGCTCACGCCCACGCTGTAGTCGCCGGCGTCGTAGGTGGCGCCCACTTCACTGCCAAACACCCGCGTGCCACTGTTGATCCACGAACGCTGGCTGACCTGCGCGTGCGCCCGCAACGGACCGGCGCCGTACTGCAGGCCGGCAGCCATCGAGTTGCCGGTATCGAGCGGCTGCAGCAACGGCGAGTACAAGGACGCAGCAGCGTCGTTCGAGGTGTCCCGATCGGCCTTGAGAATCAGCATGCGACCGCTATCGTCGCGCCACAGCGGCACGTTCACGCTCGAACTGGTCGAATCGGTGCTCGCCGGGCTCGCCCCGCCCTGCGGCTGTGCCAGCAACTGTGCAGCCTGCGCCGCATCACTGCCCACGGATTGCCCGGCCGCCGCGAACGGCAGCAGGAGAATCGACAACATGGCAGGCAGGCGACGCATGGCTTTCGGGTGGACTCCAGGGTCGATGGAACGGCAAACGGCGCACGACTCCCGCAGGAGCGTCGCACGGGAGTAATTGTATCGCGTTTTACGTTTTACTAACAGCCCAAAACCCGCCTCAGCGCACAGTTGCAAGGGCCGCTGTGTCAAGCTTTGACACATTCAGCCAGGCCAGGTTCCCGCTATGATCCCGCTGGCAGGAGCGGCGACCCACCCTGTATAAAGGCCTTTTGACGCCTGCCTGTCAAGATCGTTCCGGAACCGACCACCATCCATGAGCGCCAGCCCGACGATCCGACCAACCCAGCCGCCACGCGCGGCCCGGGATGTCGCGACCCTGAACGGCGCCGTGGAGCGCCTGTTCGAGGCGACCGACGCGGCCGGCGTGATGGAGATCTGCGAGCTGATGCTGGACCAGATGGGCATCCGCGGCCGCCTGCACTGGCGGCCCCGCGACGATGTCGGCGGCCCCGGCGAGAAGTGGCTCGACCTGGCCGAGGACCCCCAGCTCACGCACACCTTGTCGCTGGCGTGGGACGAGGGGTCGCTGGCCCCCGCCGCGCGTGAATCGCTGCAATGGCTGGGCCGCCTGGCCGATCTCCGCCTGCGCCAGTTGGCCGAGACCAGCCGCCTGTACGAGGCGATCTCCCGCCTGGCACTGGCCGAGCGCCTGCAGCGCGCGCTGTACGCGATCGCCGACCAGGCCAGCGCCGAACACGACATGCCGCAGATGATGCGCTCGCTGCATGCGATCGTCAGCAGCCTGATGTATGCGGAGAACTTCTACATCGTCCAGTACGACCCGGCGACCGACCAGATCCGCTTCAGCTATTGCGTGGACATCGTCGACACCGATGCGCCCGTGCTCAACCAGCCCATGCCGCTGCAGGACATGGAATACAGCCTGACCTGGAACCTGCTGCGCGAAGGGCGCCCGATGATGGGGGCGTTCGACGACCTGGTGCGGCAGTTGGGCGACCGTTTCCGCCTGTTCGGTGCGCGCTGCGAGGACTGGCTGGGCGTACCGATGCTGCGCGACGGGCATGTCGCAGGCGGCATCGTGGTGCAGAGTTACCGCCCGGACACGCATTACTCGCGCCACGACATGGAATTGCTCAACTACGTGGCGCAACACGTACAGACGGCGCTGGAGCGGCGCGAGGCGCACCTGGAACTGGGTCGCCGCGTCACCGATCGTACCGCGGCCTTGCGTGAGGCCAACCGCGTGCTGCGCCAGCAGGTGTTGCAGCGCCAGCGAGGCGAGCGCCTGCAGGCGGCGCTGTTCCGGATCGCCGAACTGGCCAGCACTTCGGAGAGCCTGGACAAGTTCTATGCCGCCGTGCACCAGGTGATCAGCGGCCTGCTGTACGCGCGCAACTTCTACATCGCCTTGCTGGACGAAGAGGCCGGGCAGCTGACCTTCCCCTATTCGGTCGACGAGGTTGACCGCGTGCGCCCGCCCCGCGCGCACGGCCGTGGCGCCACCGAGTACGTGTTGCGCACCGCGCGGCCGCTGCTGGCATCCCCGGAACTGATCGACAAGCTGCACGCCGCCGGCGAGATCGCCCACTTCGGCGCGCCATCGGTGTGCTGGCTGGGCGTGCCGTTGATCTGGGGCGGCAAGGCAAGGGGCGTGCTTACCCTGCAAAGCTATTCGACGGCACACAACTACAGCGAGCGCGACCAGGAGCTGCTGACCTTCGTCAGCTACCACGTGGCCAACGCCCTGCAGCGCAAGCAGGCGGCGCATTCGCTCAAGCAGGCCAACGCCGGGCTCGAGCGCCGCGTCACCGAGCGCACCCGCGCGCTGGCGCTGGCCAACCGCGACCTGCGCGAGCAGATTGCCGAGCGCGAGCGGGTCGAGCGCCGGCTGAAGTACGAGACCCTGCACGACTCGCTCACCGGCCTGCCCAACCGCACCCTGCTGCTGCAGCGGCTGGAACAGGCGATGCAGCGCTACACGGCCAACCACAACGAGCAGTTCGCCGTGCTGTTCATCGACCTGGACCGCTTCAAGGTCATCAACGATTCGGTCGGCCACCTGATCGGCGACGACCTGCTGTTCCAGGTCGGCGGCCGCATCCGCGCCTGCCTCAAGACCCGCGACGTCGTCGCGCGCCTGGGCGGCGACGAGTTCGCGGTGCTGCTGGAGGGCATCACCGACACCGACAAGGCCTCGCTGATCGCCGAGCGCATCATCCACGAGCTGCAGACGCCGTTCCGGCTCGGCACCAAGGAGATCTTCACCTCCGCCTCGATCGGCATCGCGTTGTCGGCGCCGCACTACCGCCAGCCGGAGGAGCTGCTGCGCGACGCCGACGCGGCGATGTACAACGCCAAGGATGGCGGTCGCCACCGCGCGGCGATGTTCGACGACCGCCTGCGCCGCGAGGCGCTGTCCCTGCTGGACATGGAAAGCGACCTGCGCCATGCGCTGAGCCGCAACGAATTCGAACCGTACTACCAGCCGATCGTGGACCTCGCCGATGGCCGCATCGTCGGCTATGAGGCGCTGCTGCGCTGGCATCACCCGCAGCGCGGCCTGCTGCCGCCGCACGACTTCCTGCTGGTCGCGGAAGAATGTGGCTGCGCCGAGGCGATCGACTGGCAGATCTTCGAGCAGGTGTGCATCCAGGTAGTGCGTCTGATCGGCACGGAGGGCTTCATCAGCATCAACGTGTCCGGGCGGCACTTCCGTTCGGTCGATCTCGACCAGCGCCTGCTCGCCCTGTTCGACCAGTACGCCGTGCCCAGCCACTGCATCCGCATCGAGGTGACCGAGCACGCGCTGCTGGAAAACCCGACCCAGGTGAAGCGGATCCTGAAGAACCTGCGCAACCACGGCGTGGGCATCGCGCTGGACGATTTCGGCACGGGCTACTCCTCGCTCAGCTACCTGCACCAGTACCCGTTCGAGAGCCTGAAGATCGACCGCTCCTTCATCGTCGAGTTGCCGCCGGACGACAGCGACACCCAGGGCCTGGCGCTGGTGCGCGCCATCCAGGTGCTGGCCGACTCGCTGCACATGAAGGTGATCGCCGAAGGCATCGAGCAGGAATCGCAGCGCCAGGCGCTGCTGCGGGTCGGCTGCCGCTACGGCCAGGGCTTCCTGTTCGCCACGCCGCAGCCGGCCAGCACCTGGCTTGCCGCGAACAGCCCGCTGCTGCCGGCCTGACCGGCGGCGCCTACTGCGCCGTGTCCGGTGTGTCGAGGGTGGCGCTGTCGCTCAGCAAGTGCTCCGCATCGATGCGGTCGAACGCATAGCGCTGCGCACAGAACTCGCAGACCACCTCGATCTCGCCGTCACGCGCAGCCAGCGCCGCTTCCACCTCGTCACGCCCGAGCGAACGCAGCATCGCGCTGACCCGTTCGCGGCTGCAGCTGCAGCCGAACGCCAGCGCGCGCGTCTCGAGCAGGCGCACGGACTCCTCGTGGTACAGGCGAAACAGCAGTTGCTCGGCCGGGCTGGCCAGCAGTTCGTCCACGCCCAGCGTCGCCGTCAGTTGCAGCACGCGGTTCCAGGCGTCGTCGTCAACCTCCGTGGCGTGCCCGCCCTCGTCGGGCATTTTCTGCAACACCAGGCCGACTGCCCGCCCGGCGTCGGTCGCCAGCAGGAAGCGCGCCGGCAGCTGTTCGGACTGCTCGAAGTAGTTCTCCAGCGACGCGGCCAGGCCGGCGTCGCGCAACTCGACCAGGCCCTGGTAGCGCTGCCCGCGCTCGACGTTGCCCATCGTGATGGCCATCACCGCCTCGGCCAGGTCGTTCAGCGCCAGCGGCTGGGGCAGCGGTTCGTGCCAGCGCGCCAGGCCGCGCAGGCGCCCCTTGTCATCGCACTCGGCGAACAGCAGGCGCAGTGCGGATGCGCTCTTGAGCTCGATCGACAACGCGCCATCGAGCTTGATGTTGCCGGTGAGCAGCGCGCTGGCCACCAACGCCTCGCCCAGCAGGGCACGCAGCGCCGGCGGATAGTCGGCGCGGCCGGCCACCTCGCGCCACGACGCGCCCAGGCGCACCAGCGCGCCCCGTACGCCGGCGCGCGGCAACAGGAAGCGGTACATCACGTCATCGTCGAACGGCGCGGGCATGATCGGTTCTCGCGGAAACAGTCCAGGGATCGCGTACAGATGGGGTCGCCGCGGCGCCGGCACAACGCCCCGTATACTGCAGCGATGTCCTCACCGTCACGCCGAACCCGATGGCGCAAGCTGCTTCGCTGGCTTGGCATCCTCGTCCTGGCCTGGCTGGGATCGACCTGGCTGGCGGTGTTGATCCTGCGCTTCGTGCCGCCGTTGACCTCCGCCGTGATGGTCGAGCGCCAGGTCGGCGCGTGGCTGCACGGGGAGAAGAACTTCCGCCTGCGCCAGCACTGGGTGCCTTGGCAGCGGATCTCGCCGTGGGTGCCGCTGGCGATGGTGGCCGGCGAGGACCAGAAGTTTCCCTACCACCACGGTTTCGATTTCGACTCCATCAACCAGGCGATCGACGCGGCCGACGACGGCAAGCGCCTGCGCGGCGCCAGCACGATCAGCCAGCAGACCGCCAAGAACCTGTTCCTGTGGAACGGCCGCAGCTTCGTGCGCAAGGGGCTGGAGGCGTACTTCACGGTGCTGATCGAGCTGACCTGGCCGAAGCGGCGGATCCTTGAGGTGTACATGAACATCGCCGAGCTGGGCAACGGCATCTACGGCGTGGGCGCGGCCAGCGAGGCGTACTACCACACGGTGCCGGCGCACCTGGGGCCGGCGCAGGCCGCACGTCTGGCGGCGGTGCTGCCCAGCCCGCGCCGACTGCACGTCGACCGCCCGAGCGCCTACGTGCAGCGCCGCACGGCATGGATCGAGCAGCAAATGCGGCAACTGGGCGGGCCGGGCTACCTCGACGCGCCGCCACCGAAATAGGCCCCCACAACTCGTCACTACACGCCGACACCGCCGCGCGATAGACTCGGCCAAGACAACCGAAGGCCACCGCCAGGAGACCCGAGATGAGTCAAGTCAAGCACCTGCTGCAAGCCAAGGGCAGCACGATCTTCAGCGTGGCACCCGACGCCCCCGTGCTGGAGGCGATCAAGCGGATGGCCGAACATCGCATCGGTGCGTTGCTGGTGCTGGCCAACGGCGAGCTGGTCGGCGTGGTCTCCGAGCGCGATTACGCGCGCAAGGTGATCCTGCAGGGCAAGTCCTCCTCGCAGACTGCCGTGTCCGACATCATGTCCGGCAATCCGATCACGGTCGGCCCGGATACCGATGTGTTCGAATGCATGCGCCTGTGCACCGACAGCCGCATCCGCCACCTGCCGGTGGTCGAGGCCAACAAGGTGGTCGGCGTGATCTCGATCGGCGACCTGGTCAAGGCGGTGATCGACGCCCAAGCCGAGCAGATCGAGCATCTGCAGCGCTACATCACGAGCTGAGAAGCCGGGATTCGGGATTCGGGATTCCGAAAAGCATCAAGCCGGTGCTTTCGTCTCCTTGGCCGCTGGCATGTGGTCGTCCGGCGCCAGATCCGGCGACCAGCCGGCGCGGCGCGCCACCACCACTGCCAGCGTGGCGACACCGGCGCCGGCCAGGGCCAACCCGCCGACACCCCAGCCCAGCACGCGCAAACCACTCACCGCGCTGGTTACCACGACGTCGCCGAAGCGCCACACGGCCGTCTCGACGAAGTTCTTGCCCTTGTAGCGCGTCTCGCGCGGCACCCGCGTATACAGCGCATCCACCGCGGGCTTGGTCATGCCGTAGGCGAAACCGCGCGAGATCGCCAGCATCACCGCCAGCACCGGCACAGCGACACCCAGCACGACCAGCTCGCCACCGCCGAGTAGCGCCACCGCGCCGAGCAGCGCCACATTCACCAACGCCGGCAGCACCAGCCCCCAGCCAGCGCCGTGGCGGATCAGCAACCAGCGGGTCAACGTAAGCTGCAGGATCGCGCCGAACACGTTGGTGGCCAGGTCGAGATCGCTGTAGAACGCCGTGCGCGCCACCGCATCGGCGAAGTGCGCCTTGGCGTAGTCGGCCACCAGCGCGTAAGCCAGCGTGCCGATGCCGTCGCCAAACAGCATCAGCAGCGCCATGTAACGCAGGAACGGGCGCGACCACAGCTCCTTGATGCCCGCCCACAGCGAGCCACCGATGGCGGCATCCTGGTGACCACCGGTCTGCCGGTCGTGCTCCGCCGACAGTCGCAGCAGCAACACCAGCGACAGGCCCAGTGCCAACGCCGAGATCATCAGCAACGGCGCCACACCGATCAGCCTCACCAGCAGCCGGGACAGGCCCGGGCCGACGATGGCGCCGGCCATGCCGCCCAGCGCAATCAGCGAAAACACCCGGCGCGCGCGGCCGCTGGAGAAGATGTCGGCCATGAAGCTCCAGAACAGCGACACCACGAACAGGTTGAACACGCTGACCCAGACGAAGAACACCACGCCCAGCGTGCGCGCGCCGATGTGCTGCTGCGCCATGAACGCGGGCACGAAGGCGAGCAGGCAGACGATGAAGAAGCTGTAGCTCCACGCCAGCAGCGAACGGCGGCGGAAGCGCGCCACCAGCATGCCGAACACCGGCGCGATCAGCAGCATCACCACGAACACCGCGCCGTAGAACAGCGGCAGCGACTGCGAACCCACGGCGCCACTCAGCTGGTCCCTGACCGGCCGGATGATGTAGTACGACGTCATCACGAAGAAGAACGCCAGCGCGGACAACAACGGCGCGGCGCCTTGTTCCACAGCAGCTTGGCGGGGCAAACTCACAGGCAGATCCAGCGTGGGGCGCGGCAAGCCTAGCATGCGATCGTGCCGATCCTGGCAGCGCGGGAGGACACTTGAACCATTACGACTTCATCATCATCGGTGCCGGTTCGGCCGGCTGCGTGCTGGCGAACCGGCTCAGCGAGAATCCCGCTACCCGCGTGTTGTTGCTGGAAGCCGGGCCGCGCGACTGGAATCCGCTGATCCACATGCCGGCCGGCATTGCGCGGTTGGCCACCAATCGCGCACTCAACTGGAACTACCGCACCGAGCCGGAACCCGCGCTCAACCAGCGCCGGCTGTGGTGGCCGCGCGGCAAGACCCTCGGCGGTTCCAGTTCGATCAACGCGATGTGCTACGTGCGCGGCGTGGCGGCCGACTACGACGGCTGGGCCGAGGCCAGCGGCGATCCGCGCTGGTCATGGCGCGAGGCGCTGCCGTGGTTCCTGCGCAGCGAGGACAACAGTCGCGGCGCCAGCGCGCTGCACGGCGTCGGCGGCCCGCTGGGAGTTTCCGACCTGCGCCATCACAACCCGTTGTCCGCCGCGCTGATCGACGCGGCGGACAGCGCCGGCTACCCGCGCAACGACGACTTCAACGGCGATCAGCAGGCCGGCTTCGGCCTGTACCAGGTGACTCAGCGCCACGGCGCGCGCTGCTCCAGTGCCGCGGCCTTCCTGAAACCGGTGCGCCGGCGCCCGAACCTGCATGTGCGTACCGACGTGCTGGTCGAGCGCGTGTTGCTGGACCACGGGCGCGCGGTTGGCGTGCAGTTGCGCCAGGGCCGGCACGCGGCCGAGCGGATCGAGGCGGGCGAAGTGATCCTGGCCGCCGGCGCGATCAACACGCCACAGCTGCTGATGCTCTCCGGCATCGGCCCGGCCGACTACCTGCGCGAGCACGACATCGCCGTGCACGCCGACCTGCCCGAGGTCGGCGCCAACCTGCAGGATCACCTGGACATCTGCACGCTGGACGGCAACCCAGGCAAGCTCAGCTACGACCATCTCAACGAGCTGGCCGCCGGCTGGCGCTGGCTGCGTCATCGCGACGGGCCGGGCAGCTCCAACGTGGCCGAGGCCGGCGGCTTCGTGCGCAGCCGCTTTGCCGCCGACGGGCGCTGTGACCTGCAGTTCCATTTCGTGCCGGCGCTGCTCGACGACCACGGTCGCCACCGCCTGCCCGGCTACGGCTACACCCTGCACGCGTGCCATCTGCACCCGCGCAGCCGCGGCCGGCTGCGCCTGCACTCCGCCGATCCGGCGCAGCCGATCGCGATCCACGCCAACTACCTGAGCGACGCGGAAGGCCACGACCTGAAGATGATGGTCGAGGCGGCGCGGCTGTCGCGCGAGATCCTCGACCAGCCGGCGTTTGCACCACACCGCGGCGAGCCGGTGTTCCCCGAACGACGCATCCGCACCGACGCGGAATACGTCGACTTCATCCGGCGCAAGGCCGAAACCATCTATCACCCGGTCGGCACCTGCCGCATGGGCAAGGATGCGCGCGCGGTGGTCGACAGCGAGCTGCGCGTGCGCGGCGTGGATGGCCTGCGCGTGGTGGACGCCTCGATCATGCCGAGCCTGCCCACCGGCAATACCAACGCGCCCACGATCATGATCGCCGAACGGGCGAGCGCGCTGATCCTCGGCGAAGGAGCCCGGTAGATACCGTCTTGATTCTCGCTACGCAACCATGCACTCAGCGGACGCGTATGGCGTCGTGGTGCGGTGGTGCCCGACATAGCCAGCGTCGAACGGCGTATTGGTGTGGATGACGCCCCAAACCAG
>Ga0209941_1000648_pt1 | contig 36693 bp, 30 predicted proteins | sample ThiBiot_300_plan_FD_183945 | JGI IMG/M metagenome (GOLD analysis project Ga0209941, IMG submission 183945) | Wastewater bioreactor microbial communities from Cape Town, South Africa - Thiocy_solids_1 (SPAdes) | ecosystem: Engineered > Bioremediation > Thiocyanate > Unclassified | place: South...
AGTAGTACCGCTAAAATCTAATTGCCTAACTTGTGTCATGGGTCTCTGTTTTTAAAGTGATTGAATGTCTTTATTCAACCTTCAATTTACACTTTTACAGGACCCTTTCTTATACATGAGACCTTTCACCCCTCTCACCCTGTACCCTGCAACTTGAAACCTGTAACCTGCAAACCCGCTACTTCCCCATCATTCCATCCACACTGGCTTTACCGGGTCCCAATAAAAAGATAGCGATAAAACCGGCAAGATAAAGAGCTGCCTTTTCACCGCTCCCAAAAATAGCAGCATCATGCGCGTTGAATAAAGCAACTGCCATCCCGATAATAAGTGGCAATACAGTGAACCTGGTGAAGAGGCCTATTAAAACAAACATGGCACAGAAGAATTCTGCAAAAAGACTAAGTGAAAGTGAAAATGTACTGCCCATTCCCAGAAAATTCATGAATGTATTTTTCTTTTGCGCAAAATGCACCAGTTTATCGTAACCATGCGGCAACATCATCAAACCCAATCCCGCGCGAAGCACTAACATTGCAATATTAAAAGCCCAGTCGGTATAACCCGTTGATAAAAGTTTTTTCATTTTTTTATTTTACCGCGCAAAAATAAGAGATACCAACCTTTTATCCACAAGTGTTTTGGAATGGTTATTGCAAAATTTGTACACAGTAACTTAGCGCTTATTTTTACTTTAAGAAATTTGTAACAAAAGAGGATTGAACTTCGCGCAATCTGCCAACAGCAGCAGCGTTGTACGATAACACTACATATATGCAAAGACGCTTTATTTACGTTGCAATGGTACTGGCATGTTTTACAGCCGGGGCCTATGCGCAGCAAACGAGAATTTATACCGATCCGCAGGCCGATTATAAACAGGCCAAAGAATTTTTTCAGAAAGAACAATATAGCCTCGCCTATCCTCTTTTCAAAGAACTGAGAAACGGGATGCGCTCCACAGACCTCAGCAATAATAGTATAGCATATGATGATGTGCAGTTTTACACCATCGCCTGCGGGTTACAGCAAAACGAAGTTTTCGCTTCAGCAGATGCAAAAAATTTCCTTGAACTGAATTACAATCCATCGCTAAAGCAAAGACTAAGCTTTCACCTGGCAGAATATTATTTCCGGCAAAAAGATATGAAAGAAGCACTGGCATATTACGAGCAAACCAGTGCGGTTAGCCTGAGTAACCGGCAGGTTGCCGACATGAAGTTTCACCAGGGATACGCTTATTTTACACTACAGCAGTTTGATAAAGCGGCTCCGCTGCTTGAATCCATAGCCAAATCTTCTTCGGATCCCAATTATAAAGATGCCAATTACTATTTCGGATTGATTTCCTACGCTAAGCGCAACTACCGGGAAGGTTTAAGCGCTTTTCAAAAAGTTGAAAATGACGACCAGTATAAAAATGTAGTTCCCTTTTATGTGGCCAATATTTATTACGTGCAGGGACAAAAAGACAAAGCCTTGGAATATGGTGAATCGGCCCTTGGCAAAACAAGCGGTTACTATGATGTTCCCATGAAGGAGCTGATCGGACATGCGTGGTTCGAAAGAAAAGAATATGCAAAAGCCCTTCCTTACTTAGAAGAATATGTGAATAAAACCGATAAGGTAAGCCGCGAAACTCTTTACCAGCTTAGTTATTGCTACTACCAGGCCAAACAATTGAATAAAGCGGTAGAAGGCTTAAAACAACTGAGCGGTGGTGAAGATTCCCTCAGCCAGAATGCCATGTATATTTTAGGCGACGCTTATCTTAAACTGGGCGATAAGGCCAATGCAAGAAATGCCTTTTCATTTGGCGCTGCCAATAATACCAACCCCGCACAAAGGGAAGTGTCTAAATTCAATTATGCGAAGCTTTCGTATGAACTCGGGTACCAGGACATCGCATTAAGTGAGTTCAGAAAGTTTCTGGACGAATATCCCAATTCAACCTACCAGAAAGAAGCGGCCGAAATTGCAGCAGCGTTGCTGGCCAATACCAATAACTACCGCGAAGCCCTCAGCATTCTTGAAAAAATACAGTCGCCTCCCGAAACGGTAAAAAGAATGTATCCCAAAGTGTTGTATGGAAGAGCGATGGAACTGATTAACGACCAGGACCTTAATGCCGCGAAAGTGCTGTTGGATAAAGCGCTTAAAGACCCTTTTAACGCGCCGGTACTGCCCGTTATTAATTTTTGGGAAGGAGAAATAGCATACCGGCAAAACCGTATTGATGAGGCTATAACCTTTTATAATGCCTACCTCCGTAATCCATCTTATTCAAGCGGGGAAGTGAGTGTTATCAATGCGAAGTATAACCTCGGCTACTGTTATTACCGAAAACTAAATTATCAGCAGGCATTGCCTTTTTTTGAACAAGTGAGCAAAAACCCGCCTTTAAATGCTAAACCAATTGAACAGGACGCATACCTGCGCCTGGGGGATTGTTATTTTATGAACAGGGATTTTGCCAAAGCCCGGTCGGTATATAACACCATTATTCGCTATTCCTGGCCTTCGGGTGATTATGCAACCTATCAAACGGCAATGATAGCGGGAATAAACAGCGGCAATGAAAAAATAAACCTGATGAAAAGCATTGAAACCAGGTATCCTTCTTCGGTGCTTATACCTGATGTGAATCTCGAAATCGCGAAAACCTATCTTGCGGATGAAAGGTACCGCGAATCCGTACCCTATTTAAATAATGTAATCAATGCCCCGGTAGCCGGTAACCTTAAACCGGAAGCACAGCTAAAATTGGGTTTGTCGCATTTAAACCTGAACAACAATGCAGAAGCGCTCAGCCAGTTCAAAAAACTGGTAGCAGATTACCCCAATACGCCCGAAGCAAATGAAGCTATTGAAAACGTAAAAGCCATTTACACTGCGGAAGGCAACACACAGGCCTACGTTGATTTTATGAAAAGTGTTGGACGCTCTGTTACTGTTGATGAAGAAGACAACCTTACCTACAGGGCCGCAGAAAATAAATATGTAGATAAAGATTTTAACAGCGCGCTTACTGCTTTCAACAACTATCTCACCAAGTTTCCTGATGGACAACATGCGCTGGATGCCTGGTTTTTGAGAAGTGAGATTTATAACCAGCGTAAAGACTGGCAAAATGCCGCAGGCGGTTATGCGGAAGTTGCAGATAGAGGCGCCAGCAAATTCGCAGAAAGAGCTGCTATACAGGCAGGGCGCATTTATTATTTTGAATTAAAGGATTATGCAAAGGCCGAACAATATTTTACTGCGCTTAAAACATTGGCAGCGGGCGGAGAAAACCGGCTGGAAGCAATGCGGGGACTGTTGCGCAGCCAGTATCAGCAAAAGAAATGGGAAGAAGCAGTAGCCAATGCACAGGAATTGCTGAAAGAAAAGAACACCAGTGTAGATGACAAAGTACTGGCTTATATGACAACAGCGAGAGCTGATCAAAACAAGTCGCGGTACGCCGAAGCTATACAGAATTTCAAAAATGTTGTAAGCATTAATAAAGCATCCTTTGCCGCTGAGGCCCGGTATGAAATTGCCAGTTGCTATTATTCGCTTGATGACCTGAAAAACGCTGATAAAGCGGCTTTTGAAACCATCAACAAGTCTGGTTCATACGATTTCTGGATTACGAAAGCCTATATATTATTAGGCGATATTTACCTGAAACAGAAAGACTATTTTAATGCAAAAGCAACGTTACAAAGCGTGGTAGATAACAGTAGCATAACCGAACTGAAGAATGAAGCAGCAGAAAAATTAAAAACGGTAATCAGTGAAGAGAAAACTGAAAGTAAAATTGGGGGATAGTTGGCTGGCTTGCTTTTTACAGATCATAAAAAAGATGAGAATGCAAAACAAAATATATATCAAAACGTTTCTTTTGCCGGCGTTAGGAATTTTATGCTGCTTAACCACTTTGCAGGCCCAGGACCCTTTGAAAAAGCAAACCATTGAAATCACTTCGTCTTTTAAGCCGGAGTTAAAAAATGCCGCAAAGATAAATTTCGTTGCTGCTCCGCCAGTGCCTGATTCATCTAAACCAAAATTCAATTATAATATTCCTGTTACCAGCTTATCGCTGGTATACCAACCGCTTGCTGTTAGTCCGCTGGCACTCAACATAGACTCTTCCGGTAAATGGGCAGCCAGCAATTTTGTGAAATTAGGCTATGGAAACCTTCAAACTCCGTTTGCACAGGCCGGACTGAGTTTTAACAATGGTACAAATGCCAATCTTAATGTTTTAGCACATTATATTTCATCAAAAGGAAAATCTCCCCGGTACCAGGAATATACAGATGCCGGCGCAAGCGCCTATGGCAGTATAGTTACCGCGGCGAAGCAGGAACTCTATGGTAAGGTTGCTTTCGGTAATAACAAGTATTACCTGTATGGTTATGATCACACTGCGTATCAGTTTGGCAAAGAAGACCTTTTGCAACGGTTTCTGAGCCTTGACGCAAATATTGGTTACAGAAATACCGTACCAACGGAGTTCGGCTTACAATATCATCCGGAAGTAAAACTTTCTTTCTTTAACGACAACCACGACGGCAGGGAATTTAATGCGGTGGCCGACTTGCCATTGGAAAAAGCCATTGGCGATGCTTTGAGCGTTAAGTTGGGTGTAAATGCTGATTATACGCAATATTCAAGTGCTGCGCCATCCATCAACAATACCATCGTTACGGTTCCTTTTGCTTTGCAGTTCAAAAATGAAGCCGTTAATATTCATGGCGGTGTTATTCCTTCCTGGGATAATTCCACTTTTAAACTGATGCCCGACCTTATGGCGGATTTTAAACTGGGCGGCGAAGGAGTTATTGTTCAACTGGGCTGGCTCATGCACTATGACAAGGGTTCTTACAGGCGGTTTGCTTCTATCAATCCATACCTTGCGCAGCCGACCCAATTGCTGAATACACGTGTAAATGAAACATTCGGCGGTATTAAAGGAACATTCCTGGAACACTTCTTTTATAATGCCAAGGTAGGGCTGGTACAATTTTACAATATGCCCCTGTTTGTAAATGATTATGGCATTACACCCGGAAATCCTTTGGCAGGCAACCGCTTTTCCATACGAAATGAAGAAAAACTGGATGCTTTTCAAATGCACGGAGAAATAGGCGTGGTGCAGGCTGAAGATTTTTCGCTTTCCGGCCGGTTTAATTGGTTGCTCTTTAATAAACAAAAAACGGAACCTCAGCCCTGGGGTGTTACGCCAAGGGAATTTAGCGCTGCATTGCGCTGGAGAATATTAAAAGACCTTTGGTTCAAAAGCGACCTTTTCTTCTTTGAAGGAGCCAAATACCTTAAAAATGATGGAGGCACGGGTACCGGCAGGCACCCAGTAGACCTAAGCGCGGGCCTCGAATTTAGGATAACCAAACAGTTTAACCTTTGGTTGCAGGCCAATAATGTTTTCAACAACAAATACCAGCGCTGGAACCAATACGATGTATATGGCTTTAACATGCTTGGAGGCATTACATTCAATTTTTCGAAATAGAACAGTAAATCAAAATTATATTATTCTGTAGCTGGCTGATCATTCCATTCCGGGTTCCTGCCGCGCTGTGGCAAAAAATATTATCTTAGTGTATTGCAATCCTATTAAAGCTTTTACATGTTCTACATTTTGCATCAGTATCTCATACAACATAAATCATTAAGCTTACCGGGGCTTGGCACGCTGGAACTACAGAATATCCCGGCTATAAGTAATTTTTCGGATCATATGATTGAGCCGCCCATGCAAAAAACAATTTTCGACGACATGCATGATGCGCCGGATAAAGATCTCTTTCAATATGTAGCATCACGTTTACACTTAGAAGAATGGGAAGCCATTAAACGCGTAAATGATTTCTCGTATGAATTGAAAAACAAGCTGAAAGAAGGTGATGAAATTGTTTGGGACAAGGTAGGTATTTTGCGATCGGACCTAAGTGGCAGTATTACGCTGGAAGCCAGAACCATAACCTACGACTTTATGGAATCCGTACCCGCAAAGCGCATCGTCAGAATCAATGCCAATCATACTATTTTAAGGGGCGATACAGAAGTAAGCGGGAGCTTCACTCAACAACAGGTTACGAACGACGATACCGATCCTTCCGGTGAAGTACACGTAGCGCAAAAAAAAAGATGGTGGATATGGGCCTGCGCTCTGGGAGGCGTGGCGTTGCTGTTGTTATTTTTGCATTTCTACAAAACAGGCTTCACACTCAACGGTTTGCACAACACTCAAAAAACAACAGTAAAAGAAGCGCCTGCAACCTACCTGCAGTCCGAATAGAATAATTATTATTTTTAGAGGTGCTTAATATCCGGTAGTAATGAATAACCAGGCTATTGCCAGCAAAGATGCCGCTCCAATAATCAACACGATCATCTCCATTCTATTGTTATTGCTTAGCGAGGAAACTATTTGTGAGAGGCTGGATTTATGGTGCACAGCATAAGCCGGTTGCATAAAACCAGTAGTTGTATTCTTCTTTTGGGAATCTTCCTGTATATAGCTGGCAGGAACAATTTCGTTTAAGGCGAAGTTTTCTTTTCTTTCTTTTTCACGTACTTCCACCTTTACCATGTTGGGTTGAGCTGCAGGCTTTATAGTTCGGATCTGGATATGGTCAACCTTAGGTTTAAATGCCACAATGTGGCCAATATGCCTTACAGGTGGCTCATCCCCTAAAATATTTTCATCACTCCCAAAAAGGCGGTCTGCGCTGCTTATGGATGCATGTGTATTTGCCATATTTACTATCCGGCTTCCAAAATTACTCATGCTGGCGGGCATCATTTCCACCGGGGGCGCAAATGCGGCCAGTTCACTGATCTCCGACGGATACTTCCATGAAAAGCTTTTATTTTCAACCCAAACGAGGTCATAGGCCTTCAAACCCATTGCCTGTAATTCTTCGAGCGAGTAATGCCCCAGTTCGGTATTGTTCCGCAATAACAAATATTCTTTCATGAACATATAATTTTGATCAGAGGTTCAATGCGAATATTTCAAAGGAAAGGATAAGCGTACATAATGATTAATGTACTGCAATATGGCTATTCGGAGGAGGAGGATCTAAAATTAAACAAGAGATATGCAGCACAAAGATATTGGAGTGTGGACTATAACAATACAGTTTACCGGATAAAATTAGGTAAACTGTACGTTAAAATGCTATATTAATAAGATATTTTATGAGGCAACTTTGATTTTTTGCTTTATCATAATTTAAAGTTCAAATGACCTGCTGATGCGAGGGTTATCAACCCCATCAGCAGTGTGTTCAATCCGCCCCTTAAAATATTCGATTTTCTCCTTGAAATGCTTTCCCTGTTTACAACCCCTACCTTTTTGTCTTTCACCATCCATAAGGTTGTAAAATTTTGGAAATCGGCCCTATATTCCGGGGTATCTATAATTTGATCTGAACCCAGTACCTTATAAGAATGGTTCAATATAGCATTAGCAGTATCCACTGCCTCCTGTTCTGCATCGTGTGCTACAACAACTTCATTATTAAACTCGTAAACAGGCAGCCTGAAATTTTGAGCCCTTACAAGAAATTCATAACCTGGAGCTACGTCACACAGCATGGCATCGGGTTCCTGTATATATTCTATATTCATTTTTTTGTATCCCATTTCAGCTATATGAGCACCAAAATACAGCATCTGCTTTTCTTTGCGATTGTTAACCAATGTGCCTTCTGTAAACCTGGCCTTTGGTGCTGACTTCCTAAATTCAATCATTTCTGAAGGATATTTCCAGGTAACACTCTCTCCTTCTGCCCAGATCAGGTCAAGCTCCTGGAGATCCATTTGTAATAAACAAGTTGCAGTGTAAGGCCCGGTTTGTTTGTTGTTCCTGAGTAATAAATACGTTTTCATAATTACAGATTTTTTTAAAAGGCTTTACAAAAGGAATGGATAGATCAGAGCATCATTAACTGGTGTGAAGATACATACCAGAACTATAGCTGTACGGCAAAATCGGCCAACATGCTTTCTATTTCGATCAATGGGAAAATGCAATTATTATTTGGTAACTGCTTTATTAAAAACGAAAAGTTGCAGCAGCAAGCTAAGCATCATTACGGCCAGGGCGCCAATGGCATTCAACCATAAAAAGCTGAGGTCAATGATTTTATTCTCATTAAGTATAAAGAGTGTAATTACAAGTATTTCGCCCAGAATCGCTCCCCAGAAAACAGCATTTCCTTTTACAGGCTTACCGTAAAAAGCCATCAAAAACACACCGAGGATCACGCCGTAAAAAAGAGAACCCAGTATATTAACTGCCTCAATCAAGCTGTTGCCAAGGTTGTAGGCAAACTGGGCTACCACAATACAAAATATACCCCAGGCCAAGGTATACAAGCGGGAAACCCGGTAATCACCAGCATCGTCGAGGTTTTTGTTGATGAATTTTTTGTGAATATCCACAATGGTGCTGGATGCGAGGGAATTAAGCGCGGCCGCTATACTGCCCCAGGAAGAAATAAAAATTACGGCGATCAGTAACCCAATTAACCCTTTGGGCAGATAATCCAGTACAAACCGAAGAAAAATATAATTCGCATCATTAGAGTCGCCACCCACTTCGGGCTTCACCACCAGCCCTTTAAAAGCAGTACGCAAACTGTCTCTTTGCTGGTTGATACGGGTAAGCTCCGCACGGTTCCCTTCCGAAATATCGGACGTTCCGCTTGCAGCAATGGATTGGATCAGTTGCTTTTTCTGCAGGTCAACCGTTTGATAGCGCTCCTGTATTTCCGCCAGCGAAGCCGCGTATTTCGAATCGCTTACTTTTTGAACCTGTGTTTGGTTAAAAAACAAAGGGGCATCGTGAAACTGGTAAAAGGCAAAGATAAGTACGCCCAGCATCAGGATCAGGAACTGCATGGGCACTTTAACCAGTCCGTTCATCAACAAACCCATCCGGCTTTCTCTTATGGATTTGGCCGTTAGATAACGCCCTACCTGGCTTTGATCGGTTCCAAAATAAGACAGTGCCAGAAAAAAGCCGCCAATTATTCCGCTCCATAAATTATACTTGTCGCTCCAGTCGAACCCACCTCCTTCTTTAACACCGGTGGTTATTACATTGGTTTTTCCCATTACCCCTCCTACCCGGAGGGCATCAAAAAGCCCTACGCCTTCGGGCAAATATTTTACCACCAGCCAGCCGGCTATGAACATACTGGCAAAAATGATAATGATTTGTAATTGTTGTGTATAAGCCACTGCCCTTGCTCCCCCCGCCATGGTGTATATGATCAGCAACCCGCCCATAAAAATATTTGTCCAGTAAATATTCCATCCCAATAAGGATGAAAGAATAATGGAAGGGGCATATATGCTGATGCCTGTAGAAAGTCCGCGCTGCAATAAAAAAAGAAAAGAGGTAAACGTTCTCGTTTTTACATCGAACCTTTTTTGAAGAAATTCATATGCTGTATATAGCCGGAAATTGTGAAAGATGGGAACAAAGGTTATGCACAGAACGATCATGGCCAAAGGCAGTCCAAAATAATATTGCACGAAACGCATGCCGTCGGTATAGGCCTGCCCGGGCGCCGATAAAAAAGTAATGGCGCTGGCCTGAGTACCCATGATACTGAACAATACAATATACCAGGGCATTTCACGATTGCTTAGAAAAAAACCGTCGAGGTTGCGGGTGGTACGACTCTTGTATACACCATAAAGAATGATAACAGCAAGGGTTATTACCAGTACAAACCAGTCGGGATAACTCATGAAAAATATTTCGTGAAATAAATAAACAATACGATAAGCAACACCAATACGCCTGCTACAATAAAGTACCAGGCATTCCAGCTTTTAAATACCGGCGGACGTTCCTCTGGTTGTTCCATATCTTTTTTATTTGAATGAACGGCGCAGCAGCAGGGCTACAACAATACCCATCAATATGCCATAACCCACTTTTTTAAAGATCAGGGTAACCAGGATACCCAGCCCCACTCCAATGATCACTCCCACTGCTGAACCTTTATTGATATTATTTCTTTTTTGCTGTGCCATTTGTTTTTTGAAGATTAGGATTAGACACCAAATTAGCAAATAATCGGTAAGCACCACCAATGCCGGCAGGCAATTGCCGGAAGAAAACCAAACCCGTATAAATAAACCTGCCTTCTCCATATCTGCTCACTATTAAACTTCCCTTCTGCTCTTCTTCCCCGGGATCCTTCATACCCAGGATGCTTTTATATGCCTTATCCGGTTCTTCGGCAAAATAGATTCCTCTTTCCTGTATCCATCCGTCAAAATCTTTTGAAGTGATCTTATTGGGCCAGTTCAGTACAGGGTCTGCAGGCTGCAGAAAATGAACAGCCGCTGTTTCGTCGGTTACTCTCCCTCTTGAAATTTCAAACGGATAGGGACCAATCTTTGCATTAAGCGGACCAAAATAGCTGCGGGTATTGTACTGCACTACCAGGTTACCTCCTTTTTTTACGTAATTCATCAGCTCTTCATGCACATTATTGAGCCAGTCGTTCACATTATAGGCGCGAACGCCCATCACAATCGCGTCAAAATCATTGAGATTGCCGGCAAGGATATCTTTATGCGTTAAATAAGTCACTTCATACCCCATTTCCTGTAACGCCTCCGGTACCCTGTCGCCGGCGCCGGTAATATAACCTACTTTCTTTCCGGCCGTTATAATTTCATCTTCTATCACCTTTACCTTATTCAGATAAAAATAGGTAATGGCGGGAATGTGGTTGTATTCAATTTTGCGAATGGTATAGCTTTGATACCGTTCTTTATAGGGCGCCTGGATATCCGCAAAAAAACGAAGGTCTCTCTCTCCGGTTTTCTTTAGTATTTCATTTGTTTTTAAAACATAGCTGATCGCGTCATTTTTGTGAAGTGACAGGGCGGAGTCTGTTAACACACTGTTCTTTACCAGTTCAGTTCCCTTATACTCATACTGATAATATTGCGCTTTTGCTTTTTGTAACGATGATGCCAGCGAGGTTACGTTTAATTTTATAGATGAAACCGGCTGTTTGTTGAGCCCGGTGAAAACAAATTGCGGCGACTCGTTAAGCGACAACACCGGCACCACAGGCAAAGGCTGGTATACTTCTCCGCGAACCGGGTCGGTATATTTGTAACGAACCGGCGTTGAAAAATGGAAAACCTGGTTGTTTATATCAACCGATAGCGTCATTTCATAGGCAGCGCTACTTTCGGGCAGGCCAATCAGCGATTGGTCATCCACTATAAAATGACCTTCATTCAATCCTTTTTCCAGCCAATAGGGCTGTGATACGGGCATATTAACAGGCACAAAAATGGTTTGGGTATAAGAAACCAACTGCTTAGCCGGCATTGAAGCCGGTAGCTGGTAATCAAAAGGCTGAACCACCCTGGCCGACAGGGGCAGTCCGCCCCTGTTAATAACGTTAATGTTTATGCGCAAAGAATCGCCTGCTGCCACATAGGGCATACTGGTGGTAGCTTCAAAATACAAACCGGAGCACGACCGTACCAGTTCCTGCAATTCCTTCAGCTTTTGGGTTTGCCAGTAGGGAGAAAGCCCGTCGGTTACCGCCAGGTTCTTGTACAGGCTCACCAGGCCGGGTACAGATTTTTCCGGATGTTCATATGAAAAACCATTGATCAACCTTTCAATCCTTTCCTGGAGTTGCATGCGATCCAATATTCCAAAGCTCGCCGTCCTGCTCCATGTGGTTTCCACGCCGTCCATCAAATCTTCTTTGGGTGCATCGCCCGCCACGGCGGCAAAATATTCCCATTCCGATCCGCGCTGGGCAGCTACACCAAAGCCCTGGCTTTTGTGCTGGCTGCGGCTTTCGGCGGCTATCTCCCCATATCCTTTTCCTAACAGTGCATTGTACCCGCCAACATCCATTTTAAACTGGTCGCCGCGCTGCGTATTGTTCCCTCCAAAATTATAAGTATTCCATACAATGCGCTTCGCCTGCCAGGGCTGAACGCCCCTTTTTAATTGCTCGGGGAACTGCTGCGGATCGGCGGCAGCAATAAAAGCTTCATGGGCGAGCACAGCCGATGCCGAATGATGTCCATGACCGGCACGACTGTCTTCCGGGAAACGGGTAATGATCACATCGGGCTGAAATTTCCGGATCACCCACACCACATCGCCAAGGATCAGTTCTTTATTCCACTTTTCCAAAGCCTCTTCCGTGCTTTTTGAAAAACCGAAATCGTAAGCTCTTGTAAAAAATTGCTCGGCGCCATCAATGCGGCGGGCCGACAGCAGCTCCTGTGTTCTTATTAACCCAAGTTCAGTTCCCTGCTCATCGCCAATTAAATTCTGGCCTCCATCGCCGCGGGTAATACTGAGATAGCCGGTGCGGTATAGTTTTTCATTGGCCAGGTAGGCCAGTAACCTTGTATTTTCATCATCGGGATGCGCGGCGATATACAAAACACTTCCCAGTACATTCAGCTTTTTTAAGCGAAGTAAAATTTCCGAACTGTTCAGTGAAGCGGGTGGTTGGGCCTGTGAAATAAAACAAGAAATAAGAAATAAAAAAGATACCATCGTTTGCTTCATACTGTTCAACTTTTTATCCGGTTATCTTACTGCTCCCGGTCCTTTTCTTTAACAGAAATGTAAATGTAATGATTAGCGTTCAAAACACCGGATGCAAAGCACAGGGAATCAAATGACAAGAAATAAATAATTATTCTCCCCGGAAATCCCAGGGCTGTCAGCAGTCAGCCTTCAGCTATGAGCAATACAAGTGAGGCGGATTCAGCCTGTCATTGGTAATTTGCCGAAAGCTGTGAAACAATGAACCACGGAGTAATTGCATTTCACTCAAAAATCCGGCAGGTGAATAAATATTTCTGCCGGTCTCACTCAAAAAATCTTATATTCACCCCCATCCATCTGTATCCATTCAGGCAACGCTAAACCATTTTCGATATAAACAATGATGTTATACCTGTTAACCCGCAGCATATAACGCGATATTGTATTGTTAAAGTAATTTGTTTTTTTATAAAGTGCAAATTACCCGATGCCATAGTATTAACCCAAACAGCAACCACAAGCCATGCGGTTTAAACTGAACCTGTTGAGCCAAAACGCATACCCGGTAATACCTGTAAATTACCAGTACCCGCTTTCGGCGGTTATTTACCGCATACTCGGCAGCGCGGATCAGGACTACGCCGCATTTCTGCACGATGCCGGCTATCAAAAAAAAGATTCGCTCAAATCATTCAAGCTCTTCACCTTTTCCGATATCAGAACGCCTTTTAAAATTGAAAGTGACCGGTTTAGATTGCTGACCCCGCAGGCGGAACTGGAAGTTTGCTTTCACCTGCCCCAGGCTGCCGAAAAATTTATCCGGGGCCTGTTCATGAACCAGCAAATGGAAATAGCCGACCGCAAAAGCAAAGCCGCGTTCACCATCGCTCAAATTGAATCGCTGCCAACGATACTCACGCAAAACGACCGGCAGGAATTGGTATTACAACCCCTCTCTCCTGTTGTTTCCGGCAAAAAAGACGAAAGGGGCAACTATGCTTTCCTGGCGCCCGAACACCCCGAATTTGTGCAACAGTTGATGTACAACTGGCGGGAGAAATACAAAACCGTATATGGAACAGATGAGGCTGAAGCCGCCTTTACCCGCGCCGGTATGGACGTTATTTTTTATCACAATCCACCCAAATCAAAACTAATAACCATAAAGGCCGATACAGACGCCGAAACGAAAATAAGGGGCTTCACCAACTTCAGGCTTAACGTACTGGGAAGCAGGGCGGCGCTGGAACTGCTGCTGAATGCCGGGGCGGGCATTTACAACAGTTTGGGAATGGGATGTGTGGATGTGGGAAAATAGAAATTGATTTCTCATGGAAGATACAAGGACAATAAGGATGCTCCGATTGCTGATGATGCTGTCGGGCAGTAAATTGTATTTAATGCGTGAATTGCAAAGCAGGTTTGGCATGTCGGCCCGCAATTTGAGCCGCGACCTTGCCCTCATCGAAAATGCGGGTTTTTTATTGGAGCGTGCAAACGGGTATCGTTTACAATCGGGCATAAAAGCAAACCGGAACCTCAAAAATTTATTGCATTTTTCGGAGGAAGAAATATCTATTCTTTATCAAACGCTGTCGCATATAGAAGGAGATTCCCCTGTAAAGGAAAGGTTAGTAAGAAAAATGAATGCCTTTTATGATCTTAAAGCCCTGGAGCAATTAAGGCAAAGCGATGATCTCACCAAAGTGCAGCTTATCCGAAATTCGATTGACCAGGGAAAACAGGTAAGGCTCATAAAATACCGTTCGTCCAACAGCAACCGCATTGAAGACCGCACCGTAGAAGCATTCGGTTTTCTCCCGGATTACAGGGCTGTTTGGTGCTATGATGTAAAAAGCGATTCGTGCAAGCAGTTTAAAATAGCCCGGATGCAATCGGTGGAGCTATCGCCCTCCGCATGGCGCTATGAAGACAAACACAGGGAGCCCTTTACAGATGTATTTCGGGTGTCGGCAATGAAGCCCTTTACTACGGTTGAGCTGCTGCTTACATTGAAAGCCTATAATTTATTAATAGAAGAATACCCGCTGTCCGTAAGCTGTATCAAAAGTGAAACTGAAGCTTACCGGGTAAAATTGCCTGTAGCCAATTATAATGGTATAGGCAGGTTTGTGCTGGGACTGATGGAAGAAGTGGAGATCATTAAGCCGGTGGGGTTTAAAAAACATATACACAAAAAAATAGAAAATTTTTTGAAACAAGGACAGATCCTGGCAGTTGGGTGGGGGAACTTTGTGGGTGAGGGAGCCGGAGGTGGGGGCTAGCATTTGGCGAGAAAGTTTTATAAAAAGAAGATCAAGGAGTTGGTGGGTAAAATAAAAAAAGGCTTTTAGGATATTTGGTTCGATTAAAACTACAGACTTAATTAGTTTTCAATTCCTTCATTCCTAAGAGCCAGGCGTAAAGATAAGGCTATATTACAAAAATTTGACCTTGTATATTAAAAGGTTGGATTTCAAATAGTTGCATTACTTGCTTGGTTACTTACCCCAAGGTCGGTATCCCACGCATAGGCTGCGATAACTTGAAATGAACATTATTTGAATTATGTCTACAACATACTGACTTTATTAGTGGAATTTATGTAATTTTACCGAAAATTGCACCATGAACAAAGATCATCGTTTGATTAATAAGCCCAAAATATGCACCCACTGTGAGAAGACTATTAAGGCAAATTCATTTTGTGAGATTTGCAATAACCATAGATTTTTAAAGAATAAGAATACATGAAAATATTTGAAACCTACACTGGAAATGCTATGCTCAATAATGCATTAATGACCATTGAAGCATTGAGTAATTTGAACAATGTTTCGGAAATAACACCGAATCTATTATTAGAATTATTTGAAAAGAAAAACTTGGTAGGATTAAATAAAAGATTAAAAAGCTATACGATGTTATTTAGCTTAAATAATCCTTTGGTGAATCCTGCAAAAAAGAAAGACGCGGTTGGGGAAATAACTTATAGGAATCTGTTGATTTCTATATTGAAAAATTTCGAATCGACAGGTTCTCTGACTTGTGAAATTTCGGGATTAAAATTCGACAAGAAATTTGAAAGCTTTTATGAAGATGAAATAAAGACTCAAAAAGAATCTTTGAAAGCTAAAAAGATAGATCCAAAAGAAGAGAAAAAGCAATTAAACAACTTAGATAATACTGATTATTCATTAAACAGAACATGGTTTCCTTTGATCGGAGGCTTGGGTTCTGATGCTCAAGCATTACCACAAGCAAAATTTTCGGTGCAGATACATCCAATTTGTATTCCTATTCTTCAATTCTTGCCATTATCAGCTTTGCTGTATAAAGGAGGTATCTTATTGGTTGATTCTTCCAATTTTGAATTGACGAGAGGAATGGTAGCTGACAACGCCAAAACAATGGCAGAAAAAATACAGGCTGTTTCTGTGAAAGATTCCGTAGAAAACGCAAGAGACTTTGCTAAAGGAGATTACCTGATTAAAGTATTGAATATTCTTACAGAAAAGGAAGATATGGAAGAGTCATATTCCGATTTGAATATGTGGAGTTTTTCAAATTCAGGGACAGGGGCAAGTTGTGAAATTGACAGAGTGCCCAACTCTTTAATTAAAAAATTACAACGACTTTATAAAAATTCTAAAATCGCAAATGAGCTGAAAGCTATTTTAGCACGAAACGAAAGTGCTTTTAGTTTTATTGAATCCCTGGAAGGAAATAAAGATTGGTTTTTGTTGTATCCAAATGTATTTGGAAGTGGAAAAAAGAAAGTAGAATATGACGGTGTTTCACCGGAATTCCTGGAAACTTATTATACCGAAATAGGTAAAAATAAGTTTATTCCTATAGCAAAATACATCGCAGGGTTAATCAAAAAATACAAATCGAAAGCATTTGAAAAAATATTAGCCAAAACAGATGCCTGGAACGATACAGAATATCGGGTCGAGCTATTCAAAGTCTTAGTCAAGGCAACTGAAAACAATGAATGGAACTTGGAACTTCAGATTGCAATCTTAGATAATAACGACGAACTACCTGTCAAAAACAATTTTTATCAATTTCATAAACTGGTTCATTATTTCATGCAAACGGAAATTTATAGCAATGATCTACCTCAAGTTGAGGTCTCAAAAACAAAGGTTTATAATGCTTGTAAATGGCTAATCAGTTTAATTCAGAATGATTCAAAATCAAACACAATAAAGTCTAATCTGACCAATCCGATTGAATATACAAAAGTAGGATTCAATCGAGTCATTTTTGATGCATTGGATAAATTTGAAATAGAGCTGGAAACTGTAATTGAGGTATTTTATGACGATAATTTCAATTTCAGGAAATTTGGATTAAATGAGTTGTTGAGAATATTCTTTTCTTATCCAGAGCAGGAAAAATTTGAATATCTATTCTGGAAAAGTGATTTAAGAGATGATAGTCTCATTCAAAATTGGATAGATAGAATTCAGTCTTTCTCTAACGATTATCAGGCTTATTATCATACCAAATATCAAAATTCAAATTCAGATGAACCACCTAACAATAAATTCAACAGAACAGTAAATAGTATCGTAAAAGAGAACGATAATTTTTACTCTTTACTCAACGAGATGGTTTACAATACTAATCAGTTCATAAAGGATAATGAACAAATCAAAGACGACAAATGGACAATAGAAGAATTGATGACAAATCCGCTTGGCAATAGCAATCAGAATATTTGCCTATTGGCAATTAAATTTTTAATGAAGCAAACAGCAATCAAACCCTTAAAAGGGAAATCTTTACTGAATAAAAATTAATATCAATCTATTATGGCAAATTTAAACAACATTACCGGAGCATTGTTAATTGATGCAACCGCAACTTTCCTAAACGGAGCTGGGTTGGGAGTACAGGAAGATAAAAATCTTGTAATTCCCAAAACGTACAAGGAAAAAGTAAATAACCGATTAGAAGATGTGCCTTATGTTTCCGCACAGTCCTGGAGAAGATGGCTGAGAGATACTGCCAATAAAGAAAACAACTGGAATCCGAGCGAATTGCGGGCAATTGGGGAGGGTTCTGAAAAAGGAAGTACAAACAAGATTGCTACGGAATTAAACCCTATTGAATTCCCGGAAGACGATTTATTCGGTTATATGAAAGCCGGGAAGGGGAATGAAGAAAGTGTTCAGAGGACTTCACCCTTTAAATCTTCTATATTGAAAGGTATAAAAAATATGCGTACAGCAAATAATATAGATGAGGCGTTTGTTCACTTGAAAGAAGGAACGCCGTTACCGTATTCTACAAAATTCTATTCAACGCACCTCGAAGGTTTTTTCAATTTGGAATTTTATCGTTTAGGAATGTATGACAATCTTGGTAGTAAACAAGAACTATCCTCTGAGTTGGTAGAAAAACACGCAGACAAACTTAATAAATTTGATTTGGGTGGAAAGTTTGCGAGATATGAATTGAGAAATGCAGAGGAAAACAGAAAGAATAATGCAGCCGGCTTATTGAAAGGGTTAGCTTATTTAAGAGGGGGTGCTAAGCAAGCGGCATTTGGAGCCGATGTGTCTCCAAAGGTTTTAATTCTTGCAGGGCTTGAATCAGCCAATCCCATTTTCAATAATTTGTTTATCGGTACTGGAGAAAGGCCAATTCTAAACATTGATTTGTTGCTTGAATTATCAAATGACTATAAAGAAAAATTAGCAACTCCCATTTATGTTGGATTCAGAAAGGGTTATTTACAAAATGAAAGCGAAGTAAATGAGAGGCTAAAAGAAGGCTTTGTATTAGCTTCTCCAATCGAAATCGTAAATCAATTCACTAAAAATCATTTAACGAATGGATAAATTACTGGAAATACAATTTTCAGGATGGACAGCAACTCCCAGGCTTCCTTTTGTTCTTTCCGGTAATGCTGTTTGTATGCATACGCCAAGCTATTCTTTGGTCCTGGGAATCATTGGATGCTGTATGGGCAGGATTGTTTTGTCTGATGAAGTCAAAATCGGATTCAAATATTCTTATGATACTGTTGCTCAGGATCTGGAAACAAGACAGCGCTTAGAGTTTGACGGCAGAAGAATAAAACAGCACAGCAAAGGTACTGATGCTTACACAAGAGAGTTCCATACTTCCCCAAAGTTGACAATTTGGATTGACCGATTGGATTGGAAGGAGTATTTTGAAAACCCTGTAGGGACACCGTCATTAGGCCGCTCACAGGATATTTTAAGAATAGAAAGCGTTTCGATAGTTGAAGTTGAAAAAGTGCATAAGGGCAGTTTAGGAGGTTCCTTATTACCTTTCTCGGCAGGGTTGAAGGCTGGAGGACAGCTAGTACAGTTAGCGGAGTCGTACCTTGAAAATGAGGAAGTGGGTTCTGGCAGGACACCACAAGCATCTAAGGTTTTTATTTCGATACCCCAGGACAATGATGCAGAAGTAAAGTTCAATAACATTTATCAAACAAAGGCGGAGAAGCCAGTATCATTTTATTTGCACGAATTTATAAATGAATAAAAGCTATTTTGACCAGTTCTTGGCAAAGAGTGATGGTATTACTACACTTGAAATGCATACCCGCCACGTTGTTACAGCAGGAAAGAACCTACTACATTCGCTTCCTTTAAGTAAGGAGGAGAAAGTGTTTTGGGAAGAAAAGTTGATCAGATGTGCTGTTCTCCACGATTTGGGCAAGATACATAAAGAGTTTGTCGGAAGATTGAATGGAATTAAAGGGGGGGATATACGGCATGAATTGGTTTCACTTTTATTCTGCCTCAATTATTTACGGTTGGAACATGATGAATTATTTGCGATTGCTACGCATCATAAAGGAATTGTTGACACCCATTCTGAAACAAAAGGGACGTTATCTCCTAATCAAATCAGTGAATATATTGAACAGTGGTATGAATCTGATGTTTCTATTTTCAAAAGAAAGAATGTGCAAGATTGGTTAGGAATTTTTGGATTAGATATAAGAACACTTGAACAAGATGCTGTTAAAAAGGTACCGAAAGATTTGAAGATGCTATTAAATGCAAAATATCAAATTAAATCACTCCCGGAGTTCGAACATCGAAAACAACTTTCTCTGACAAGGGTTTTATTGATGGCTTCTGACCATTTAGGTTCGGCAAGAAAAGAAAACGATATTCCTAAGTATAAACAGCTTTCGATTCAAAATTTTCAACCCAATAAAGGTGGTGTATATTTCCCGTTTCGACCATTTCAGGAGCGGTTACAACAAATAAAAACAGATGTCATTTTACATGCTCCTACCGGTTCTGGAAAAACTGAAGCTGCTTTGAATTGGGTGTTTGCCAATCAAACTGAAAATTCCCGGGTGTTTTACCTGTTGCCTTATACTGCAAGCATCAATGCAATGGTTTCCCGATTGCAAAATCATTATAACGAAGAAGTCGTTACCGCTTTACATTCAAAAACTTTAGACTTTTTCTACGAACAGATTTCAGAAGAATACAGCAATGATGAGAAAGATTATCAAAAAATTGAACAGGAAGCAAAGAACAAAAAGTCGCTTTCCAAAGAATTGTTCTATCCGATAAAAGTGGCTACACTGCACCAGGTTTTGAAGACTTCGCTGAAAGGAAAAGGCTGGGAATTTGGATTATTCGACTATAAAAATGCTTTATTCATCATAGATGAATTTCATACTTACAATGCCTTATTGACAGGGATGTTATTAGCCACAATAAAACTCTACAGAAAATTATTTAATGCTAAATTTTTCTTTTTATCAGCCACCATTCCTGATTTTATGCTGAACCTAATCATTAATGAAATTTATGAAGGAGATCAATCAAAATTGATTCGACTCAATAAGGAAAAAGAACAGGACCGCATTGTATTGGACAGGAAAAGACATCAATTGTATTGTATGAATGATGATACAATAGAAGATGAAATAGGATTAATAAAAGACTATTTAGAAGATGGAAGGTCTGTTTTAATTATTGTAAACAATGTAAAAACTGCGCAAAAACTGTATCGAGAAATTGATTTTGAAGGTTCAGTACGACTTTTGCACAGCGGTTTTAATAAAAGAGATAGGACTATCATTGAAAATTCCATTACCAACAAGGATATTTTATTACGTCCTCAATTATTGATTGCTACACAAGCTGTAGAAGTTAGTCTGGATATAGACTATGATATTGCTTTTATTGAGAATGCACCAATTGATGCCCTAATTCAGCGTTTTGGAAGAATCAACAGGGCTGGCAAGAAAAGAATTATTCCGATTGACAGCGAATCAAGTCTGCAGAACGATACCGTTCCTGTTTATGTATTCGAAAATTCGATCGGCAATACACCATTTTACGATAGTAAGGTTTTGGAGAGTACTTGGAACGAATTGCAGAAACTTAATAATTACGAATTAGGAGAGGATGATTTAATTAACGTTTGTAACCATGTTTACAAAGATGGTTATAAAGAAGCTCAACAAAAGGACTTTGAAAATGGATTGAATAATTCAATAATCAATCGATTTGAAGAAGATTGGATTGCCGGACATTGGAGAGACTGGGTCGAAGATATTCTGAAAAACAACAATCAAAAAATTGAGGTGCTATGTTTTAATCTTCAGGAAAAATACAAACAAAAAATAGCGGAAAGAAGATTTTTAGAAGCTAATCAACTTTTAGTGCAGGTTTATAATTATGAACCTGAGTTGTCAAGAGAAAAGCTATATGGCGATACATTGGTTGCTATTAATTTAAAGTATGATCCAACCATCGGATACTTTTCCATTGAGAAAGACGTAGATGAAGGCATTATGTGACTCTAAACATGCCCCCTTTCCATTTGCCTCCGCCTCCTTGCCCTTTTATATCATCCAAATCTTCTCTATCCAAATTTCACTACTACAAAAAGTTATCCCATGCACCCCTACATCCCCCACCTTCTCGGCGATATTGCTGCTGCGCACCGCACAGCAATTCCGGGAGAAAAATTTCCTCAACCATAGAGGAACATTTTAAAGAAATAGACAAATGCGTAAGTGAGAAGTTTGTAAAACGCTTTATTCAAAAAGCATTTCGTATATTTGCTTTTTATAAAAAGCATTTATTGATATTGTAAATTATAGAAAGCGTTATGGAGCGTTTGATAAAATTGTCGGAAAAACGTTTGAAGTCCATTGATACCGGTTTTCATAGATATTTGTATCAGCAGGTTCAATGGGATAAGCCGCTTTCAATTATTAAGGGCGCCAGAGGAACGGGCAAAACAACGCTGCTGCTCCAGTACATGAAACTGACCAAACTGCCCGCTATTTACCTGAGCCTGGATGATTTTTATTTTGAATCTAACCGGTTAACGCTTCTGGCGGAAAACCTTTATGAAAAAGGGTATCGGCATTTTTTTTTAGATGAAATACACCAATACCCCTTTTGGTCAAAAGACTTAAAGAATTTGTACGATAGTTATCCTGATATGAGGATAGTAGCAACGGGTTCTTCGGTTTTACAGATTGACAAGGGACAGGCAGATTTATCCCGCAGAGCAAATCTGTATTCATTAAATGGACTGTCTTTCAGGGAATTTTTGGACATGGAATACAATCTAAAAAATAACCCTTTAGAATTAAGTTCCATCTTAGAAAACCACATGGATATAAGCCCGTCAATAAATGATCGTTTGGATGTATTAAAAGCATTTTCCGAATATCTGAATTATGGATGCTTACCCTTTTTTAAATCAGATAAAACTTTTTATCATCAAAAGTTACAACAAATCATTCATCTGATTATTGAGATAGACATTCCTTCAGTTGAAAATATAAATTACACTACAGTCAGAAGCATGAAGAACCTTCTTTTCATCATCAGCCAATCGGTGCCTTTTACACCCAATATTCAAAGCCTTTCAGATAAAACGGGTGTACCCAGAAACACCGTATTAAAAGCACTGGATTTATTAGAAAAATCCGGCGTATTAAATTTATTGCGAAGCAATAATAAGGGGATTAGTTTTTTACAAAAACCGGATAAAATATATCTGGAAAATCCTAACATCGCCTATACCTTTTCGGGAAGCAAACCAAATAAAGGAAACCTTCGGGAAACATTCTTCTTAAATCAATTAAAGGTAAACCACGATGTTACGTCTTCAAAGTATGGCGACTTTATTGTGAACAATGCTTATACCTTCGAAATAGGCGGTGCAGTAAAAACCACTAAACAAATAAAGGGGATTCCACAGGCTTTTATTGCGGCAGATGAGATTGAAAACGGCGTTAATAATAAAATTCCACTATGGCTATTTGGGTTTTTATATTAAAATGGTCAGAATTATTGCCATCATTTGCCGGAATTAAACCAGGTTTGGGCTTACCTGGGTGAACACCAATTTGTAACATTTTTTAAATTTGAGGATAAATTATAACCCATGCACCCATGCACCCCTGCATCCCTCACCTTCCCGCCGATATCGCTGCTGTGCATCTTATAGAAATTCCGGGAGAGAAACTTCCTCAAACCATAGAAGAACATTTTGAAGAAATAGACAAATGGGTAAGTGACGAAGAATCAAAGCTCATTTCTGAAAAACGTTTAAACTCCGTTGATAGCGGTTTTCATAGATATTTGTATCAGCAGGTTCAATGGGATAAGCCGCTCATTGCTGCATCCGGTTTATCGTTTGCCGCATTTGGGCAATAACCTCTTTTATTGTTAATGCATCATAACCTGTTTTTTTTAACAACATACTAATGTCTGGTTCTTTACCGGCATTTAAATAGGGAACGATCAGTTGTACCAGTTCATTCAGATTATCCATTGCTTCTTTATCGGCCGCGCTTTTCTCTTCTCCGAATAAGGATTCATATTCATCCAGCACAATTTTTTTCTTTAAAATGGATTCTGTTGTGGATAACATTGTCGGTGTCAGGCTTAGATCGGGTTCGGGGGATACGGGAATACCGGCAGCCTTCATTTTTTCGGTAAGCTTTGCAAAACCTTTATCCGTCATGGCTTTGAGCCGAAGCAGTTTTTTTTGGCTATCGTAATAAAATTGTGCAAAATGCGGAAAGCCACCCCACCGCTTCAGGCTGTATTGGGTAACGCTGCCTGCCACCTGTACTCTGAAGTCTTTCTTGAGATTTTCTGCCGCAGGCGGTCGCGTATCATAATCAGCCTGGTTGAAACGGATCGGTTCGTTCTTGTTAACAATAACCGGCAGTTCGCTGCCGGAAAACAGCACCATATAGGGCACAGGATTGTTTTCGATATGCTGTATGATATCGGTCTCATTTTCCAAAGCCGGATCTGTTTCGGTGGCATAAAAGAAAATATCATCAGTATAAAAGCTACTGTAACCATTGATCGTACCAAAGGTTTGCCAGCAGGCGCCATTGAAGGCTACCAGGTTAAACCATAAAGTTTTATTTCCCTGGCTAAGTATATCAGTTGTGCCGGGAGAGTACAGCAAAAAAGCTTCACCACTCAGGATGTCTTCCATTTCATAAAAGTCTTCATCCGGGTTACGGGTTATTTCGCTGAAATAAAAGCGCCAGGGTTTTGCAGCCTGTTGCCGCAGGTAGGCCATTTCTCCGGCATCAAGCTCTTTCAGCGCACTGTGATGAAGGTATTTACTGATAAGACCGTTTTTTTTAAATATGCGGTGAGCTATGTACTGCGTTTTCATAAAGTTTACCCATGCAGGGTCCTGTTGCCGGGTAATATGCCTGTATTTCTCCAATTGCCTTTCTGCCTCCCTGTCTGTTTTGTCCTGCCGGGCTGCGTAATAAATAAGAAAACTATCTATCACAGCATGTGTTAACCTGCTTGTTTGTAAACAAATCTCCCTCGTATGTTGATAGTCCATTTGCAGTGATTGTTGTTGGGTTTGATGTCAGATTTTTAAGGAAACAAATATACAGCCCGGCTTATTTTATTGGTTCACTTTTATTTAGAACAGGTTATTTCCAGCCAGGCAATTATAATAGCATGATCTTCCCTATTTTAAACGGGTGCAAACCTTTTGCTCATTCACCTGGCTTTTAAAAATTAATTGTATCTTAAATTCGACAACTTATAACTATATATTGTCGAATATGATATACACATTTATGGAGGATCTGTATTATTTTAACGACATCGTTTCAGCCAAAATTACACTTAATTTTAAACGTAGTTTATTTGATAGCATAGATTGGAATCAGAAAATGATTGCGATCAAAGGGGCCCGGGGCGTGGGTAAAACCACTTTAAGCTACAGCAACAAAAGTTCGGATTGCGTAAAAATGACCGCTCCCTTTATGTAAGCGCAGATCATCCTTATTTTTACAACCGTACCTTATTTGAACTGGCTGACGATTTTTATAAACTCGGCGGCCGTTTTCTGTTTATTGACGAAGTACATAAATATGCGTTGTGGTCGAGGGAATTAAAAGTGATCTACGATTCCTTACCCGAAATGAAAGTAGTATTTTCTTCCTCTTCCGCACTGGACATATACAGGGGAGAGTCTGATTTGAGCCGCAGGGTTTTTGCTTACCATCTGCCGGGAATGTCGTTCAGGGAATTTCTTGTTTTTAAGAAAAAAATAAACATCAAAGCCGTTAGTCTTGATCAGGTTATTACCAGTCACAGATCCCTCACGACCAAATTGAGCAAAGAAAAAGATTTATTTATTTTGCCCCTGTTCAGAGAATACTTAAAAACAGGATACCTTCCTTTTTCGCAAGCAGAAAATGAAACCGGATATATTGTTAAATTGAACCAGGTCATTAATACTATTTTGGATATTGATATGGCCTATACAGATGGCTACACACCGTCAACAGCGCTGAAATTAAAAAAGCTGCTGGCGATTCTGGCAGAATCCGTACCCTTTCAACCCAATATATCTGAACTGGCCCGCAAGTTGAACATCAGCCGCGATACCATCTATGACTATCTGAAGTGTCTTGAAAAAGCACTTTTGATCAATAGCCTGCATGCACAAGGCAAGGGAATTTCATTATTAAAGAAGCCTGAAAAAATCTACCTCGAAAATACCAACTTGTTTTATGCATTAAAACCGGATCCTAATATGGGCAGTATCAGGGAATCGTTTTTATTAAACCAATTGGTCAATAGTGGCCATAGCGTGTTTTATCCTAAAAAAGGAGATTTTTGGGTGGATGAAATAATCATTGAAGCAGGAGGCAAACTTAAGTCGCCGAAACAAATTTCGGGTATAGACAATGCCTACATTGCGGCTGATGATATACTAACCGGAGCTGGCAATAAAATTCCGCTATGGCTTTTTGGCTTCCTGTATTGATATTATATACCATTGAAATAATGAACCTCACTGCCACACATATCAACTACTATATTATTTGTCACCGCAAACTTTGGCTGTTTGCAAACGGCATCAATATGGAACATACCAGCGATATGGTGTATGATGGTAAACTCCTGCACGAAACCAGCTATCCGCAACGAAATGATAAGTACAACGAAATAGACATATCCGCCAGTTATGAAGGCATAAGCCTGTTTGGTAAAATTGACTTTTACGACGCCAAAAATAAAATCATCCACGAAACCAAACGCAGTAATAAAGTGGAAAAAGCGAACGAGTGGCAGGCGAAGTTTTATATATGGCTGCTGGCGCTGAACGGCATTGAAGATGTAACTGCTATTCTGGAATATCCAACCATGCGTGAAAGAACGACCGTGCATTTGCAGGAACCGGACCGGGTATTCCTGGGCGAAGCGATACGAACCATAGCATCCCTGGTTTCTGCCGAACGCTGCCCTGCCCGTATCAACAGTCCCATTTGCAAAAGCTGTAGTTATTATGAATTGTGTTACGTTGAGGAGTAGGAGGTGGTAAGATGGTAAAATGGCAAAATGGTAAGATGGTAAAATAGTAAGAGGGCAAAATAGTAAGAGGGTAAAATAGTAAGACAACAAAATAATAAAGCTCCAAAAGCGGAAGTTTCTTGTCATTTATCTTACCATTTTACAACTCTTACGATCTTACGGTCTTACATGTCTTACAATCTTACATGTCTTACAGCCTTACATGTCTTACGGTCTTACCATCTTACAGGTCTTACAGGTCTTACGGTCTTACATTAAAATCTCTTTATGAAAAAAAGCTATTACCTCTTCAATCCCGGACGCATGAGCCGTAAAGACAATACGCTGAAGTTTACTCCGGTGGATGAAGACGGTAGTGAAGGTCAACCTAAATATATTCCGGTAGAAGGTGTGGACAATTTATTTTGTTTCGGCGCATTGGATGCGAACAGTTCGCTGTATAATTTTTTGGGTAAGGAGAAAATAAGCCTTCATTTCTTTGACTATTATGAACATTATTCCGGTAGCTTTTTGCCGCGGGAGTACCTGCTGAGCGGTAAAGTGCTGATTGAGCAGGCAAACCATTATACACAAAAAACAAAGCGGGCGGCGCTTGCCCGGAAATTTGTAGAAGGAGCCGGCTTTAACATGGTAAAAAACCTGCGCTACTACAACAACCGTGGAAAAGACACCTCACCGCTCATTGACAGGATAGAACAATTGTGCGGACAACTAATCCTGCACGATGAAATAGACGCGTTGATGGGCATTGAAGGCAATATAAGGATGGCCTATTACGAGGCCTTCGATCTTATTATAAACGATTTTGAAATGGGCAACCGTACCAAACAGCCCCCGTCGAACGAGGTAAATGCATTGATTTCATTCATGAATATGATGTGTTATACCCTTTGCTTAGATATGATCTATCATACCCAACTGAATCCTACCATCAGCTATTTGCACCAGCCGGGCGAGAGGCGATTTTCACTGGCCCTGGATCTGGCAGAAATTTTTAAGCCCATACTTGTTGACCGCACCCTGTTTGCCCTGCTGAATAAACGGGTGATACAGCAAAGTGATTTTGATCGCAACACCAACCGTTGCCTGCTGGGTGACGGAGGCAGGAAAAAAGTAGTAAAAGCCTGGGACGAAAAGCTAAATGAAACGATCATGCACAGGAGTTTAAAAAGAAATGTAAGTTATAAGCACCTTGTAAAACTGGAATGCTATAAGCTGGTAAAGCACATTTTGAACATGGAAGAATATAAGCCGTTTAAAGCCTGGTGGTGAGAGCAAAAGAGCAAGACAGGTAAGAAAGCAAGACGGGTAAGAGAGTAAGACGGGTAAGAGAGCAAGAAAGCAAGACGGGTAAGAGAGCAAGACAGGTAAGACGGGTAAGAAAGTACAGCTCATCTTACGGTCTTACCATCTTACAATCTTACGGTCTTACGGTCTTACCATCTTACAATCTTACCATCTTACAATCTTCCCGGTTATTTCACTACATTTATGGCAGGTATATTTCTAATCTAAAAACACCACATTATGAAAGGGAAATCGAATGAAGTTTTTAATGCTGAAATGCGAAACCGCACCAAAAATTTTGCAGTGCGTATTATTTTATTTTATAAGCAGTTGCAAAAATCGGGAGCCACTTATATTATAGGGAAGCAGCTTCTCCGGTCGTGTACTTCCGTAGCGGCAAATTTCAGAGCAGCAACCAGAGGCAGGTCGGTAGCAGAATTTTACAGTAAAATATGCATAGTAACAGAGGAGGCAGACGAAACACAGTTTTGGCTGGAAATATTTGAAGAAGCGCAGCTTGCTCAATCAGCAGATATACGCCCCTTGCATCAAGAAGCATCCGAAATCCTTGCAATTGTAACAACTATAAAACACAAATTGAAAATGGCAAAGAAGGGAAGAGAGTAAGACGGGTAAGAGAGCAAGTCGGGCAAGAGAGCAAGACAGGTAAGACAGGTAAGACGGGTAAGAAAGTACAGCTCATCTTACGGTCTTACCATCTTACAATCTTACGGTCTTACGGTCTTACCATCTTACGGTCTTACCATCTTACATCTTACATCTTACCATCTTACATCTTACCATCTTACAATCTTGCCATCTTCCGGTCTTACAAAATGTACATCATACTGGTATACGATATAGAAGAAAAAAGGGTGGGCAAAATGCTTAAGCTGTGCCGGCAGTATTTGAACTGGATACAGAACAGTGTGTTTGAAGGGGAGCTGAGTGAAGTAAAGCTGAAGGAGTTGCTTATGAGGTCCAGGGCGATCATGAATATGGAAAAGGACAGTATTATTGTATTCAGCAGCCGGCAGGAAAAATGGCTGGAGAAACAGGTGATAGGAAAGGAAAAGAATGACCTCGATAATATTATTTAGTCGTCGAAGCCGCAGTTTATAAAATCATTTTCAATACAGTTCATTAACATATTGGTAAAAACACCTGATAATATTGAATTTTAGAAAGTTGTCGGTGACAGGGGGAAAAAGTATAATTGACCACCGACAACTTTTTTAGTCAAAATTTCAATAATTTACATCTTGAAAGCCTTGAAAACAGGCACTTTTTAGTCGTCGAACCGGCGGCTTTTAATCGAACCATAGCGGAATTGAAATTACGATTACATTCTGCACGGTATCAACATACGTTCCTTTTAATCGAACCATAGCGGAATTGAAATGCATTAAAGATTAATGAAAACAATTACGCTAAAGACTTTTAATCGAACCATAGCGGAATTGAAATTCCTTGCGCATATAGAGCGTTCTGTTCGTCAAATGTCTTTTAATCGAACCATAGCGGAATTGAAATGGTTATCTCCAAACTCATATCCGGAGAATCACATCCTTTTAATCGAACCATAGCGGAATTGAAATTTCAAGGTTGGCGATTACGTGGGTGCGGAATGGTATCTTTTAATCGAACCATAGCGGAATTGAAATCCGACAGATCAATTAAACTAAGCTCATCCTGATTAACTTTTAATCGAACCATAGCGGAATTGAAATGTGGTGAAGGAGGAAAAGAAATCAAAGTATCGGACTTTTAATCGAACCATAGCGGAATTGAAATACTGCACCGATCAGCGTTCCGTTATTTCGTAGAATTCTTTTAATCGAACCATAGCGGAATTGAAATAACTTTATGAATTTTAGGTACAATCAGATTGCTGACTTTTAATCGAACCATAGCGGAATTGAAATGTAAAGGCAATCGCAGGCATGTTAAACGTCTCTATGTCTTTTAATCGAACCATAGCGGAATTGAAATCTATTGACCGGGCAGCATTTACCAAATACTCAAATACTTTTAATCGAACCATAGCGGAATTGAAATACGGTAGCAACATGAGAACACTATTGCTACGTGTTCTTTTAATCGAACCATAGCGGAATTGAAATGTCTCAAACGCCCGGCATAGCTTGCCTATGTGTATACTTTTAATCGAACCATAGCGGAATTGAAATACTGCAAACGATTCTATTAAATGGGCGGCAAATATCTTTTAATCGAACCATAGCGGAATTGAAATACAGTTAGCAGAACATCAGAGGGGACGGGAAGTGAGCTTTTAATCGAACCATAGCGGAATTGAAATTCCTAATAAATGATGAAAGCGATGTTGAAACAATCTCTTTTAATCGAACCATAGCGGAATTGAAATGCGGTTCCGGCATCACAGCACTAACAGGAGATGTAACTTTTAATCGAACCATAGCGGAATTGAAATGCGACACAACTACTGTAACCGGATTGTCTGGAACCTTTTAATCGAACCATAGCGGAATTGAAATGTCAATTATAGAGCTAAATGTTATGCCTGAATGATGCTTTTAATCGAACCATAGCGGAATTGAAATTATTTGGATGCGGTTTTATCCACGGCAATATCCTCTTTTAATCGAACCATAGCGGAATTGAAATCTTACAAGCGTTGCCTGTTTTGCATTTAATGCACTCTTTTAATCGAACCATAGCGGAATTGAAATCACGTTTACCTGCCGCCATCTGCGCGGCGTTTAAGTCTTTTAATCGAACCATAGCGGAATTGAAATATAAATGCTATGCCTTTCCTCTCATCCGTGAAGTCTTTTAATCGAACCATAGCGGAATTGAAATTACTGAGTATTTTCATTTGCTTTTACGAGCGCCTCTTTTAATCGAACCATAGCGGAATTGAAATATGCATTGAGGAGCACAGCAGCTTTCTGCCAGGCACTTTTAATCGAACCATAGCGGAATTGAAATTTGAATTGAAACAAGGAAAGCCCGGGCTTGCAGGTGCTTTTAATCGAACCATAGCGGAATTGAAATTTGAAAGGAATAATAATGCCAGGGCTGATGCCGATGCTTTTAATCGAACCATAGCGGAATTGAAATCACTCCCGGGCATTGCCTGCATTATATAAGCGATGGCTTTTAATCGAACCATAGCGGAATTGAAATTTGCCGGTACGGTAAAGGCGCTCCCTATGTTGTTGCTTTTAATCGAACCATAGCGGAATTGAAATTTGCTTTGCGCTGCCTGCATAAAAGAATGCTTTTTCTTTTAATCGAACCATAGCGGAATTGAAATCTGGCAGCAAGGTTAAAAAAGTTAATGCTCAATTACTTTTAATCGAACCATAGCGGAATTGAAATGTGGTAAAGAGGTCTCAACCGGCATTGTAAATATTCTTTTAATCGAACCATAGCGGAATTGAAATATCACAGATGGAGCGGAACTCTTTGCCCCTAAATGCTTTTAATCGAACCATAGCGGAATTGAAATTGGCTTAAAAATCTTCCAAAGCTGGAACATAGGAACTTTTAATCGAACCATAGCGGAATTGAAATTCTGTACAGCATTATTAAACCATAACCGCCAACAACTTTTAATCGAACCATAGCGGAATTGAAATGGTGCGGGAAAGATCAAGCTATTATACGGTAGTTAACTTTTAATCGAACCATAGCGGAATTGAAATTTCGCAGGGATCAAAGGCAAGGTTTATGTGCCTGCCACTTTTAATCGAACCATAGCGGAATTGAAATGTAAAAATTAAATGCAAGCTGGGCCTGTGTTTCAGTCTTTTAATCGAACCATAGCGGAATTGAAATGGATCAGCTTATAGTGCGGCAATTGAAACTCAGATCTTTTAATCGAACCATAGCGGAATTGAAATCTGTCTCCTGTATGATGGCCGCAATATTCATAGCCCTTTTAATCGAACCATAGCGGAATTGAAATATGAAATTGCCAAGCTGAAAAACGAAGAGAATATACTTTTAATCGAACCATAGCGGAATTGAAATTTTTGCCCAGCGATGAAATCGGCGCCTATGGCACTCTTTTAATCGAACCATAGCGGAATTGAAATAAAGAAATTGTTTCATCAGGAATTGCTATTGTACGCTTTTAATCGAACCATAGCGGAATTGAAATTTGATGGTGTGAAAGGTTATGAAGGCACTATCAACTTTTAATCGAACCATAGCGGAATTGAAATAAGTCGGCAATCTTATTTCCGGAACATCAAAGGTATCTTTTAATCGAACCATAGCGGAATTGAAATGTATCAGCAGAGGATGAAAGCTGGTAAGGAGGAACTACTTTTAATCGAACCATAGCGGAATTGAAATGGAAATGCCGCTTCAAGCATTCTTTTAGCTATCCTCTTTTAATCGAACCATAGCGGAATTGAAATGTAATGTCGTTCGGAAAATTAGGTGCAGGTTTTACTTTTAATCGAACCATAGCGGAATTGAAATAAGCATATGAGGGCAGTGGCATGAGGGCGCAGCCCTCTTTTAATCGAACCATAGCGGAATTGAAATCTCAAAGAGAATGGGCTTATAACTGTTCATCCTGATCTTTTAATCGAACCATAGCGGAATTGAAATAAAGCATACTAACAGCAGCATTCCCGGGACTTGAACTTTTAATCGAACCATAGCGGAATTGAAATTCCTATTGTCAATCTATGTTCCCCACTTTTGACAGCCTTTTAATCGAACCATAGCGGAATTGAAATGTACTTGTTGTATCCGTGTGGTGACAGCTTCCTGACCTTTTAATCGAACCATAGCGGAATTGAAATGTGTGAAGTAGTTTGTAAGCATGTGGCCAAAATTTACTTTTAATCGAACCATAGCGGAATTGAAATAACATTTTAACAGCGTGGAAAAATCGCTTAAGGACTTTTAATCGAACCATAGCGGAATTGAAATTTGTCTTCTGTCCCAAACGCAACCCGATCGTTGCGCCTTTTAATCGAACCATAGCGGAATTGAAATTTTAAATTTTATATTATGTCCTCCTTTATTTGCTCTTTTAATCGAACCATAGCGGAATTGAAATTCGGCTTATAGGTTCTCAGCTTTAACCCGGTTATCACTTTTAATCGAACCATAGCGGAATTGAAATCATTTAATTACCTGCTCAAATATTCTGCATCTGAACTTTTAATCGAACCATAGCGGAATTGAAATTGAAATTCCTATTCTGGCTACTCTACATTATCGGCCTTTTAATCGAACCATAGCGGAATTGAAATAATACACGACTACAGGGAGCGGCTGAAGAACGCAAACTTTTAATCGAACCATAGCGGAATTGAAATTGACAGTTCTTTTACAAGAGACATTCAGGCAACAGCTTTTAATCGAACCATAGCGGAATTGAAATTTATGAAGAAACTAATTACAATAATATTACTCTTTCTTTTAATCGAACCATAGCGGAATTGAAATACATCGGAAGGCGCGGGAACGGAGACGAGACCGGCAAACTTTTAATCGAACCATAGCGGAATTGAAATGAGGGTGAGCATGATGATGACGTTTGCGCCCTGGCACTTTTAATCGAACCATAGCGGAATTGAAATGAAACTAAACGGGGGCTTACATTAAATGCATGGTCGCTTTTAATCGAACCATAGCGGAATTGAAATGACGTAATGGCCCTGCCTGAAGCAATGGAAGATTTCTTTTAATCGAACCATAGCGGAATTGAAATACGTATTCGCTATTGTAGGTCTTGCAGCACGTAACTTTTAATCGAACCATAGCGGAATTGAAATGATCAATCGTAAACGGCACAAACACACTTACAGTTCTTTTAATCGAACCATAGCGGAATTGAAATAAAATAATATCTGAAGCAATCGGAGAAACTGAAGCGCTTTTAATCGAACCATAGCGGAATTGAAATGTGCGGCTGTAATGGCTGAAGAAGTGGACGCAACTCTTTTAATCGAACCATAGCGGAATTGAAATACGATCGGCTCCTACAGGCAGGGAAGAGCTATCTACTTTTAATCGAACCATAGCGGAATTGAAATTGATTTAATTGAGCAGTATTTATTTGAAACCGGATCTTTTAATCGAACCATAGCGGAATTGAAATTCAAATAAATTCTCTACCTGTGCTGACCCTCGCCCCTTTTAATCGAACCATAGCGGAATTGAAATCGGGCTATTTTAGCCAGTAATTCCCGCTTTTCTATCGCTTTTAATCGAACCATAGCGGAATTGAAATTGAAAATGCACACAATGGAGAAAGATATACCACCTCAACTTTTAATCGAACCATAGCGGAATTGAAATGTTGGCGCGCCAAAGAAAACAGCGTGCATCTGGGACTTTTAATCGAACCATATCGGAATTGAAATACAGCGACAACTACAGTAGATGATCTTGCAGCGATAACTTTTAATCGAACCATAGCGGAATTGAAATGAAGGATTTTAGTTTCAGTACATTCGTTCCCGATACGCTTTTAATCGAACCATAGCGGAATTGAAATTCTTTAAGCATGTTAAAGATGCAAACAGGCTGGATGTCTTTTAATCGAACCATAGCGGAATTGAAATTAGTCCTGCCGGGTTTTGTGGGACCAGTCCGGCAACTTTTAATCGAACCATAGCGGAATTGAAATTAGGATGTAATTGAGTTTTTAGTTATAAAATATCACTTTTAATCGAACCATAGCGGAATTGAAATTAGATATTGAAGACTGGAGCGACGACAGCATGAAAACTTTTAATCGAACCATAGCGGAATTGAAATTACGCCATTGTGGAAAAATTTGTATCGGATCCTCCACTTTTAATCGAACCATAGCGGAATTGAAATTTGTTCAGGAACAGAAAATGTATAAGTTGCATATGCTTTTAATCGAACCATAGCGGAATTGAAATATTCAATGATATTTTCTTTACCAAGCAAATCAATTCTTTTAATCGAACCATAGCGGAATTGAAATACTGGACGCAGAACCCGCGCATTGAGGCGGGAGTGACTTTTAATCGAACCATAGCGGAATTGAAATTAGAAGATTCTAAAGGGGTTAAAGTATTCCGCGCCCTTTTAATCGAACCATAGCGGAATTGAAATTTATTGTACACCTGTACAAACTCTCCCTGTGTTTCTCTTTTAATCGAACCATAGCGGAATTGAAATGTTGATTACCAGATATGGGGCAAGACATTTGACGCTTTTAATCGAACCATAGCGGAATTGAAATAATATTTCGAAGTGATGAGGATTTTCATCGGACCACTTTTAATCGAACCATAGCGGAATTGAAATGCTGAAGATGAATAAAAACCAGGGTGCAAGGGGTGCTTTTAATCGAACCATAGCGGAATTGAAATTGCGAAAATAGGCAACGATGCGGAAATAGGCTACCTTTTAATCGAACCATAGCGGAATTGAAATACAGCAATGCGTATCACCTCCTGCCTCTGCCGTTGCCTTTTAATCGAACCATAGCGGAATTGAAATAATTTTCCGAACGACATTACCGGAACGGTATATGTGCTTTTAATCGAACCATAGCGGAATTGAAATTTACGCGCTGCTGGCTCTAACCAACTGAGCTACCGCTTTTAATCGAACCATAGCGGAATTGAAATAATTGTTACCGATGTTGGATGGGGCAATCTGAACCCTTTTAATCGAACCATAGCGGAATTGAAATTGAACCGCTTTCAACGCTTGTAGAGGGGGAATGGTACTTTTAATCGAACCATAGCGGAATTGAAATCTGACCTCACAGCAGTTAACGATTCCCTCGCTGCACTTTTAATCGAACCATAGCGGAATTGAAATTATTTAGGTGAGCAGCTAATCATACTAAGCGTGAACTTTTAATCGAACCATAGCGGAATTGAAATTTCGTTCCATTTTTCAATAAATTCTTCTTCCTGAACTCTTTTAATCGAACCATAGCGGAATTGAAATTTACTTTCCTTGGGCAAATGGGTTAACAATTTATGACTTTTAATCGAACCATAGCGGAATTGAAATAACCATGGCGCTGGAAATGCTGAACAAGTCAAAAATCTTTTAATCGAACCATAGCGGAATTGAAATAAAGAAAGACCTGTTAAATATATTCTCGCTGTGTCTCTTTTAATCGAACCATAGCGGAATTGAAATTCGTAACGGCGTAACCATGCGTTCCAAAAGCTGTGCTTTTAATCGAACCATAGCGGAATTGAAATAAATAGGAATTTCATGGTTTAGTGTTTTCTGTGAATCTTTTAATCGAACCATAGCGGAATTGAAATTAGTATTTGTCCGAAAAGGATTAAAAAGCGGAATGACTTTTAATCGAACCATAGCGGAATTGAAATACGTACTGAATAAACTCACCTTCTTTTGGAGGTCGCCTTTTAATCGAACCATAGCGGAATTGAAATCTTTTATACAGCCCAAATTTTACATCAACTAAAGACTTTTAATCGAACCATAGCGGAATTGAAATGCTGAATATAAACTTTTATGGTTATACCTGTTAGATCTTTTAATCGAACCATAGCGGAATTGAAATGATTAATAAGTTCCATGTTCCGATAAAGAAGGAATTCTTTTAATCGAACCATAGCGGAATTGAAATATGTCTAAGCATTCATAGCAAACATTCCTGTCTTCTCTTTTAATCGAACCATAGCGGAATTGAAATAACACTACAGGCGAGTTAGTTACAACTGGCAAGGACTTTTAATCGAACCATAGCGGAATTGAAATGGATATTCAGCGTCATAACCCGGTTGGGCTGTATCACTTTTAATCGAACCATAGCGGAATTGAAATTATATAGATCCTGAATATTCATGTACAGGGGTTGTTCTTTTAATGTAAGCCTCTAACCAGTCCCATCCTTGTTATACGAAAAAAAAGCTGTAAGGGTCGGCGGGTAGAAAAAAAAGCCGGAGCTTTAGCAGTTTATAACAGTAAACGGGATTTATGCAATCATCCATTTCA
>Ga0209941_1000652_pt1 | contig 36396 bp, 25 predicted proteins | sample ThiBiot_300_plan_FD_183945 | JGI IMG/M metagenome (GOLD analysis project Ga0209941, IMG submission 183945) | Wastewater bioreactor microbial communities from Cape Town, South Africa - Thiocy_solids_1 (SPAdes) | ecosystem: Engineered > Bioremediation > Thiocyanate > Unclassified | place: South...
GCGGCGGTCTCGTTTCGACGGCGCGCGATTACGACCGGTTCCTCGCCATGCTGCTCGGCGAGGGCGAAACCGGCGGCGTGCGGATCATGAAGCCCGAAACCGCGCGGCTCGGCATGTCGAACCTGCTTGCCGATTCGGTCGATCGCAAGAATACGTTCATCGACGGTGAGGGTTTCGGCGCTGGCGGACGCGTGTCGCTCGCCGGATCGCCGACCGGCGAGGGGGTTTACGGCTGGGGCGGCGCAGCGGGCACCATCGCCTTTGTCGATCGCCGCCGCGGCTATCGCGTCGGCGGCTATACGCAATATATGCCGTCGGAAGCGCTGCCCTTCCAACGCGACTTCGGCAAGGCCTTCTACAAGGATGTGATGGCCTGATGCCGCTGCCGCTCGGCTTTACCGGGGCGCGGCTTGACCGCGCAGACCGCCTCCGTACCGATCCCGAGGCTTTCGCGGCGGCGATCGCCGATCCGCGCGCGACCTGCCTGCTGCTTGATGGCATCGATCCGGTGCCGGGCAGCGGCGGCGGGCTGATGTGGGAAGCGCTTGATCCGGCCGACGAGCGTGCGTTGTTGCTGCTAGGGATCGACGACAGCGGCGCGCCGCGCTTCGTGCGCGAGGCGCATGGCGGGGCGCGCGTCGATGCGCGTTCGCGCACCGTGATGCGGCTGCTCCCGATGCTATCGCCCGAAGAAGCGGCGCTCTATGGCGGTGCGCGCAGCCTCGTCGACTGGCACGCGCGGCACCGGTTCTGCGCCGTTTGCGGTTCGCCGACCGAATTGTTCCGGGGCGGCTGGGGTCGCCGCTGCGCTTCGTGCGGCGCCGAACATTTTCCGCGTGTCGACCCCGTTGTCATCATGCTCGCCGAATATGAGGGCCGCGTGCTGCTCGGCCGCCAGCCCGGTTTCCCGCCCGGCTTCTTTTCGGCGCTTGCAGGCTTCGTCGAGCCGGGCGAATCGCTTGAGGAAGCGGTGGCGCGCGAATTGTTCGAGGAAGCGGGCATCGCCGTGTCCGATGTATCTTATGTGGCGAGCCAGCCCTGGCCGTTCCCCTCGTCGCTGATGATCGGGTGCCGCGCGGTCGCGCGCGATCCGGCGCTGACGATCGATACGACCGAACTCGAAGCGGCGATGTGGGTCGACCGCGCGGAGGTGCGCGCGGCGCTCGCCGGCGACATGGGCGCGAGCTTCATGGCACCGCCGCCGCTGGCGATCGCGCGCTATCTGCTGGAGGATTGGGTGGCCTGAGCCTTAGAGGCGCTTGCCGGTGATGCGGCTGATTTCGCGCGCCACCATCGATTCGACCATCGCCGGCAGATTGGCGTCGAGCCATTGCTTGAGCATCGGCCGCATCGCATCGACGACGACATCCTCGAGGCTGCGTCCCCCGGCGGGCACCGTCGCGGCGGCCGCCGCGGCGGCTGGCGCCATCGCTGCGGTGAGCGCTTCGAGCGACTGGCGCGCGGCATCGGCGCTGGCGACCGACACCAGCTCTTCCTGCGCGGTCGCGGCGCCGCTGTCGTCAAGGGTCGATTCGGCGACGGCGTCGTCTTCCTCTTCGTTGAGGTCGAGAATATCCTCGCTCGGCGCCGCCGCACGCTGCGCGCGCGCGCCAGGGGCCTCGTCACGCGCGATGACGCGCCGGATCGACGACAAAATGTCTTCCATCGATGGCTCCCGCGACATGTCGCCCATGCTTGCCCCCTCAGTTCCGCCGGAAATACCGGTTAACCATGTTCATACCGGCGCGCGGGCGGGCTTGCCAAGCCTTATTGTTGGGGAAGCGGCTCTACGGCAGGCACGCTGGCATCGGCCGCGGGGATGCTGCGCGTATCGGTGGCCTGCTGCTGCGGCTTCGGATCGTCGGCCCAATCCCAGATCTGACCGCGAACACGGCGATAATTTACCGCCGGATCATAGAGCGCGCCGCCCTCGATTCCCAGGTCGCGCGCTTCGGCCTTGCCCATCGCGGCGAGGACCGAGAAAGCCGCGACATAGCTGTTGCGTTTGGCCGAGACGAGCTGGACCTGCGCGTTCAGATATTCCTGTTCGGCATTCAATATGTCGAGGATCGAGCGCGTGCCGACGCTGTTTTCGGCACGCACCCCCTCGAGCGACAGGGCGTTCGCGCCCACCGCCTGCTCGGTCGCGGCGATGACGCGCTCGTTCGCCTGCCACGCGGCATAAGCGCCGCGCGTCTGCGCGATCACGTCGCGTTCGGTGGCAACATAGGTTTCGATCGCCTGGCTGCTGCGCGATTGCGCCTGGCGCACCTGCGCCGACGGGCGGCCGCCCTGAAAGATCGGCAGCGTCAACGACAGGCCGGCGGCGGCGCTCTTCGTCGTATTCTCGGCCACGGTGTTGCCGGCGGGAATCGAGTGGAGATTATTGTTGTAACCGCCCCCCAGCGTCGCCGACAGCTTGGGCATGCGGGCGGCGCGCGCAGCGCCGATATCGGCGCGCGATGCGTTGATGCGCTGGTTTGCTGCTTCGATATCGGGATTGTTGTTGAGCGCGATCGCGACCGCATCCTCAACCGATTGCGGGAGATTGGGCAGCGCCGGCGGCGGCTGGAGGTCGACCGGCGCATCGCCGACCAGCTTCACATAATTTTCGCGGCTGCGAATCAGATTGGCTTCGGCGCCGCGCAGGTCGCCCTCGGCCAGCGCAAGCCGGGCCTGCGACTGGGCGACGTCGGTGCGCGTCAGATCGCCGATCTCGAACCGGTCGCTCGATGCCTGCAAATTGGTCTTGAGGACCGCGACATTCTTCTGGTTGAGCTGGACGATCGCCTGGTCGCGGATCACGTCCATATAGGCGCCCACGACCTGCGAGAAAATGCTCGCTTCGGTTGCGCGCAGATCGGATTGCCCGGCTTCGACGCGATATTCGGCCGCCTTCACCGCGTTGCGCACCGCGCCGCCCTGATAGATCGGCACGCTGAGTTGGCTGCCCGCGGACAGGACGCGGCCCGGCGACACGAAGCTGTTGCCCGGGATGACCAGATTTTCCTGATAATCGACGCTGGCACCGACCGAGGGCAGGCCCGATGCCTTCTGGATCGGAACATTCTCGTCGTTCGCGCGCTGTCCGGCGCGCGCCGCCGTCAGCGTCGGATTATTCTCATAGGCTTTGGCGAGCGCACCCTGCAGCGTCTCGGCCTGCGCCTGCGACGACAGCGCCAGCGCGCCGAGCGCCATGCCCGCCAGCCAGCGGGCGCGTCGTCCGGTCATTTTCGTGTCGATGTCGTGCATGATTTGGTTCAGCCTGAAGGGAGGGAGGGCTCTCAGAATCGAAAACCCGTGGGGGCCTCGAAACCCGGCAGCGCCGCGACATCCATGTCGGCAAAGGCGCGCAGCGCAAGTGTGCCGGCGGTCTTGACGCCCTGGACAAGCCGGGTGACGCTGCCTTCGCGGCGCGCCGCGACCAGCTTGCCGCCTTCGGCGAGCTGCTCTGCCAACGCGTCGGGAAGCTGTTCGATCGCGCCGTCGATCAGGATGCGGTCGAAGGGCGCTTCGCCGGGGGCACCGGCAGCGAGCGGGCCTTCGACCCAGCGAATCGCGGGATTGTCGGTTGCGGCGCGGGCGGCGGCGAGCAGATCGGCCTGCTCCTCGACCGCGACGACCGAGGCACCGAGCGCCGCGAGCAGCGCGGCGGTGTAGCCCGTCGCCGCACCGATGAGCAGCACGCGCTGGCCCGGCCGGATATCGGCGGCGACCAGCAGGCGGCCGGTGACGAGCGGCGCATTGAGCGCGCGGCCGTGACCCAGCGCGATCGCGCGGTCCATATAGGCGACGCTCGCCAACGCCGCGGGAACATGCGCCTCGCGCGCCACGCTGCCCATCGCCGCGACGACCGCCGGGTCGATCACGTCATTGGTCCTCAGCTGGCTGTCGATCATCGCAGCCCGCATGTCCGCAGCAGTCACTTCGTTCAATTTCGTCGCCATCAGCCTGTTTTCCGATTCTGGGGCCCTGAAGCTTGGGGCCGTTCTAGCCGAACCGATGCTGTGTTGCAATACTAATACAGCATCGCGCGGCGCTGCGTCGCGCATAGCTGGCCGCGGGAGTGGCGCCAACCCCGCATTGCGCGAAAATGCGTGCGAAATGGAGCGGGCCTTGGCGAATCCTTGACAAGCCCGACAAAGCCCCGCACTAGCGGCGCCGTCCAACACCCGGCCCGGCCCGCGACACAGCGGCCGCGGCGTTCGGCGCGAGGCCCGATGGCGGAGTGGTGACGCAGCGGACTGCAAATCCGTATACGCCGGTTCGATTCCGGCTCGGGCCTCCACCGATTTTTCTATTTGAAAACAAAAATTTGGCTGCCCTTAATCGTCGCCTATGTTTCTGTGCGTTGCGGCGGAACGGGGTGTGATTTCCTGTCTCAAGAGACTGAAAAGGGGCCGAAAATTTGCTGCGAATTGGGTGGTGAACGAGCGGAGTCTCCGCGGCGAAAAGCGCATCGGCAGTTTCGATTTTTATGAAGCCGCCTTTGTCGGGACGGCGACGCCTGATGAGTCGCAACTGGGTCGGCTATTCCTTTGCCGGCGCAGACGTCCCTGTTGGCGTCAACTGCCGGCTATAGAGCCAGCTGATTCCGATAAGGCTGAAACCCCGGCGCAACGAACGAGCCAATGCGCAGCGCAGCGCAGCACGGCCGTGGATCGAAACGGCGCTGAAAGCGGCGCCAATCCGCGGCCATTACTTGACGTTCAAGTGTCAAACGGCGTTCAAAAGGGACCCCCGATCGGCGTCGAAGAGGCCCCTCCTTTTCGAATATGATGTTGGTTTGTTGTAAGATAGATTTCTGAGGGCGCCAAAAGGTGGCGGTCAGCTGCGGTTTTTGAAGCGCCAGCTGTCGTTGCCCGTCTCGATGATATCGCAATGACGGGTGATGCGGTCGAGCAGCGCCGTGGCCATCTTGGGATTACCGAAGACGGTAGGCCACGCGCCGAAGGCGAGGTTGGTGGTGATGATGACGCTGGTGCGCCCATAAAGCTTGCTGATGAGGTGGAACAGCAACTGCCCTGCTGATCAGGCTGGATCGAAACTCATGATGATCGCCTCTTAATGCATTGCCTCAGATTGTCCCGTGCCAACAAGCCGCTGTGCATGCCTATGGCCTGCACTTCCTTGCCGTCGATTTCGAGCTTGAAGTCCAGATGGTCGCTGATGTTGTCGAGCAGGGCATCGGCGGACGGAACAGCAAGAGCGACGGCTCCCACGCCTTTGATGCGCGTTTCGGTATAATTGTACGCGCGCACGGTCTGAGTACTCGAATTGTTTGGATCGTTGTTGACGACCTGCTTGAGCGTCACGCTGACCCAGCGCACCTTCTCGGGCTGCGGGATATTCGGCCCCCAGAAGGTCAGCAGCGCACCGCGATAATTGCCGCCCGGGCCCGACAGCCGGACCAGGCCCGCCATATTCATATAGAGCGCGGCGCAATACTCGCCTGGGGCGGCATCGTTTGTGTCCTGGAAGAAGTCCCACTTCCCGCGAATGATCGGACCCATTTCCGGATCGCGCTTCATTTTCTCGATTTCGTCGGTGGCCAGGGCGTGTAACGCAAATATGTTACCCGCTGCCAGATCCAATTTGATATCCATCGGGTCGCGCGGGGGCGGTCGCGAAGGTTCACCGCTGTTGCGATCCGGATCGCGCTCATCAACATCGCTTTGTCCCGCTCGGCGGACCAATTCCATGTTCTGCTCCCACGCAAGCTGGTTCATTTCGCAGATGTTGGGCAGGTCCGAACAGGCCCACGCTGGAGTGGCGGATCCTGCGCCCGCCAAAGCAGCCAGAAAAACGGCAAAGCTGGCACCTTGTCGCCGGGATATCGGCACCGATGCGAACGAGACAACCAAATTGGGCATCATGAAAAACTCTATGAAAATGGACCACCAAACTGGATGCCACGTATGCACGCACCGCGATACGGCACCGGTGTACCAGTCCTTCTAATTCGACCGCTCCAGCCACAGCGCCAGCAGAATTGATGTCGGTGTCGAGAAAACTCGACACAGCAGCCAGAACATGATGACGTTGAAGTAGGCCAGAGCGTGGGCGATCCAGCTTTGCGCATCATGAACCGGCTGCGCGGTGCCTGAACGCAGCAGGGCGAGGAGCAGTCTGGCGAGACCCTATGTGACCGGCACGGCGAAGATCGTCAGCATGGCCGGTTTCAGTGTGGTCACCCGAGCAAGAGCCCAGGTGATGGTAAGGGCCAGGCCGAAGACGGCGATCACAAGGTGCCCCACATTGACGTTCACCCCGATTATTTCGGATTCCAGCATGAGGCTTCTCCGGTGTGGGACCTTTCAGCGCGGCGCTGAGGGACTTATGCACGGCCCCTTGTCCCGGGCGATGGTAATGGGATGCCGGTGCCGGATCTTCGCCGCACGACGGTTAACCCAGACCTCTTCTTCAAGCTCGAGATCGACGGCAAAGAGGTGCAAGTCATAGGCATGAACAATGGCCTGTCGGAGCGCGACACTCTCCGGACATGCATCACCAAGCGGGCATCTTGAAGGCCCGTCCATCGGTGCGGCCAAAGCGGCCGGGACTAGCTTTTTCCGTTCAGGCAGGCGCGCAATTCATCGCGTGCCGCCAGCCCGCCCTGCCACTCGCCTTGTGCGATCGTTTTGCCGCTCAGCCTGAGTTCGAAATCCTGCCGATCCTCGATCGCGCCAAGCAGAATTGCGGGCGTCGGAACCTTGAACAGAATCATCCCCATCGACGCCACCGAGCCGAAATGGATGTTCAGCACGCGGGCATGCTGCGTTTCCCCGGACTGGATCAGATCCAGTTCGACCGTACGCGGCTTCTTCACGCTCGGTATTCCGGCGCCGAAAAACCCCAGGAAAGTGAAATCTTCCTTGCCGCCCAGATGGATGAAAGAGACGCCGCCGTTGCGCGTCCAGAAAGTGGCGGCGCAAATTTTCGGCGAGTGATCTCCGTCAGGTCGGCGATAGGTCCAGACGCCCTTTAACAAGTCGCGGTAGGCGGGATCCTTGCCAAAGCGGTCTTCCAGTTCCTGGGCCTGAAGATCCCGGCCATGCTGCACCCATTCGGTCCATGCTTCGGGCGGAAAGGAAACAAAGGCGTTCGGCGCATATTCGGACGAGCCCGACGCGCCGTCCTGCATATCGCCGACGTCACCGTTCATCTGCATGATGATTTCGTTCATGCGGCGCTCTTCGGCCTGCTGGTTCTGGACATTCTGTTGATGGTCCCAGATCGCATCATTTTGTCCGATGGCCACGGTCGCTATCGACACCGTGCAGGCCAGGGTTGTCGAAACTATGAACGCGGCTCGACATATCGAAGGGGAAAGGCGCAAGACTGGATCCTTTGCGGCGAAGGGGCGTGGGCGGATCGGGGTCAGCCTTTCGGCGACCGGTCCTGCGCCCAGCGGATATCGGCGACAAGCTGCCAGCAGTCGGACGTCGGTTGGAATAGCAGCTGCCCTTGCGCATCGGGGTGGTCACCCGGTGGAACCGGATTGCCATCGGCGTCGATCATGCCGCCCAGATCATCGCCGCCGTCCGACTTCCCGTCAAAATGGACTTCGGCCCACTCGACCGAATAGACGTTGCTCTGGCTCTGGTTGAATTGCAGGTCCAGGTAGGAGTCTTCGTCGCCAGAGACCGACGGTTTGGCGGGCTTGTAATAATAATCGATCTGGCGGACCGGGAATGCGTCGTAGGTGGCGGCCGTTACCATGCGGGTTGCCAGAGTGGCGCCGTGACGGTCCAGCAGGCTGACCTCGATCGACGGCGCGCTGTATCTTTCACGGACTGCGGCCGAAACCGACATGGCCGAGAGCAAGGCCCGAAAATCCTGTGCCGAGCAAGCGCGCTGCGCCATTTCGAGGGCATTCCGGCCGGCTTCGGTGCTGGGCTGCGTCCGGCTTTCGGCGTCAGGCGCCGTCATCGACAGCAGGATTGCAGGGGCAAATATGATTTTTCCGTTCCACGGCAGGGTCATGATGATTCCGTTCTATCAACGCTGCGCCTAGCTACGCGCGCGGGGCGCGGAGTATGAGGGGTACAGAAGCACCGGTACATGGTCGCCGTTGCCCGCGGCGCCGGCAAGCGCGAGCTTTGCCGGGCATGATGCAAAGATTCGTCACACTTGGCCACTTGATGTTCTTGCTCGCTATGGCGACCGCCTGCACCCATCTGCCGGAGCGGGCGGCAATGTCGCACGAAACCGCGGCCAAAGCGGACGCCTTTCACCGCGCGATTACGGCCGGGCACCGCAATAGCGTCGAATATTGGCTCGGCCAAGGGATGGATCCCGATATTCGGCAGACCGGCACGGGCCGCACGCCCTTGATCACGGCCATATTTGCCGGGAATGCCGATATGGTCGACGCGCTGCTACACCATGGGGCCAATCCCGCCTTGGCCGACGAGGTCGGCAACACGCCGCTGCATATCGCGGCGCAGACGAACCAGCCGTGGCTTGTCCTGCGCCTCCTTCAGGCTGGCGCGCCGGCCGGCCGGCGCAATGCCCAGGGCCAGCGGTTCGACGCCTATCTGTTCCTGTTGCCAGATGCGCGGCTGACGCGGCGCGCGCGCGACGGTCGCGCGGCCGTCGCGCAATGGTTGGCGGCGCACCCGCCGGAATGATCCGCCACATCCTGCGATTCAGGAATCCGGCCGGCTCAGCACTCGCTTGATCGCCCGGCCTGCCACGATGAACAGCGCCGCTCCGATCAGCGCACCCGCCAGGGGAAAATAGGCATGGCCGCGGGTGCTATCGACGACCACCTGGCCAAAGCCTCGCGCGCGAAGCTGGTGGACCCGCCACTCGGTTGCCCCAACCTGCCAGAGGACGAAGAGGAAGACGAACAGGGCGGAGAGGATGCGGGCGCGCCTTTTGATCGGCGAAGTTTGCGCGGGTTCTTCCATGGCTTGCTGTGTCCGTGCTTGTCTCTGGACGATCATTTCTGTGGCGGTGGCGAGTCAATCGGATCGAAGGTGCTGAGCGTGTAGCCGACTTCGCCCGACATGGTCATGACCGCGCCGTCGCAGGTCCGGATGCGATGCTCGAAACTGTGGCTCGTTTCGGTTTGCTGCAGATCGATCCGAAGCCCGCCATTGTGGAACCAAAGCAGCGCGTCGTAGCGCGTCCGATTATCGTCGATGCGCTCGATCCCCTTGGTCGACAGGGTGCGTTCCACGGTGCGACCGTCGGCGTCCGTCGTCCGCGCTAGCACCTGTTTCAGATCTTCGGCATAGACCTCTTCGAGCGCCGCGACACAAGCCGCATGGGTTTCATAGCTTTGCGGCAGGGCAAGGATCGGCATGACGCCGCTTGCCAGAACGGCCTGGCCGGGTGCAGCCGCCGCCAGGCCGAGGGCGGCTATTCCCAAATGATATCGACGTTGCGCCATGTCCAGCCTTGGGGCGATCACTCGCGAGCGGCCCGGGAGTCGGGCGCTTTCCGGCGAACTGTCGCCGCAGCAATGGTGATCGCGCCGCAGACCGCCGCCAACAAGCGTTGGCGTGCACCGGTACATCGTTTCGCTTCGCCCCGGGCGCGCCCGCCGCCAAATTGCCTGCATGACCCGAATCCTTGCCCTCCCGATCCTGTCGATCGCCGCGTATCTTTTGGCGCAGACCGCATCGGCGGCCGCCGAACCACTGCCGACGCAGCGGGATATTCCTGCCGAAGAAAGTACGGTGATCTGCCCGGACGAGGCCGCGGGCCGGCGCCTGTTCGAAGATTATTACACTGCGACCGCCGCGGGAGGCTTCGACATCTACCGTTTTTTCGACGGGCTGAAAGCAACGGGGTGCGAACAGAAGAGCGGCCCGTTGCAGATCGTCGAGATTCTGGGGCGGCGCCTGATCGGAACCTCCGGCGGGACGCAACTGCTCTATCGTGCGACCCGCCCCGATGGTGCCGTGGTGTTCGGACTGGTCGACGAAGGGGTCAACGATCAGTTTCCCCGCACCGATTTTGCGCGATGGATGCAACTCCATGCGCCGGGCGGTCGGTTGATCGATCGACAGGGCAACCGGCTGTATCTATGCCCGTCGCCCGCCGATGCGCAAAAGCTGGTCCACGCGATCCTTCCGATGGGTGAGCCCGGCACTGCCGATCCGCAGCAGATCAAGTCGCGCGACCGGGCCTTTGCCGCGGCTCGCTGCAGGACCGCCCCGGGCGAATATCGGATCACCGCCGTCGGCGACAGCCAGTTCGTCAGTCTGGGACCGGAGGCCGGAGAGGATTGGACGGCGCTGGTCGCGACGGACAGCGACGGACGCGAGGTCGGGCTGGTTTACGACGCCTCGGTCATGTGACGCCCCGCCGGTTTCGGGTCAGGCGCTGAGGGCGCTGCGAATGGCGGCGGTGTAGGTGCGGCCGACGCGCACTTCGGAGCCGTCGGTCAGCACCGCGACGAGGGAGGCGAACGGCATCTGCTTGATGCGTTCGATTGCGGAGCGCTGCACGATCGTGCTGCGATGGATGCGCAGGAACCGCGCAGGATCGAGCCGGCGTTCGAGAGAGGCGAGGCTCTCTTGATAGAGATAGTCGCCATCGGCGATGTGCAGGCGCACATAGTCGCGATCGGCCTGGAAGCGGATGATGTCGTCGGCCGGAATGCGCAGATATTCGCCATGGGTGCGAACCCAAAACTCGCCGTTTTTGCGGTTTTCCCGGCCGAGCGCCTGCTTGAGCGCATGCAGCGTTTCCTGCAGTTCGGCGATGCGGTCCGACTGCAGGCGCGCGCCCGCCGCCGCGCGGGCGCGCTCGATGGCCAGATGGAATCGTCCCGGTTCGATTGGCTTGGTCACATAATCGACGGCATTGTTTTCGAACGCGCGCAGCGCATGATGGTCGAACGCAGTGACGAAGACGACGGCTGGAGGAGCCTCGGCAACTGCCGCCAATATGTCGAAGCCGTCGCCGCCCGGCATCTGGATGTCGAGCAGCATGATGTCGGGCGGGCGTGCCGCGACAATCGCCACCGCTTGCGCGACATTGGCGGCTTCGTCCACGCGTCCGACCCACGGATATTTGGCGAGGAGGCGTAGAATACGCCTGCGCGCCAGCGGCTCGTCGTCGATGACCAGAACCGACATTTCGGTCATGCGGGCCGCCAAGGCAGCGCGATTGCCGCGCGAAAGCGACCGTCCGCCGTGATCTCTGACGATAGCGACCCTTGCTCGCGAAAGCGCGCGCGCAAGCGATCCGCGACATTCTTCAGGCCCATGCCCATGCCCGGCGGCCGGGGTCGTCCGTCATCCGCCGCGACGTCGTTTTCGACGACGATCTCCAGCGCTTCGTCGCGCCGCGTAGCGCTGACCGCAATCTCGACCGGGCCGCTTGCTCGTCCGACGCCGTGCTTGACCGCATTTTCGATCAGTGGCTGCAGGATCAGGCTGGGGACCAGCGCGCCGCCCGCTTCATCGTCAATGGCGATGCTGACGGCCATGCGATCCGAAAAGCGTGTGCCTTCGATGCCCAGATACTCGCGCTGAAGGGCGATCTCTTCGCGTAGCGGGACATCGTGGACGGGGTCGAGTTCCAGTGTCGAACGCAGGAAGGTCGATAGTGACAATACCATCCGTTCGGCCTGCGTCGCAGCGCCTTCCTCGATCAGGCCGGCTATGGAATTCAACGTGTTGAAAAGAAAATGCGGGCTGATCTGATAGCGAAGCGCCGTCATCTTTGCCTCGAGGGCTTCTTCACGCGCCGCCGCTAGGCGTCGTTCGCGATCTCCTACTTCGAAGCTGTAGAGCAAGGCGGTGTGAAGCGCGCACCATCCCAATATCTGGCAAAAGCTGGTTATCAGGACGATGCCGGTATACTCCGGATCGAACTTTATCGGTTGGGGATAGAGGCAGATCATGCCGTTGATGAAATCAAGCGCCGCGGCGACCGGCGCCATGATTGCGGCAAACGCGATCCCCCACAGCGCTTTGGGAAGGAAGTTCCCGCTCCGTCGATGGAAAAGGAAGATCGCCAATCGGTAACCGAGCGCCCCGATGATGGCATATACATAGAGCTTGTAAGGCGCCGATTCGATCGGATCGATGTTGAGGACGACGCTGAACAGGCTGTCGACGAGAAACATCGCGAACCAATAGCCAATGATGAGCCAGATCGTCGCACGCTTGAGACTGCGAGGAAGCGTGCCGCGTTCGTCGAACGCTCCCGCATTTTCATGATCGATCATGATATTGGCCCCTTATCCCCGCGCGATGCTGCGTGTCGTTCGTCGGTCGCCAGCAGCCATTGGCAGAAAGGCGGTGCCGATAATCCGACGCCGCGTGCTGTCCATAGGAAATAGTATCCAGCATGCCCCGGCAACCACTTAGTTCGGATGGCATGAGCGATATGCAGCCAATATCGGCAATGTCGGCGACCCCCGTCGTGCGCAATGGCGTAGCAGCCTCGGCCGGCGGCCGCGTGCCCGACAGCGCTCGCGCGCCGGGGCGTGCGGAAGCGGGGCTTCCTGCGGGCGAGGCGGTCCGATTCCTCGTCGAGACGGATGATTTTCAGTTTATACGCCGGGTTGCCGCGCTGTTGCCCGAAGGCGCAAAGTTGCAGATTCTTCCGGCTGCCGTACGGGTCGATCGCGCTGCCCCGCCGACAGGACGGTCGGCTGCGGGCGGATTGCCCGCGCTGACCGGGCGGCAGCAGGACGTTGCTGCGCTGCTCGTGCAGGGGCTTTCGAACAAGGCAATCGCCCGCGAGCTCGGCCTTTCGCATTTCACCGTGCGCAATCATGTGTCGCAATTGCTCCGGATGCTGGGCACGCCGACGCGACGCGGGGCCGTGAAACGGCTCGCTCCATATTATGACGGCTTTATCTCGCCCGAATAGATCGCGATGTCGCCGGGCTGCGACGACCATTGCACGTTCCTTTTCCTGCCGCGGCTTCCTTCGCCGAGTTGCGGGGGCTTGTCATCGTGCCCAAGTGAACCGGTACATGGGGACGTCCGTGACCGATGGCGATTGTGGCTGGCGTGATCCGAAATGAACCGGGGAACAATTGGCAAAAGCGCGCATCCTTCGTTCGAGGCTTGCGATGGCTCGGGTCGCATTGGTGGCTATCGCGCTGGCGCTTTCCGATTTCGCGCATGAAGCAGAAGACGGAACCGATATTGCCGCGACCGACCCGAGGGCGGAGCACAATCTTCGCCCCCATTTTTGTTCGAGATACCGAAACGTACCGGTGCATGGCCGCGCTGGCGCCCCGCTGGTCCGACGCCCAGAACCGCCGTTCCGAATGTACGGGGGATGGGGGCGATGGGATTTTTGACGCTGCGTCGGCTGTGGATGCGCTGGACGCTCCTGGTGATGATAACCGTCGGGGGCCTCGCATTCGGCGGAGCCGCTCAGGCGCAGCACACGTCGCCTTATTGTTCGCCGCGCACCGCAACCGTTGCGTCTGGCGGGGTGGTCGAGGTTGACCTCACATCTTGTGACAATACGCATATAGGTTTGGGAAACGGCGTCGCGGTGACGCGAAACGGGCCGTCCCACGGAACGGCGACGACATCGGAACGCTTTGTCCCGCCGAGCTCGACTGCATCGATCCTCACATACAGCCACAACGGCGATGCGGCGACGCAGGATGTATTCGACATTCAGGACAATGACGGATTCTGGATCCAGGTCACCATCACCATCAGCGCGCCGACGTCGTCTATTGTCGTGACCCCCGCGTCGCTTCCTTCGCTGAACGCGGGGACCGCACTTAATCAGGCGCTGAGTGCAACGGGCGGCACCGCGCCCTATAGCTTTAGCGTGTCCGGCGGGACGCTGATCCCCGGCTTGAATCTGTCGTCCAGCGGCATACTCTCCGGCACGCCATCGCGCCGCGGAAATTATACGTTCAGTGTCACCGCGCAGGACTCGCTCGGCGCAACTGCGGTGAAGAGCTATAGCGGAACGATCGGCAATCCGTCGCTCTCGCTGGCAACGGGAACGGTAACGCTGGTTCAGGGCACGGCGGCATCAGCCCAGCTCGCGACCAATGGCGGGGTCGCGCCCTATATCTATGCCACCGAACCTCCCGGCACCTCCATGCCCTTCGGGCTCAGTCTTTCGACAGGCGGCCTTATTACCGGAACGCCTTCTTCGTCGGGAAGCGCGAGCGTCCAGTTGCGCGTCACCGACAGCAGCAGCGGGCCCGGCCAATATTTCGAGCTCGAAACACTGACGATCAATGTCGTGTCGGCACCCAGCGTTTCGATCGCGGTCTCGCCGGCCTCGGTCAGCGAGGACGGCGCGACCAACCTGACCTATACCGTCACCCGCAGTGCGAACCTGTCGTCGCCGACAACGGTCAATATCACGACCGGCGGCACCGCAACCGCTGGCGTCGATTATACGGGCAATGTAGCCAGCGTGACGATTCCGGCGGGTGCGACGACGGCCAGCATCACGATCAACCCGGTGGCCGACAGCATCATCGAGCCCGACGAGACGGTTACGCTGAGCGTGGCCGCCGGCACCGGCTATACGGTCGGCGCGCCGTCGAGCGCCACGGGTACGATCCTCAACGACGATGTTCCGACCGCGACGATCGCCGTGTCGCCGGCGGCAGTGGCCGAGGATGGTGCACCGAATCTTGTCTACACCGTAACGCTCTCCCAGGCGCCGTCGTCGAGCGTGTCGATCAATTATACGGTCGGCGGAACGGCCACTAACGGCACCGACTATGCGACCATCGCGTCGCCGCTCGTCATCGCGGCGGGCAGCACATCGGGAACCGTCACGGTCAATCCGACGGCCGATGCGACCATCGAAGCCGACGAAACGGCCATCCTGTCGCTCGCCGCCGGCACCGGCTATGTCGTCGGTGCGCCGAACAGCGCGACGGGCACGATCCTCAACGACGACCTCCCGTCGCTCAGCATCAATGATGTGACCGCGGCCGAAGGAAACAGTGGCACAAACAATTTTACGTTTACGGTCAGCCTGTCGGCGCCAGCGGGACCGGGTGGCGTCTCCTTCGATATCGCGACCGCCAACGGCACTGCCGCCGCGGGGAGCGACTATGTCGCTCGCAGCCTGACCGGCCAGACGATCCCGGCGGGCGCGAGCAGCGCAAGCTTTACGGTGACGGTCAACGGCGACACGCTGAACGAAGCGAGCGAGACATTTTTCGCGAACGTCACCAATGTCGTCAACGCGGTCGTCATCGACGGGCAGGGGGTCGGCACGATCACCAACGACGATCCGCTGCCGGCGATTTCCACGTCCGATGTGTCGATCGTGGAAGGGAGCAGCGGTTCGTCCAATGCCATCGTCACGGTCACGCTCGACACGGCAAGCGGCCAGACGGTGACGGTAAACTACGCCACGGCAAATGGTTCGGCGACGCAGCCATCGGATTACGGCGCGGTGTCGGGAACGCTGACCTTCACGCCGGGGCAGACCAGCCGGACGATCGCGATTCCCGTCGTCGGCGACACCGTTCCCGAAACAAACGAGGCCTTCTCGCTCGGCCTGTTCAGCGCCGTCAACGCGACGATCGCCATACCGACGGCGTTCATCGCCATCACCAACGACGATGTTCCGGTTACGCTGTCACCCGGCGCCCTTACCGGAGGACAGGTCGCGGCCCCGTACAGCCAGACGGTCTCGGCGACCGGGGGCACCGGACCCTATGGCTTTTCGGTGACGGCGGGCGCGCTGCCATCGGGGCTGACGCTGGCGCCTGGCGGCCTGTTGTCAGGAACGCCGACCGCAGGCGGCACCTTCAACTTCACGGTCACCGCGACCGACAGCAGCGCGGCACCGGGGCCATTTTCGGGTTCGACGCCTTACAGCCTGTCGATCGCGCCGCCGACCATCGTCCTGCCGGCGACCCCGCTGGCGGCGGGGCAGGTCGGTACAGCCTACAGCGCTACGATCACCGCGGCGAGCGGCGGCACCGCGCCCTATGGCTATGCGGTGACCGGCGGCAGCCTGCCCGGCGGGGTGACGCTCGACCCCGCAACTGGCTCGCTTTCGGGAACCCCCACCGCGGCGGGCAGCTTCAGCTTCCGGATTACCGCCACCGACAGTTCGACGGGCAGCGGCCCCTATTCGGCATTCAATGATTATGCGATCGACATCGCGGTGGCGCCCCCCGTCGCCAATGCCGTTTCGGCGACGATCGGCTATGGCAGCGGCTCCACAGGCGTCACGCTCAGCCTTTCGGGCGGCGCGGCGACGAGCGTCGCGATCGTTACCCCGCCGTCACACGGCACCGCGACGGCGTCCGGAACCACGATCTCTTACCAGCCCGTTGCGGGCTATGCAGGCCCCGACAGCTTTACCTACAGCGCCGCGAACGCCAGTGGCACCTCGGCGCCGGCGACCGTCAGTCTGACCATCGCCGACCCGGCGATCGTCGTCGCGGCCACCGGACCGCTCGCCGCGACCGTCGGCACGGCCTACAGCCAGACGTTCAGCTTCAGCGGCGGCGCGCAGCCGTTCGGCAGCTATCAGGTGAACAATCTTCCGGCGGGCGTCGCAATCACGGGTTCGGACGCAAGCAGCGTGACGATCGCGGGCACCCCGACCCAATCGGGCAGCTTCAGCCTCACGGTATCGGCCATCGACAGTTCGACGGGCAATGGCCCTTTCACCGCCAGCCAACCCTTCGTGCTGACGGTCGATGCGCCGACGCTGTCGCTCGCGCCCGGCGCGGGGACGCTCACGGCGCCTTATGGCGCGGCCTTCTCGCAAGCCTTTACAGCAAGCGGCGGGGTTGGCCCGTTCAGCTATTCGGTCATCGGGACGCTCCCCGCCGGACTGGCGTTCGGCAGCAATATGCTGACCGGCACGCCCAGTGCGCCGGGCGTCTATCCGATCACGGTGATGGCAACCGACACCGGATCGACCGGTCCGGGGGCACCGTTTGCCGTATCGGCGAACTACAGCCTGTCGGTGCCCGCTCCGACGATCGCCATCGGACCAGCGGCGCTTGCCGGCGCGACGGTCGCCGCCAGCTACAGCCAGACGCTCACAGCGTCGGGTGGGGTCGGCGGTTATGCCTATGCGGTGACCGCAGGCGCCTTGCCGACGGGACTGACGCTGTCGGGCGGCGGGGGGCTTTCCGGGACGCCGACCGTCGGCGGCAGCTTCGGCTTCACCATCACCGCGACCGACGCGAATGGTCAGGCCGGTGCGCAGGCCTATACGTTGGTCGTCGCCGCTCCGGCGCTGACATTGCCCGCGACCAGCCTGCCGCAGGGCCAGGTGGGGGCCGCCTACAGCGCGACGATCCTTGCGGCGACCGGCGGCACCGCGCCCTACAGCTATGCCGTTACCGGCGGTGCGCTACCGGCGGGCGTTACGCTTTCGCCAACGGGGCAGCTTACGGGCACGCCTGGCGCCTTCGGAAGCTTTTCCTTCACCGTCACGGCGACCGACAGTTCGGGCGGAACCGGGCCCTATTCGACGTCGCAGGCCTATACACTGACGATCGTCGAAGAGACGCCCGTCGCCGGAGCGGTGTCGGCGACCGTTGCCTATGCCAGCGTCGATACGGCCATCGCCCTCGCTATCAGCGGAGGGACGCCGGCAAGCGTCGCGATCACGAACGCTCCGTCGCACGGCACGGCGAACGTGTCGGGGACGGCGATCCGCTACACGCCCGCGGCGGGATATGCCGGACCCGACAGCTTTGCCTATACGGCCAGCAATGCCGGGGGCACTTCGGCGCCCGCAACTGCGACGATCCAGGTTTCGGCGCCGACGATTTCCATCGCCGCCGACGGGTCGCTGGCGGCCGTTGTCGGAACGCACTTTGACCGGCGCTTCCTTTTTTCCGGCGGCGCCCAGCCTTTCTCGGCCTATCAGGTCACCGGGCTGCCCGCCGGTTTGACCGTTTCGACAAGCGATGCCGGCAGCGTCGGCATATCGGGAACGCCGACTCAGGCGGGCAGCTTCGTCCTGACCGTTTCGGGCACCGATGCCTCGACGGGAACAGGCCCATTTACCAGGTCGCAGGCATTCACGCTGACGGTGGCGGGGCCGACGCTCGCCCTCGCGCCGCCGTCGGCAAGCTTTGCCGCCGCCTATGCTGCTCCCATCAGTCAACAGATCAGCGCGACCGGCGGCGTCGGTCCCTACAGCTATGCGGTCAGCGGGAACCTGCCCGCCGGCGTCGCGATCGATCCGGCGACGGGCGTGATCGCGGGGACGCCGACGGCGGTTGGCAGCTTCGCCTTTTCGGTGACGGCGAGAGATGACGGCGCCACCGGCCCCGGCGCGCCCTTCACCGCGCAGGGAAGCTACAGCCTGACCGTGGCGGCGCCGACGATCCTCGTGACGCCTGCGGCACTCCCCCCGGCCACCGCGGGGGCGCCCTACTCGGCGCTTCTGTCGGCGTCTGGCGGGGTCGGGCCTTATTCTTATGCGCTCTCGAGCGGAACGCTTCCCGCCGGAATCGCGCTCGCGGGCGACGGGACATTCAGCGGAACGCCCACCGTATCGGGCGATTTCGCGATCGGCGTAACCGTGACCGACGCCAATGGGCAGACGAGTGTGGCCGCGCTGACGCTGACCGTTGCCAACGCGGCACTCACGATCACGCCGGCGTCGTTGCCCAGCGCGGTGCAGGGGATCGCCTACAGCCAGCAACTGACCGCGGCGGGCGGTGTTGCACCCTACAGTTTCGCGGTGTCGGCGGGCAGCCTGCCCGCGGGCATTACCATAAGTCCGGCGGGGCTTATTAGCGGTACGCCGACCGGCTCGGGCAACGCCAGCTTCACCATTCTGGTCACCGACAGCACCGGCGGAACGGCGTCGACCGTTTCGGTGAGCTATGTGCTCGCCGTGACCGCACGGCCCAATCCGGCGAACGATCCCGAGGTGCGCGGTCTGGTGCAGGCGCAGGTCGCCTCGGCGCGGCGCTTCGCCGACGTTCAGGTGGGCAATTTTTCCCGCCGGCTCGAAGGGCTCCGCCATGGCGGAGGCGGCGGATTCCGCAACGGGCTGCGGATCAGCGCGTCCGATCCCTGCCTCGACACGCTGACGGCCTGGACCAACAGCCTGTGCGCGAGCGGTGATCCGGCCGGCGGAGGGCGGGCCATCCCCGGCCGGACAGGGCAGCCGCCGCTTGGTGCCGGCGCAGGCTTCGGGGCGGGGACCGGGACGGCGGCGGATGCGGACGACGGGCAAAACGCGTCGGCGTCGAGCGGCCCGATCGACGCACCGCTCGCGATCTGGGCGGGCGGCGCGATCCGCTATGGCGATCGCGACCCCTCGACCGGCCGGCCGTCAGAACGCTTCGAATCCGAAGGCATCACGCTCGGCGCCGACTATCGTTTCGGTCCCGATTTCGCGATCGGTATCGGGGTCGGGCTCGGCCGCGATACGACCGATGTCGGACGCAACGGGTCGCAAAGCCGGGGCGAGGCCAAGACGATTGCGCTCTACGGCAGCCATCTGCTCGGCGGCGGCTTCTTCGTCGACTGGCTCGGCGGCTATCAGTGGCTGGATTTCGACCTGCGTCGCTACGTCACCGCGACGAGCGCGCTGGTCAATTCGTCGCGCAAGGGGCGGCAGTGGTTCGGCGCGATATCGGCCGGCGCCGATATCGAGACGGGCGATCTGCGCGTGACTCCCTATGTGCGCATCGACGCGCAGCGCGGCCGGCTCGACGGTTATGTAGAAAACAGCGGCTCGCTGTTCGACTTACGCTTCCTCGATCAGGATGTGGCGTTCACCTCGCTCGGCCTCGGCGCGCGGCTTGATTATCGCATCGCGGTCGAGAACGGCTATTTCCTGCCGCGCGTACGCGTCGAATATCAGCGCGACGTCGAACGGCAGGGCGACGCGCTGGTCGCCTATTTCGATCAGACCGGCGGACCGTTCAACGCCGTTCCGCTCGCGGGCTACGCGCGCAGTCGGCTGCTGCTCGGCCTCGGCCTCGAAATGGCGATCGGCGAGCGGACGTCGTTCGACGTCGAATATAATAATCGCCAGGCAACCGGTGCAGGCTCCGACCAAGGGGTGACCGTCAATCTCAAACAGGCCTTCTAGGCCCTGACCCTGAGTCGGGCGCTGTTCGCTACCGCCGTGTGCGCTCAGCCGGCCGATTCGCAGATCGTTTCCATCGCGACGAAGGTCGAGGTGCTTGCGACATGCGGCAGGCTGGAGATTTTTTCGCCCAGCACGATGCGATAACGGCGGATATCGGGAGTGCGCACCTTCAGGAGATAATCGAAGCTGCTCGCGATCATGTGGCATTCCTCCACCTCGGGAATCTGGCGCACCGCGTCGTTGAAGCGGCGTAGCGCCTCTTCGCGCGTGTCGGACAGCTTGACCTCGGTAAAGGCGACATGGTCGAGCCCCAGCTTCGCGGGGTCGACGATCGCGCGAAAGCCGGTGATCAGCCCGCTGTCGACCAGCCGCTTGACGCGCTGCTGGCACGGCGTCTTCGACAGGCCGACGCGCTGCGCCAGTTCGGTGTAGGTCATCCGCCCGTCGCGGCCCAATATCGCGATGATCTTGCGATCGAACTCGTCCAGATCGACCATGAGTTTCGTATTTGCCATGCCAATTGCCTAATATGACGCCGATAATAGGTCAAAAGATAATCGTGTGAGCGCGATTGAAGGCGGATTGCCTTTTCGTCGCATGCTATCATGCGCCATGACCCAGCCGACCGACCGCGCCGCCATCCGCGCCCTCGCCCGCCGCTCCGAAGCCGACATCGTCGCCGATCTGCGGACCCAGCTTGCCCGCTCGCCCGCCACCCTCGACGCGGTGACGCGGCGCGGACTCGCGCTCATCCGCAAGGCGAAGGCCGAGGGCGAGCGCGAGACGCTCGTCGCGCAGCTCATGAACCGCTACCGCCTGTCGACCGAGGAAGGCGTCGTGCTGATGTGCCTTGCCGAAGCGCTGCTGCGCGTCCCCGATAGCGCGACCGCCAATGCGCTGATCCGCGACAAGATCGCCGGACGCCATTGGCGCGAGGGTGAGGATGAGGATAGCCCGCTGGTCGTCGCGCTGTCGGCGCGCGGCCTTTCGCTCGGGTCGGCGACGCTGATGCTCGGCGCGATGGGGAGCAAGGCGAACCCGCTCACCCTGCTCAAGTCGATGATCCGCCGCTCGGGCGAGCCGGTGATCCGCCAGGCGGCGCTCGCGGCGATGAAGCTGCTCGGCCAGCAGTTCGTGATGGGCGAAACGATCGACGCCGCGGTGCGGCGTGCCGACAAGGACAAGGGCGAACTCGCCAGCTTCGACATGCTCGGCGAAGCGGCGCGCACCGCAGAGGATGCGCGGCGCTATTATGACAGCTACGCCGCGGCGATCGCGCGCATCGGCCGCGATGCGAAGCCGGGCGACCCGTTTGCCAACCACGGCATTTCGATCAAGCTGTCGGCGCTTCACCCGCGTTACGAATATCTGCAGGCCGACCGCGTTCGCGAAGAATTGATCCCCGATGTCATCGCGCTCGCCCGCGCCGCGCGCGGCGTCAACATTCCGCTGATGATCGACGCCGAGGAAAGCGACCGGCTCGAACCACACCTCGACGTTTATGGCGCGCTGATCGACGCGGGGCTCGCCGACGGCTGGACCGGGCTCGGCATCGTGATCCAGGCCTATCAAAAGCGCGCGAGCGAGGCGATCCGCTGGGTTGCCGCCAAGGCGCGCGCGCGGGGCGTCACGCTGTCGATGCGGCTGGTCAAGGGCGCCTATTGGGATACCGAGATCAAGCGTGCGCAGACGATGGGGCTGGGCGATTTTCCGGTCTTCACCGCAAAGAACCACACCGACCTCAACTATATGGCGTGCGCGCAGATATTGCGCGAGCATCAGGATTGCATCTTCCCGGCCTTTGCGACGCACAATGCGATGACGCTGGCCTTTATCGCCGAGCTGTTCGACGGCGCCGATTACGAACTGCAGCGGCTGCACGGCATGGGCGAAGGCGCGCATGATGCGATCGTTGCGCTGTCGCCGCCGCCGCGCCCGGTGCGCGTCTATGCGCCCGTGGGCACCCACCGCGACCTGCTCGCCTATCTGGTCCGCCGCCTGCTCGAAAATGGCGCGAACAGCAGCTTCGTGCACCAGTTTTCGGACCCCGACGTGACCGCCGAAGAGCTGGCGGTCGACCCGCGCAGCATCGCCAGCGTGCCGTCGAAAATCCCGACCGGGCTCCAGCTTTTCGATCCCGTCCGGCGCAATTCGCGCGGCTACGACCTTGGCGAACCCGGCGTGCCCGAGGCGCTGGCGGCCGCGATTGCCGGGGCGCGGGACATCGGGCGCATCGCGGCGCCGATCGTCGGCGGCACGGCAGCGGCGGGCACCGCCGAAGCGGTGCGCAATCCGGCGACCGGCGCGGTCGTCGGTCATGTGATCGAGGCCGATGCCGATATGGTCGATGCCGCCGTCGCCGCCGCGCGCGCGGCGCAGGGCGACTGGAGCCTTGCCGGTGGCTCCTTCCGTGCCGAACGGCTCGAACGCGCGGCCGATCTGCTCGAGGAACGCGATGCTCTCTTTCTGGGGCTGGCGATCGACGAGGCGGGCAAGACGCTCGTCGATGCGGTGGCCGAAGTGCGCGAGGCGGTCGACTTCCTGCGCTATTATGCCGCCCAGGCGCGCGCCGATTTCACCTACCCCATCGCGCTGCCCGGCCCGACCGGCGAACGCAACGAACTGATCCTCGAAGGCAAGGGCGTCTTCGTTGCCATCAGCCCGTGGAATTTCCCGCTCGCGATCTTTCTGGGGCAGGTGTCGGCGGCACTCGCCGCTGGTAACGCCGTGCTGGCGAAGCCCGCCGAACAGACGCCGCTGATAGCGCATGCCGCTATCGAATTGCTGCTCGAGGCGGGGGTGCCTGCCGAGGTGCTGGCGTTTCTCCCCGGTCGCGGCGAAACGGTGGGCGCGGCGCTGACCGGTCATGATGATATCATCGGCGTTGCCTTCACCGGATCGACCGAGGTTGCGCGCGCGATCAACCGCAGCCTTGCGGCGCGCGACGGTCCGATCGCGACGCTGATCGCCGAAACCGGCGGTGCCAACGCAATGATCGTCGATTCGACCGCACTTCCCGAGCAGGTCGCGCGCGATGCCGTCGCCAGCGCGTTCCAGTCGGCGGGTCAGCGCTGTTCGGCGCTTCGCCTGCTTTGCGTGCAGGAAGATGTCGCCGAAACGATGATCGACATGGTCGCGGGCGCGATGGCCGAACTCAATATCGGCGACCCCGCTATCCTCGCGACCGATGTCGGTCCGATCATCGATGCCGAGGCGCAAGCGAACATCGCGGCTTATATCGCCGAAGCGCGCGCCGCGGGCCGGGTGATTGCACAGGCGGCGCGCACCGATTGGCCGGCGGGCGGTACCTTCGTGCCGCCGACGATGATCCGCCTCGACCATGTCACCGACCTCAAGCGCGAGATTTTCGGCCCGGTGCTGCATGTCGCGACCTGGAAGGGCGGCGAGCTCGACGCGCTGATCGACGCGATCAACGCTTCGGGCTATGGCCTGACACTGGGCGTTCACACCCGCATCGACGGCGTCGCGGCGCATGTCGCGGCGCGCGCGGCGGTCGGCAATGTCTATGTCAACCGCAACCAGATCGGCGCGATCGTCGGATCGCAGCCCTTCGGCGGCCGCGGCCTGTCGGGCACGGGGCCGAAGGCGGGCGGTCCGCATTATCTGCACCGCTTCGCCGAAGAAAAATCGATCTCGACCGACATCACCGCAGCGGGCGGCAACGCGGCGCTGATGGCGGGGTAATTCCTGTCTCTTTTGTTATTGGCGTATCCCCGCGAAGGCGGGGGAGTACAGGTTGTTCCGACGCCTAAGCCCCCGGCACCCCGAGCATCCGTGCCTGCGCGTTCAGCCGCTGTGCCGCCCCCGGATTGGCGGCGAGGGCGTCCTTCAGCGCCTGCGCCGCCTTTGCGGTTTCGCCGAGCGTCATGCGGCTGCGCATCAGCATGATCCAGCGGTCGACGTCCGCCGGATTCGCTTTCAACTTGGCCTCCAGCCCGTCGACCATCCCCGCGATCATTGCGTCCTGCTGCCCCTTGGGAAGCTGCGAGGCGGCTTCCATATCGGCGCGGCTGGGGCCGGGGATCGCCCGCGCGGCGACCGGCATCTCGTCGGCCTTGAGCGCGCGCGGCTGCGTCGCGGCGAGGCGCCGGGCGACGTCGATCTTGTTGATCGCGCCGACCTGTTCGATCGTGCGGCGCAGGTCGGCCTCCCACGGTGCGCCCTGCGGCGTGTCGGCGAGCAGCGCGAACCATTCGTCGATCGCTCCCTTGTGATCGCCGGCGATATCCTTCTTTACCGCCATGAAATAGCGCGCACGCGGATCCTTGGGATTGAGCGCGATCGCCTTGTCAAAGGCTTCGGCCGCGGCGGCTGGCATCGGATCGCGCGGACTCGCCATCACGCGCGCCTCGCCAAGCGCCGACCATAGCCCGGCCGACTCGGGCGCGATCGCGACCGATTTTTCATAAGCTGCGGCGGCGCCGGGATAATCGCCGAGGTCGAAACGCGCGGCGCCGAGCGCCATCCATGCGTCGGCGCTCTGCGGTTCGCGCCGCGTCCGTTCCTCGATTGCGGCAAGCTGGGCATCGGGTGACGCTGCGGCCGTCGGCGCGGGCGCCGCGGCATTATTGGCGGAATCGCGCCAGATCGCATAGCCGATCGCGCCGGCTAGCAGGAGGAAGGCGGCGATCAGGATCGCACGGTTCGTCGTCGACATGCCCTTGGTTTCGCTCATTCCATCCCCCGAATATCCGCCGCGGCGAAATCGCGCGCGACGGTGCCGCGCCATATTGCCTTTGGCGGGCAAAGGTGTAGCCTCTGTCGGGCGAGGTCGGTCAACGATAAAATCGTAAAACAGGGGGTCGCACCGGTTTTCCCAAGTCTTTGCGTGGGAGGGGTGCATGGCGGTAGCGGATCACGTCGATTTTCCGACGTTCATGGAAGGTGTGAAGCGGCGCAACCCGGGGCAGCCCGAGTTCGTCCAGGCGGTGCAGGAAGTCGCCGAGGATATTTTCGACTTCATCGCCGACAAGGAAGAATATCACGCGCAGCAGATATTGCGGCGCATTGCCGAACCCGACCGGGTCGTGTCCTTCCGCGTCTGCTGGGAGGACGACAACGGCAATATCCGCGTCCAGCGCGGCTGGCGCGTTCAGAACAACAATGCCATCGGCCCCTATAAAGGGGGCATCCGCTTTCACCCGAGCGTGACCGAAAGCGTCCTCAAATTCCTGGCGTTCGAACAGACGTTCAAGAACGCCCTCACCGGCCTGCCGATGGGCGGCGGCAAGGGCGGATCGAATTTCAACCCGAAGGGCAAGAGCGTGCGCGAGATCATGCGCTTCTGCCAGAGCTTCATGACCGAGCTCTATCGCCACATCGGCGCCGACGTCGACGTGCCGGCGGGCGACATCGGCGTCGGCGGGCGCGAAATCGGTTTCATGTTCGGCCAGTACAAGCGCATTACCAACGAATTTACAGGGGTGCTCACCGGCAAGGGCCTCGAATGGGGCGGCTCGCTGATCCGGACCGAGGCGACGGGCTATGGCGCCGTCTATTTCCTCGCGAACATGCTTGCGGCGAAGGGACAGGATCTCGTCGGCAAGAGCGCGGTGATTTCGGGATCGGGCAATGTCGCGACGCACGCGGCGGAAAAGATCGTGCAGCTGGGCGGCAAGGTACTCACCCTGTCCGATTCGGGCGGCTTCATCCACGATCCCGACGGCATCACCCAGGAAAAGATCGACTGGGTAAAGGCGCATAAGACGCATCGGCGCGGCCGGATCGAGGATTATTGCGCCGAGTTCAAGAGCGCCACCTTTACCGCTGGCAAAACGCCGTGGGCGGTGCCGTGCGACGTCGCGCTGCCGTGCGCGACGCAGAACGAGCTGAATGGCGATGACGCGAAGATGCTGGTGGCGAACGGCTGCATCGCGGTGAGCGAGGGCGCGAACATGCCGACCGACCTTGCCGGTGTTCATGTCTTCAAGGACGCAAAGATCATGTTCGCGCCCGGCAAGGCGGCCAACGCCGGCGGGGTTGCGGTTTCGGGCCTCGAAATGAGCCAGAACAGCGGCCGGCGCAGCTGGAGCGAAGCCGAGCTGCAACAGATGCTCAAGGATATCATGGCGGGCATCCACGAACGCTGCCTGACCTATGGCGATCAGGGCGGCGGCTATATCGATTATGTGAAGGGCGCGAACATCGCCGGCTTCAAGAAAGTCGCCGACGCGATGCTGGCGTTCGGGGTCGTTTAGGGTAAAAGGCCCTCAGGGCAAAAGGGGACTCGTGGGAATGACGACGCACGCTGGCATCGGGCGCGGCGATCGGTCGTGGGCGGCGGTGGCGGCACTGGCGCTGCTGCTTGCCATGCTTGCGATCGCCGCGACGCTTTCGGCGCCTCCGGCGCGCTCGCAGGGCGAAAGCGGTGGGCGTTTCCTGGGTGTTGCGTCCTGCGCGGGATCGACCTGCCACGGCCGGATGGAGGGCGACGGCGTCGTTGTCCGTCAGGACGAGTTGATGCGCTGGCAGGAACCCTCGACCCCCGGCGGCGCGCATAGCCGCGCCTGGGCCGTGCTCAACACCAGCCGCAGCCAGTTCATTGCCCGCAACCTCGGCATTGGCGATCCGGCGCGCGCCTCGATGTGCCTCGGGTGTCACAGCGATGCGGCGACGAGCCGCGGCACCGCGCCGATCGAGGACGGCGTCACCTGCGAATCCTGCCACGGTCCTGCAGGGGGCTGGATCGCGAGCCATTATGCCGGGGTCGGCGACAACCCCAGTCCCGGCGGCGAAATGCGCGAGAAGCATCTCGCCAATTTGCGCGCCGGCTTGCGCCGGCTCGAGGATCCGGTGGTGCGCGCGGGCGTCTGCGTCGACTGCCATTTCGGGGCCGCGGGCGAGGGGCAGTTCGTCACCCACCGCATCATGGCGGCGGGGCATCCGCGCATTTCGTTCGAGCTCGACCTCTTCTCCTCGCTCCAGGCGCATCATCAGGAAGATGCCGATTATGGCTGGCGCAAGTTCGGCGCGTCGGCCGCGCGCACCGACCATGTGCAGATGTGGGCGGTGGGGCAGGCGACCGCGCTCGAACGCAGCCTCGCGCTGTTTCAGTCGAAACGCGGGACCGAGGGGATGTTCCCCGAATTTTATTTCCTCGACTGCCACAGTTGCCACCGCCGGATCTACGATCAGGCGAAGCCGGTGAAGACCAGCGTCGACAATCCGGCGCGGCCGGGCATTCCCGAAGGCATGCCGCCCTACAATGACGAAAATCTGATCATGCTCTCGGCCGCCGCGCGTATGGCCTCGCCCGCGCTTGCCGAACAGCTCGGCGCGCGCAGCGCCGCCTTCCACCGCGCGATCGCGACCGACCGGCCGGCGGCTGTTCGCGCCGCCGCCGATCTGGCGCAGACGGTCGCGGCGCTCAAAAGCGCCTTCGCCGCGCGCGCCTTTTCGGGCGCCGACGCCTTTGCGATGGTCGATGCGATTGCGGGCAAGGCAGTAAACGACCGCTTCACCGACTATGCGGGGTCGTCGCAGGCGGTGATGGGGGTCGACACGCTGCTCAACGCGATGGTTTCGTCGGGGCGGATCACCATCGGCGCTGCGGCGGGCATCCGCGCCGACATCGACCGCGCCTATGCTTCGGTCAAGGATCCCAACGCCTATAAGCCCAGCGATTTCCAGGCCTCCTTCGGCAGCGCGGTGCGCGCGATTCAGGCGCTGCGGTAAGCCGATGCGGACCCGATCGCGCCTCTTTCGCACCGCCGCCCTTGTCGCCGGCCCGGCACTGCTCCTCGCCTCGTGCGGGGGCGGAGGCGGCGGCACGCCGACCCCCTCACCAACTCCCACGCCGACGCCGACTCCCACTCCGACCGGCGGCCTCTATACCCCGCCGGCGAGCCAGTCGCTCAGCGTCGCCGACGTCCAGACCGTACTCGCCGGCGCGATCGCCGAGGCGCAGGCGCGCGGCCTGCCGTCGGTAATCGCAGTGACCGACCGCGTCGGCAATGTCCTCGGCGTCTTCCGCATGAACGGCGCGCGCGCCACCGCGACGACCTCGGCGGCGCCCAACGGCGACAATATCGACGCGCAGAACGTCACCTTCCCTGCAGAAGCGGGCGCGATCGCGAAGGCGATCACCGGCGCCTATCTGTCGAGCGGCGGCAACGCCTTTTCGACGCGCACCGCGAGCCAGATCGTCCAGGAGCATTTCCCGCCCGCGCCGACGACTGCGGGGTTGGAAAGTGGGCCGCTGTTCGGGGTGCAGTTCAGCCAGCTTCCGTGCAGCGATCTTGCCGCGCGCTTCGGCGCCATGGGCGGCGGCGCGCTGATCGGGCCAAAGCGCTCGCCGCTCGGGCTCGCGGCCGATCCGGGCGGTCTGCCGCTTTACAAAAATGGTGTGCTCGTCGGGGGCATCGGGGTGATGGGCGACGGCGTCTATGGCAGCGATCCCAACATCCTCGACATCGACAATGATGCCGAGGAGTTCATCGCGCTCGCCGGGACGCGCGGGTTCGAGGCGCCGGCGGCGATCACCGCCGACAAGATCACCGTCGACGGGACGACGCTGCGCTTTTCGGACGCCACCTATGGCGGCTTGCAGACGAGCGGCGGCGCGAGCTTCGCCAGCCTGAATGGCACGGCCGGCAATCTGGTCGCGGTCATCGGCTATGCCGCCGCGGCGATCGTCGCGGGCACCGCCTATGGCAGTGAAGCGTCGGGAATCCGCGCCTCGACCGCGGCCGAATTTTCCAACCGCGACGCCTTTGTCCTGACCAATGGCAGCGGCACCAACCGCTTCCCGATCCGTGCCGGCACCGATGCATCGACCAACAGCGCGCCGCTGACCCAGGCCGAGGTGCGCGCCGTGCTCGAAGATGCCTTTGCGGTGATGAGCCGCGCGCGCGCGCAGATTCGCCGCCCGCTCGATAGCCGGGCGCAGGTGACGATCAGCCTCGTCGATACGCATGGCGCCGTGCTCGGCATCGTGCGCGCGCCCGACGCGCCGATTTTCGGCACCGACGTGTCGCTGCAGAAGGCGCGCACCGCGGCCTTTTTCTCTGGCGCCAACGCCGGGACGGAACTCAGCGCGAACGCCAGCGCCGATGTGCAGCATTTCGTCCCCGCGGTGCGCAGCTTCCTGAACGATCCGAGCGCGCTCACCGGCACCTTTGCCTTTGCCGACCGGTCGGGGGGCAATCTGTCGCGCCCCTATTTCCCCGACGGCGAGGTCGGGCGGCCCAATGGGCCGCTGTCGCGCCCGATCGCGCAGTTCAATCCCTTTTCGACCGGGCTGCAATCGGCGCTTGTCATCGGCAATATCGGCGCGCACCTCGGCTTCGTATCGGGCGCCAGCGCGACCGACACGCCGCAACGCTGCACAACCTTGCCCGACGTGGCCGCGGGGCAGAATCGCCTGCAGAACGGGATTCAGATTTTCCCGGGTTCGGTGCCCATCTATCGCGGGACGCAGCTTGTCGGCGCGATCGGCGTGTCGGGCGACGGCATCGACCAGGACGATATGATCAGCTTCCTCGGGACGCATAACGGCGGCGCGCGCGTGGGCACGATCGGCAACGCCCCGATCGACAAGCGTGCCGACAATATCGTCGTCACGCTGTCCGATGGAAAGACGGTGCGTCTGCGCTACATCAGCTGCCCCTTCGCGCCCTTCCTCGACACCAGCCAGCAGAATGTCTGCCAGGGGCTATAGGCGATGAGCGCGCTTGGAAGCAGTCTGCTGCCGATCATCGCGACGCTCGCGGCGCAGGGCGCGCCCGCGGCGGGTCAGGCGCTGCCGCCACCCCCGCCGCCGCCCGAACCGCCCGCGACCGATGGCGCCGCGCCGGACGCGGCGCCGACTGCGATCCCGGCGCCCGACGGCGAAGCGCTGATCCCGCCGCCGCCGCCGGTCGACTGGAAGGATGTGCTGAAGGACGATCTGGTCACCCAGATCATCGAAGGGCGCCGCCGCCCCGGCTACACGCCCGATCTGCCCGACCAGATGCGGCAGGACAATGTCGGCGCGCTGCGTCCGCCGCCGCCGCAGGCCTTTCCCGGGATCGAGGATCAACTGCCGGTGCCCGACCGCTGGCGCCTCATCGAATCGCTCGGCGTGGTCAAGGAACGCTGGTTCGATCCCTATCATCAGAACACGCTGAAGGGCGACCGGCCGATCGACCGGTCGAAGGTGCCGTGGCTGCCGATCAGGGGCGACGACTGGTTTTTCGTCGCCAGTGCGGTGTCGGATACGGTGTTCGAACCGCGCACCTTTCCGATTCCGGTCGGCGTCCAGACCACCGAGCGGCCGGGCAGCCTCGACGTGTTCGGCAAGAACCGCAGCTTCGTGCTGTCGCAGACGCTGATCGCGGGCGCCGCGCTCATCAAGGGATCGACCGCCTTCAAGCCGCCCGACGTCGAATATCGCGTTACGCTGGCTTATAATTTCAACTATGTCGACGTGCCCGAACGGCGCGTGCTCGACGTGCGCCCGTCGCAGCCGAGCCATCGTTACGACAATTTCCTAGGGGTGCAGGAATTGTTCGTCGACAAGCATCTGGGCAACGATAGCGACCGTTACGACTTCCATTCGATCCGCATCGGCATCCAGCCGTTCCAGAGCGATTTTCGCGGTTTCCTGTTCAACGACAGCCAACTTGGCATCCGCCTGTTCGGCAACCGCGACAATAACCGCTTTCAATATAATGTCGCGGCCTTCTGGCGGCTCGAAAAGGACACCAACAGCGGGCTCAACGACATCACCCAAAGCCCGCGCGACGATTTCATCTTCACCGCGAACCTCTATCGTCAGGACTTCCCCTTCGTCGGGCTGACGAGCCAGGTCAGCGTAACCTACAATCGCAACCGCGAAAAGAACGACATCCAGATCGACCACAACGGCTTTCCGGTGCGCCCGGCGCTTCTCGGCGATCTGCGCGGCCGCGAATATGACGTGACCTACCTCGGCTACAGCGCCGACGGGCGCATCGGACGGATCAATCTGACCGCCAGCTTCTATGCGGCGCTGGGCGAGGACCGGAACAGCTTCTTCACCAGCAAGCCGGCAAAGATCCGCGCGGGCTTCGGCGCCGCCGAACTCAGCTACGATCACGACTGGATGCGCTTTCGCCTGTCGGGCCTCTACGCCACCGGCGACGGCGATCCCTATAACAATGTCGAGGGCGGCTTCGACGCGATCTTCGAAAATCCGATCTTCGGCGGCGCCGACACCAGCTACTGGATTCGTCAGACGATTCCCTTTGCGGGCGGCGGGCGCGTCATTTCGATCAATGGCCGCAACGGCATCCTCAATTCGCTGCGCTCGTCGAAAGAAGAGGGGCAGTCGAATTTCAACAACCCCGGCACCGTATTCGTCGGCGCTGGCGCCGATTTCGACCTGTCACCCGAAACGCGCGTCAGCGTGAACGCCAATCATCTGTGGTTCGACAATACCGCGGGTTTGCAGGTCCTGCGCAGCGAAGGGTCGATCCCCAAGGATATCGGCTGGGATCTGTCGGTGGCAGGCATCTGGCGGCCCAAGGCGACGCAGAATATCGTCGGCCGCCTCAGCGCCGCGGTGCTGCTGCCCGGTGACGGGTTCAAGGATCTGTTCGAGAATCGCGAGCGCGACCGGGCTTATGTCTCGGTCCTCGCCAATCTGATCGTGAGTTTCTAGACGATGATGCGCAGGCTCCTCGCCCTCCTGATCTTCCTGTTGATGGCGATGACCGCCGGTATGCAGGGCGCGCGCGCGTCGGAAGGCGAAAAGCCGGTCGCCGTCACCTATCGCTTCACGCCGCCAGCGCCGCGCGAACAGAGCGAGGCCGACGTCGAGGCAAAGTCGAAGGGCTGTTACAGCTGCCACACCCAGACCGACCGGCCGTCGATGCACGCGACGCCTGCGGTGCGCCTCGGCTGTACCGACTGCCACGGCGGCGATTCGCAATCGCCCGCGGCGTTCGGGCGCCCCGAACTCGGCTACGACAATCCCTATAATCTGGCGGCGATGAAGCTCGCGCACCCCCAGCCGACGCTGCCCGGCGCGTGGGGCGGCACATCGGCGAACCCGAAGCGCAGCTACACGTTGCTCAACAAGGAAGCGCCCGAATATATCCGCTTCGTCAACCCGAGCGACTACCGCGTGGCGCGCGAGGCGTGCGGGTCATGCCATCTCGAGATCATCGAGGCGACCGAGCGGTCGCTGATGTCGACCGGCGCGATGCTGTGGGGCGGGGCCGCGTACAACAACGGCATCGTTCCCTACAAGAATTACATCTTCGGCGAGGCCTATACGCGCGACGGCAAGGCCGCCTGCATCCTGTCGCCCTCGTCGCGGCTGACGAAAGAGGAATATGCCGAGGCGTGCAAGCCGGAGTTCGGTTTCGACAAGATTTTGACCGACGCCGAAAAGAAGCGCGGTGCGCTTGCCAAAATGTACCCGCTGCCGCGCTGGAGCGTGATCCCGCCCGGCGACGTCTTCCGCGTCTTCGAACGCGGTGGTCGCAACATCAACACCCAGTTCTCCGAAATCGGCCTGCCGAACCCGACCGGCAGCATCCAGCGGCTCGAGGAACCCGGACGCCCCGACCTCAAACAGTCGAACCGCGGCCCCGGCACGGGGCTGCGCGTCGCGATCCCCGTGCTCAACATTCACAAGACGCGCCTCAACGACCCCTTCATGTGGTTCATGGGCACCAACGACCAACCGGGCGATTATCGCCAGTCGGGCTGCGCCGGCTGCCATGTCATCTATGCCAACGACCGCGAACCGCGGCACAGCCTGACTTATGCGCAATATGGCCGCGATGGCGAAAGCGCGACGATCGATCCGACGATCGCGGGGAAGAAATGGAAACCCGATGATGACGGGCATGGCGGCGGACATGGTGGGGGCGCTGCTGGCGACGCGCATGGCGATCCGGCGAAACATGCGCCGTCGCCCGATGGCCATGGCGCGCTGATCGACCCTGAAGCCGCAAAAGCCGGACCGCAAGCAGTACCCGCGAAGGAGCGGCGCGAATCGGGGCATCCGATCAACCACGCCTTCACCCGCGCGATCCCGACGGCGCAGTGCATGAATTGCCACATGCACCAGCCCAATATCTTCCTGAACTCCTACCTCGGCTACACGATGTGGGATTATGAATCGGACGCGCCGCAGCTATGGCCCGGCCCCGACAACACCGCGCCGCGCCCACCGGGGATGAGCGACGAGGAATATCAGAAGAAATACAAGCAACAACGCTATCCGACCGCCGCCGAAGTCCACAAGGTTCTCGAACGCAATCCCGAAGGCGCGAGCCCGCGCGGCCTGTGGGCCGACGTCGAGTTTCTGCGCGACGTCTATGACGTGAACGACAGCAACAAGGACACCCAGTTCGCCGACTATCACGGCCATGGCTGGAACTTCCGCGGCATCTTCAAGCGCGACCGCAGCGGCAATCTGCTCGACGCCGACGGCAATATGTCGACCTATGGCACCGACAAGGCGCACATCGTCGATCCCAAGGATCCCGAAAAATGGCGCAAGAGCTGCGCCAGCTACAGTGACCCGGCGCAGCGCGACCTGTGTCTCGCCAGCGCCGATCCCGCCAAACCCGGTGTCGAGGGCAAGTTCGTGCCGCCCGGCATCAACCCCGGCAAGGCGGTCCATATGATGGACATTCATGCCGAAAAGGGGATGCAGTGCGCCGACTGCCACTTCGCGCAGGATGCGCACGGCAATGGCTATATCCAGGGCGAAGTCGCGAACGCGGTCGAGATCGGGTGCAAGGATTGCCATGGCACCGCCGATGCCTATCCCAATCTGCTCACCTCGAACGTCGCAGCACGGCCGCAAGGGACCAATCTTGCGCTGCTTCGCAATTCGGACGGCCGGCGCCGGTTCGAATTCCAATATGACGACAATGGTGAAATCACGGGGCTGATCCAGCGGTCCATCGTCGATCCGAAGCTCCAGTGGCAGGTCAGCCTGGTCAAGCAGGCGGTGACGCCGGGGCCGCATTTCAACGCGAAGGCGGCGCGCGCCAAACTGATGTCGCGCAGCGGCGCCGACGATGGCAGCTTTGCGTGGGGGCCGGGCGTGGCAAGGGAAGATCGCGCCCACGGCGACGACAAGATGGCCTGCTTCACCTGCCACCTTTCGTGGACGACGAGCTGCGGCGGCTGCCATTTGCCGATCGAGGCGAACTGGAAGACCAGCATGCACCATTTCGAAGGGGAGGAGACGCGCAACTTCGCAACCTACAACCCGCAGGTCGCGCGCGACGAAATGTTCCAGCTCGGCCGGCACATGCTGACCAAGCCAGGCGAGCCCGACGCCGACGGCAATCCGCGCGGGATCATCGCGCCGATCCGGTCGACATCGGCGCTGGTCTTGTCCTCGACGAACCTCAACCGCGAACGCATCTATATCCAGCAGCCGCCGATCTCTGCTGCGGGCTTCTCGAGCCAGGCCTTCGCGCCGCATTTCCCACATACGGTGCGGCGTCAGGAGACGAAACAGTGCACCGACTGCCATCTGTCGCAGGCGGACGACAATAATGCGATCATGTCGCAGCTGCTCCTGATGGGGACCAATTTCGTCAATTTCGTCGGGCTCAATGTCTGGTCGGGGCTGGAGGGCGGCTTCCAGGCGACGCGCGTCACCGAATGGGACGAGCCGCAGGCGGTGATCGGCAGCTATCTGCAGAAATATGCCTATCCCGACTATTGGCGCCTGCACGTCGATCAGAACCATCGCGAGCTCAAAAATTGGGTGCGCGGCAAGACCTTCGACAAGAAGGGGTCGGGCGAAAGCCATGCGCTCGAGGAATTCGCCAATATCGTCCAGGGGACGAGCGGCCGGGTCAACTGCCTGCAACTGCGCGGCGAATATATGTATGTCGCCGAAGGCAGGGGCGGCTTTCGTGTCTATGACGTCGCATCGATCGGCAACAAGGGCTTCTCCGAACGCATCACCCGCGCGCCTTTTTCGCCGCTGGGGCACGATACGCATGTCAAAACGACGAACGCGACCTGCATGGCGATCGGCACGACCCAGCCGATCAGCATGGCCCGCAACGAGCATATCCGTAAGGATTTCCCAGAAAATCACGAACAGGCACTGCACCCGCTCTACCGCTATGCCGTCATCACCGACAGCGTCGAAGGCCTGATTCTGGTCGACATCGACACGATGGCGGACGGCGAATTCCGCAACAACAAGCTGACCCGCGCGCTGACGTGGAATCCCGACAATGTGCTGGCCGGGGCCCGCCACGTGACGCTTGCGGGCGACTATGCCTATGTTACCACCGATGCCGGGCTCGTCGTGCTCGACCTGTCGACGCCGCTCGAACCGAAGGTTACGGCGCAGCTACCGCTGACCGATGCGCGCGCGAGTGCCGTGCAGTTCCGGTACCTGTGGGTCACCGACGCGGAGGGTGTGAAGCTGTTCGACATCACGCATATGGACCGGCCGGAACCGGTGCCGGCGGGAACGGTGCGGCTCGCCAACGCGCGCAAAATCTATCTCGCGCGCACCTTCATGTACGTCGCGGCCAAGCAGGACGGTCTGGTGATCGTCGACGTGACGCGGCCGATGGCGCCGGCCGTCTGGCCCGCGATGACCTTCGGGGGCGCGCTCAACGATGCAGAGGATGTGATCGTCGCATCAACCAATGCGTCGCTCTTCGCCTATGTCGCCGACGGACGGAACGGCATCAAGGTGCTTCAGCTTACCAGTCCGGACAATCCCGGCCTCTATGGCTTCTCGCCCGCGCCGACCCCCGAACTGATCGCCTGGGCCAAAACTCCGTCGCCGGCGCTCGCTCTGTCGAAGGGGCTCGACCGCGACCGGGCGGTCGACGAAACGGGGGGGCAGATGGCGGTGTTCGGCCGCGTGGGATCGCGCCCCTTCACCCGGCCCGAAATGGAGAAGCTGTTCCTGAACAGCAAGGGGCTGGTCTACAAGGTCAGCGACACCGTCGATCAGGCGGCGTGGCGACCGCCGCTGGCCTACCCGAACTGAAGGCGAAGGCAGCTAGGCCGGCTTACCTTGCATCGTCATCCCGGACTTGATCCGGGATCCATTCTTTCAACGCCGGATGAATGGATCCCGGATCAAGTCCGGGATGACGAAAGTTGGAAAATGGCTGTTCCCTACCCCTAAGCTGCCTGAGTTGATCGCCTAGAGTCGCTCCGCCTGCACGACGCTGTCCGACGCGCGGAGCGCGGACAGGATACGCATCACATGCTGAACGTCGCGCACCTCGACGACGACGTCATAGGTGTGGAAATCGCCCTCGCGGTTCGACAGCCGCAGATTGGTGATATTCGCCGAATTGGCGGCGAGGATGCCCGACATTTCGGCGAGCGTGCCGGTTTCGTTGAGGATGACGACGCACAGCCGCGCATTGCCGCCCTCGCTGTCCTCCTGCCACC